>AVFP01000326.1_pt1 | contig 16270 bp, 17 predicted proteins | sample 79721 | NCBI WGS metagenome assembly AVFP01 (sample SAMN02303578;SAMN02303577;SAMN02303577;SAMN02303578, study PRJNA214436) | microbial mat metagenome | isolation source: pink berry consortia of the Sippewissett | place: USA: Sippewissett Marsh, Cape Cod, MA | reverse complement strand
ATTATCATGCTTTTTTGGCGACAAGGTCTTAATCAGCAGCAGTTGCTTGATCGGTTTATCACCATCAACGGTGGTGGTCATCCGAGGCCGAAATAACTTCTAATCCCTATCAATGCCTGCGGTCAGTAATGCATCATTTCTGGTTGCAAAAATAAAAAGAGCAACAGTGCCTTTGAGATCGATCACCGCGAAGAAAAAGACGATGGTGGCGACAAAATCAATCATTATCTTAGCACCATGTAAAGTTTGAAATGTCGCAATAGAGCGCCGCTATTTTTGTTTTAGGTACGGATAGCACGACCGAGGGAGCATAGCAGCGCTCTGTGACTGAAAGAATAGCGAAGCATAGAACATGAAAAGAGCAAGCTATAGGCGATATTGAAAGCATTACAGGGTACTTAGTGCCTGATCCAAATCGGCCAGGATATCGTCAACCTCTTCAATCCCCACTGAGAGGCGCAACAGTCCATCAGTGATGCCCAGTCTGTGGCGTTCCGTGGCAGACAATTTCGCATGGGAGGTATGCGCCGGCGCACAGATCAGACTTTCCACCCCACCCAGGCTCACGGCTGGACGAACCAATCGCAGACGCTTGAGAAACGCATCCGGGCCTACCCCACCATTCGCCAACTCAAAGGAAAGCATCCCGCCAAACCCCTTCATCTGCTTCAGCGCCGTTTCATACCCACTGCATCCGGGCAGGCCGGGGTAATAAACCCGTCGGACCGCATCATGGGCGGCGAGTTCCGCGCCAATGCGCCGGGCATTGAGGCAGTGGCGCTCAACCCGCAGCGCCAGGGTTTTCAGGCTGCGCTCCAGCAGATAGCAGGTGATACCATTGAGGCTGCCGCCCAGATGGCGGGCCATAGCGAGTATTGTCTGGGTGTGTTCGCGTGAACCAAGCGCCACCCCGCAACAGAGATCACTATGTCCCCCCAGATATTTGGTGCCGGAGTGCACCACCACATCGATTCCCAGGGCCAGGGGTTTCTGATTGATGGGAGTGGCGAAGGTGTTATCCATGACGGTAACGATGCCGTGGGCGATGCCGAGCCCGGCCACCGCCTCGATATCGATGATGTTCATCAAGGGATTAGTGGGAGATTCGATGACGATCACCCTGGTCTCGGCGGTGATTGCCCGTGCCACCGCGTCCACCGAGGTTTTTACGAAGGTGTAGCCGATTCCCAGACGATCGAAGCAGTCGGTGACAAAGGCGTGCGTTCCGCCATACAGTTCATCCAGCAGCACCACGTGGTCGCCTCGGCCGGCAAAAGAGAGTATCGTGGTGCTGATTGCGGCCATTCCCGAACTGAACAGCACTCCGGCCTCGGCGTGTTCCAGATTACTCAGTTTGGCCACCACCACTTCCTGATTCGGGGTGTTGAAATAGCGTGGATAACAGGTATCCTCACGATCCAGATACTCATAGGAAGAGGAAGTGAAGATGGGGCTGTTGACCCCGCCGGTGACGCCGTCATGAAAGGTGCCGCTGTGCACACAGATTGTGCCGGGAGCGATGTTTTCAGGAAGTGTTTTTTCTGCCATGAATGACTCGTTGCAACGCTACCGCATCATTAGAATGCGTCCCAGTCCTGCTGGCCGGGAATGTAATAAGAGGGGCAGATGAAGCGAAACATCCTGGCGATGCTCCGGGCCCGTTTTGATCATAGTATACTATCACTACCCCGCAAAGCACAAGAGCGGCGCCGCTGGTGCGGCGCCGCTCTTGTGAACAACGTCTTGGAGAATACGGGTTATCAGCTCATCGGTTACGATTTCTCTTCAGTGGGGTATTGGGCTCGAAACCAGTCGCGCCAGCCACCCTGCAGGGCATACACATTGGTAAAACCCTGATCCATCATCTTTTGTGCCGCCCGGGCACTGGTATACTCATTGGGTCAGGAACAATAGAGAACATAGGTCTTGCTCTTGTCAAGTGATGCCATCAGTGAATCGATTCCACCGTTCTCACCCCGTACCGCTCCTTTGATTTTAAATTCGCTGGAGCTCCAGTCCCGCCCCTGGCGAACATCGATTACCACCACATCGGCGGAATCCAATTTTTCGTTTAGTTCCTCTTTGGTCATAATGGGAACATCGGCCGCCAGAACCGGCGAAAACGCTCCCACCAACGCTATAATAAGTGCCGCTATCAGTATTCTCATGGTTTTCCTCTAGTTAGGGGTTTTCATGTATGGTATGCATCTCATGATGCGCTTTTTTTCCGCATCACCTCAAGTAAGGTTATGCAGAAAGCTGAAATAACAAAAATCACACCCATATAGTACCCCATAAGATATGGCTGAGAGGCGTGAGACGCCATAAAAAACACGCTTACCAGCATCAGCGCCCCTCCCACGTAGCCGGCAACTGAGATGACACTATTACCTTGATTAAGAAATCTCACGCCTCTCAAAACAGCCAGCGCCGCACCGCTCAGCCAGATCAGCACGGTGCCTCGAATATATGTCTCCAGGTTGGCGGAGCCGGCCAGCCCCATTACCATCAACAGGCCGATGACCAACCCCATAATCAATGGCAGACCCCGCCGCACCACTGGCGTGCGGGCGGATGGATAACGAGCGGTAAGATAGATGCGGGCAAGAATAAAAAGGCCGTGCGAGGCGGCGAAGGCGCCGGCGATGACGATTAACCCCATTATGGAGCGGCCCGCTTGCCCCAGTATTTCACGGGCGGCAATCAGATAGGGGATTGAGGTGTCGGCAAGGCGATCACCATTCACATACTGAATGCTGAGCAGCAGCCATATCGCCAGCACCATCGAGGAACCCACAAACACTACGGGAAGAAGCGGCCAGCCATCACCTTCATCGGCCTGAAGAGCAATCTGGTCAAAACCCAGAAATACCACCACCAGAGTTACATAGGGGAGCACTCCGTGACCGCTTGGTGATTGTAGTGATTCCACAACCGGTCTCTCTCCCATCAGCCCCGCCACGATGAGCACCAGAAGGCCAACGGCGCAGGTCAAGGTCGCCCCATACTGAATGGTATATTGAACACGTTCCGGGGCCTGCTGCAGGACAACGACACCGGCGAGGAGTAACGCGGCAAAGCCGAAGTTGGGAAAGCGGTAGAAAAATATCTCGTTGAAGGCGAACCCGGCCGTCACCAGCATACCGGTGGAGGCAAGGATGGCAACCCCGTAGATGCCGGCAAAGAGCAGCACCCTGAGCAGCAATGGTTCATCGCCGCCGAAGCGGGCGGAGTCTTCCCCGCCAGCCGCTGTCAGCCGCGACGAAACAATCATGATAGAGAGGCAAACGGCGATAATCAGCGCCCATCCGAGCAGAGCTGATACAGCTGGATACCCGCCTCTTCCGGCGCTGACGCCGATGAGAGTGAGCGCTTCGGGTGAAAACAGCCAGAAGCAGGCCATGCCGCCGATAATCATGAAACGATTCATTTCTTTTCCCTCGGGATCATTACCTAATAAGGTCCACCGGCGACTATGTCATTCCCATTTATAGGGAAATGAGACAGCCGTACCGTGCTGACCTGCGTGCCCAGTATCTCTGCGTCCTTTTAACGGGAAAAGATGATATTTCCAACCGTGGCGGGAGATCTTGTCAGCGGTTATGCAGCTTGAATACTTCGGTGGGGCGGTGTTGCCCGGATACGCGGAATCGTGCATCGGTGGACTGATCATTAAAAATGGAACTGGTTGCCTGATGAACGAGATCCGGCACATTGTTGATTTCGCTCAGATGAGCAGCAACCACCCATTGCAAGCGCGGATGGATCAACGCCTCAAGCAGGGCGGCGCCGTCATGGTTGGCGAGATGGCCCTTGTTGGATTGCACACGCTGCTTGAGGGGTAAGGGATAGGGGCCGCTTTGCAGCATCCAGGCATCGTGATTGAACTCCAGGATAAGTCCGTTGCAACCCTGTAATCGATGTCTGAGAAGCTTGGAAATGATACCGGTATCGGTACAGACACCCAGGGAAACATCCCCGTCACTGACGATAAACCCGACCGGATCGGCGGCGTCGTGGGAGAGGGAAAACGACCGGATGATAAGATCACGAAAGACAATCGACTCACCCGTGTCGAACTCACGGTGTTGATGGGGCTTATGCAGTCGTTTGCCGAAACAGCGTTGCCCCTGCTGCCGCTGCCTAGTACCGAAAATCGCATCAACGCATACCGGTATGACCAAACCCGCCCCGGCCCCGCCTCGTTTCATCGAGGCTGTCAACGAGATGCAGCCTTGCCCTGGCAACCGGCGCCACCACCAATTGGGCAATCCGATCACCCGGCCTGATCAGATACGGTTCGTCGCCGAGATTGATCAAAGCAATCTTAACCTCACCACGATAATCGGCATCGATGGTTCCCGGTGCGTTGACCAGGGTGATGCCGTGCTTGACCGCCAGCCCGGAACGCGGCCGAACCTGAATCTCAAATCCAGGCTCGATGGCCACGGCGAAACCGGTGGGAACGAGGTAGCGCTGCAGCGGGCGCAACAGAAACTCGTGAGGCAGCGCCGCGGCCACGTCGAGACCGGCGGAGCCATCGGTCTTGTAGGCCGGCAGTGGTGGGAAGTCGCTGCCGGCCTCTATTCGGGTAATGAATATCTTCGGGGAATCACCCATGCTTTGTCCACTCAGAAAAGGCTCGTCCCCAAAAAAGAGACCCGGCTTAACAATAACCTAAAGCAGCGCCTTGCGGCTCAGCCGGATCCTGCCGCGGCTGTCGATCTCAAGAACCTTTACCTCGATCTCATCACCTTCCTGGACGATATCGGTGACCTTGCCGACCCGGCTTTTGTCCAGCTCGGAAATGTGCACCAGCCCATCGGTGCCTGGCATGATCTCCACGAAGGCCCCGAAATCCTTGATTGTTTTCACCACTCCCTGATATACGGCACCCACCTCGGGTTCGGCGGTAAGTTCCTTGATCCGGGCCAACAGTCCGTCAAAATTGGAGCCGTTGCCGGTGAAAATCTTCACCAGACCGCTGTCCTCAACCTCTATCTTGGCGTCATACTCAGCGGAAAGCTCCTTGATGATCTTGCCGCCCGGACCGATGATGTCGCGAATCTTATCGGGGTTGATCTTGTGGACATGATATTTTGGCGCGTATGAAGAGATCTCGGCACGTGCTTCGGCAATGGATTTGTTCATCTCCGCCAGAATATGCAGGCGACCCGCCTTTGCCTGCTCCAGAGCCCTGCCCATGATACCTTTATCGACCCCTTCGATCTTGATATCCATCTGCAGAGAGGTGACTCCCGCCCCAGTACCCACTACCTTGAAGTCCATATCGCCCAGGTGGTCCTCATCACCGAGAATATCTGAGAGAACCGCCACCTGATCATCTTCCTTGATCAGCCCCATGGCAATACCGGCCACCGGCGTCTTGATGGGTACGCCGGCATCCATCAGCGCCATACTGCCGCCGCACACCGTGGCCATGGATGAGGAGCCGTTTGATTCGAGCACCTCGGACACCACCCGAATGGAATAGGGAAAGCTGTCATCATCGGGAAGTACCGGTTCAATACCGCGCCGGGCCAGGGTGCCATGGCCGATATCACGGCGGGACGGGCCGCTGAGCCGCCGCACCTCACCCACGCAGAACGGCGGGAAATTATAGTGCAGCATAAACCGTTTATTCTCCTCGCCGCCCAGGGTTTCAATGCGCTGCTGATCGCGCTCACTGCCCAGGGTAGCGGTCACCAGGGCCTGGGTCTCACCCCGGGTAAACAGGGCCGAGCCATGGGTGCGGGGCAGATACCCTGCCTCGCAACTGATGGGACGGACCTGATCCAGTTCCCTGCCGTCGATGCGCTGGCCTGAGCCGGCAATTCTGGCCCGCATCATCTGTTTGCGCAATCCGCTCAACAATTCATCGAGTTCATCGCCACGTTCAGATTCGGGGTCAAATGTTTCACGAACATTGGTTTTTAAGGCGTCATATGCGAGGCCCCGCTCAAGTTTGTCGGCGGTGGTGATAATCTGCTCAAGCGAACCTTTGGCAAATTCATACACCTGTTGCCGCAAATCCTCATCAACCACCACTTCATCGACTTCCCGTTTGGGCTTGCCACTGACCGCCTGCAACTTCTCCTGCAGATCGATCAGGGGTTGCAACTGTTCGAACCCGAAGAAAATCGCATCGAGCACCTGCTGCTCGCCAAGCTCGTCCGCCTGGCCCTCCACCATGACGATGGCATTCTTGGTGCAGGCAACAACGATATCCATGGTTGAGCGTTCAAGCTGCGGGAAGGTCGGATTGATAATAAATTCTCCATCAATACACCCAACCCGTCCACCGGCCACCGGCCCGGCAAAGGGAATATCGGATAAACTCAGGGCACAACTGGCCCCGGTCAGGGCGAGAATGTCGGGCGGGTGGTGCTGGTCGGCTGAAAGTACCGAGGCAATTACCTGAGTTTCCGCCCGGTAGCCCGGGGCAAACAGGGGACGCAGCGGCCGGTCGATAATTCGGCAGGTAAGCACTTCCTGCTCGCTGGGCCGGCCAATTTCACGGCGAAAATAGTTGCCCGGAATTTTGCCCACCGAGGCAAGTTTTTCCTGATACTCAATGGTAAGGGGAAGAAATCCCAGCTCCGGGCGATGTACCTTTTCACCAACCGCGGTAACCAAAACCACCGTTTCACCCGAACGAATCAGAACCGATCCTGACGCCTGTTTGGCCAGTTTGCCGGTTTCAATTGAGATGGACTGCTGTCCAATAATCGCTTCTACACTGTTAATCATTGTCACTCCATAAACGCGGCATCACAATGATGCCGCCGATACACGATCGGCCCCATGCCGATCATAAATTAATAAACACTTTATTAAGTTAGGATTGTTATGCTTTTGCTGATCTAAACTACGCTTCACATCACCGTGTGATACAATCTTGATCACACGGAAAAGAGGGGGCGTCGGCAGACGGAATCGCGGCCGGAAAAAATTTTCCTGCTCGTTTGCGCATGCCGGCGTCTTCCGGAACGTATAGGCCTCATCGGCCCATAAGGGAGAAAGGAACTATTTCCGAATGCCCAGTTCCTTGATCAGACTGCGGTACTTGCCAATATCTTTCTTCTTGAGATAATCAAGCAGGCTGCGCCGCTGCCCCACCAGCTTGAGCAAGCCCTGGCGGGAATGATGATCCTTGGTGTGAACCTTGAAATGCTCGGTCAAATAGGTAATCCGGTCGGTCAGAAGGGCAATCTGCACCTCCGAGGAACCAGTATCGGATGAATGAATCTTGAACTTTTCAATAACCTCGTTTTTTCTCGCCGCTGACTGTGCCACCGCGAACCTCCTTCGCTGTTCTGCTTGCAAAAATCCTATCAAAAATTACAAACCTTCCATATATATCCGTTTCTCTGCCTGGCAGGGTCAACATTATCGCCGCCTCTTGCCACCACGCCGCCGAAAAAAACCAACAACTACTCCGCCGCCACCTCGTTAGGTTTCAGCCATAGCACTAAGAATTTTGTAGTGTAGCCACTTTATCTGAAATACGCAAGATTTTCCGTAGCTCAGCCAAGCCGATCATCGCGGCCCGAACCGTTTCAATGGAGTCAGCTGCCTGTAAACGGGCCGTGGCCACACTTTCGTTCACCGAGAACGGGCCACTGCGTTCCCGACGCAGCGCCGCCAGATAACCGCCGGTGCCCAGTTTTTCACCAATATCAGCCGCCAGGCTTCTGATATACGTCCCTTTTCCGCAGCGAACGCGCAGCACCAGGGAGCGATCATCATCACCAATTACAGGCCGCGGATTGAGCCATTGCAGAGACTCAATGGATACCGGGCGCGGCGGTTTTTCCACCGGTTCACCGCGTCGGGCATATTTGTACAGGGGCCGACCCTTATGCTTGAGTGCGGAATAGAGCGGCGGTTTCTGCATAATCGTGCCGGTGAAGCCGGTAAGTACCGCTGTAACACGTCCGGCAGGCAATGGTTCAAACCCGGAGGTTCTGGAAACCTCACCTTCCGGGTCGAGGGTGGTGGAGACACTGCCCAGTGTGATGGTGGCATGATACTCTTTACTGCCCTCCATCAACACCCCGCTTAACCGCGTCGCCTGACGTCCCAGACACATGACCAGCAGGCCGGTGGCAAAGGGATCCAGGGTACCGGCATGGCCGATTTTTTTTACACCGGTCAGCTTTCGCAGGTCCCTGACCACACTGAACGAAGTCCGGCCGGCCGCTTTATCCACCAGCAGAACACCGGGTTCAAGTGCACCGATCGTCATCGTCAAAAACGAGCCTAGCCACCCTGAAGAGCACTGCTGATGGCACGATGCAGGCGATTATGGACGTCCTCCAACCCGATACCGTTGAAACGGCAGCCGGCGGCATTGCGGTGACCGCCGCCGCCAAACCGTTTGGCGACCTCGGAGACATCGCACGCCCCTTTTGCTCGCAGGCTTACCGAGATCGTATCATCAGGCATCTCCTTGAGAAAGGCGGATACCTTCACCCCGGCAAGCGCCCGCGGATAGTCGATAAACCCCTCCGCATCCTCGGCCAGGGCGCCGCTTTTGGCAAACATCTCGCGGGTTACATGGATAAATGCGATACTGTTCTCCTCGTGAAGCCGCAGGGTACCCAGCACCATTTCCATCAACTTGAGACGGGCAACCTTGTAATTATCATAGAGATGGCTTGCCACCTCCTGCGGGTTGACCCCCGCCCCCACCAGCCTGGCGGCGATCTCCAGGGTGCGCGCCCCGGTGCACTCGTAGCGAAAGGAGCCGGTATCAGAGACAATTGCCACGTAGAGATCAAAGGCGCAGCGCAGCGTTGGCGTTTGCCCCAGCGCCTCGCATACCTCGTAAATCATCTCCCCGGTTGAACTCGAGGCAGGCTCGATCCAGCGGTAGTCGCCGTAGTTCTGGTGGGTCTGATGGTGGTCGATGACCACCAGCGGTTTGATTGCCGCCAACGCCACCTGCAGGCTGCCCAAGCGCTCTATCTCCCCGCAATCAAGCGCCACCGCCGCTGCATCAGAGCCGCCGGCACGAAGAAAATCGTGCAGATCGGCACGGCTGGTGTTCAGCTGGGCGCTCTGTGGGAAAAACCGGTAGAAATCAGGGACCGGCTCTTCCACCAGGCCGAACACCTTTTTGTCCATCTGTTTGAGTATCTCGATAAGCCCGAGCAATGACCCCAGGGCATCGCCATCAGGGTGCATGTGGGTGGCTACCACAAAATGGGTTTTCTCCCTGAATGTTTGCAGGATCTCTTCAGGAATCATTATCGCGCGGTTCGCTTTCAGTGGCGATTTCATTGAGCAGCCGTTCGATTTTTTCCACTTTCTCGTACTTATCGTCGTAGTGAAACTTCAGTTGAGGGGTAAACCGCAAATTCAGACTACCGGCCAGCTGGCTGCGCAGAAATCCGGTGGCACGGTCAAGCCCGGCCCGCACCCGGCCAAGGTTCTCACGCCCACTCAGGGTGGTGAAATATACTTTGGCATGACGCAGATCATCGGAAAGCTCAACCCTGCTGATCGATACCTCTCTGAGCATTGGGTCACGGGCCTTGCTCACCAGCAGCGATGCCAATTCCACCCGGATGGTGTCGGCGACCCGGGTCGCCCGCTTCGGCGGCTTGTTTTTAACGAGCCCAAGCTTCGCCAGTTCCTGTTTCGGATGCCAGGATTGGGTCATCGACCGTCAACCCTATTCCAGGGTTGCCTCAACTTCCTGCATGACAAAGGCCTCGAGACGATCACCCACCTTGATGTCATTGAAATTTTCCACCCCGATACCGCATTCATAGCCGGAAGAGACCTCTCTGACATCATCTTTGAACCGTTTCAGTGAACTGATTTTGCCGGTGTAGGCCACCACTCCATCGCGCACCACGCGAACCCCGGCGTTTCTCCTGATCACCCCTTCGGTGACCGCGCAGCCGGCAATTTTGCCGACCTTGGGAACGCTGAAGACATCGCGGATCTCGGCACTGCCGATCACCTCTTCGGCAAAGGTCGGCGCCAGCATTCCCAGCATGGCGTTTCTGATATCGTCCATGGCATGGTAGATGACATCATAGGAGCGCAAATCGACACTCTCTTTCTCGGCCAGATCCTTTATCTTGCCGGTAGGCCGCACGTTAAACCCGATAACAATGGCATCAGACGCTGAGGCCAGCAAGATATCGGAGTCGGTGATGGCCCCGGTTCCCTCGTGCAGAACACGCACCTTCACCTCATCGGTGGACAGGTCGGCCGCCGCCTTGGCAAAGGCCTCCAGAGTTCCCTGCACATCGGCGCGAATGACGATGCGAAGCTCGATGACATCGCCCTCGCTGAGGGCCTCGAACAGGTTATCCAGCGATATCTTACTGCCGGCGACAAGCTCGGTCTCGCGCGCCTTCATGGTTCGCGCCTGACTCACGTTCTTAGCCATTTTCTCATCGGTGACCACGATAAACTCATCGCCGGCCTGAGGCACGCCGGAAAGACCCTGTACCTCCACCGGCATCGAAGGGCCGGCCTCTTTGACCGGCCTGTTGCGGTCATCACGCATGGCCCGGACCTTGCCGCTGTGCTGGCCGGCGATGAAATTCTCGCCGCTTTTCAGGGTGCCGTCCTGCACCAAAATGGTGGCCACCGGCCCTCTTCCCTTGTCAAGCTTGGCCTCCAGCACCCGCCCCTTGGCCTTGCGGGTGCGGTCGGCGCCAAGTTCAAGTATTTCAGACATGAGCTGGATATTTTCCATGAGATCGTCGATACCGACGTTTTGTTTGGCCGAGGTCTCGCAATAGATGGTCTGGCCGCCCCACTCCTCCGGAATCAGCTCCAACTCGGCCAGTTCACGCTTGACCCGATCCGGATCGGCGTTGTCCTTATCTATTTTGTTGACCGCAACCAGAATCGGCACGCCCGCCGCCTGGGCATGATTGATCGCCTCGCGGGTCTGATCCATCACCCCGTCATCCGCGGCCACCACCAGGATGACGAGATCGGTCACCTGGGCGCCGCGCGAACGCATTTCAGTAAAAGCGGCATGGCCGGGGGTATCCACGAAGGTGACATCGCCGGCCTTGGAACGGACATGATAGGCGCCGATATGCTGGGTGATGCCGCCCGCCTCACCGGCCGCCACATCAGTCTTGCGGATGGCGTCGAGAATCGAGGTCTTGCCGTGATCGACATGGCCCATTACCGTCACCACCGGTGATCGCGGTTCGGTCTTGCCTCCTTCTTCACGCTCCTCCAGCATCTGCACACCGATCTCCTCGGTGATGCCCTGTTCAATTTCATATCCGAAATCAGCGGCGATCAGGGTGGCTGTGTCCACATCAACCGCCTGGTTAACGGTTGCCATCACCCCCAACCCCATAAGTTTGGCGATTACCTCATTTGATTTGATTTTCATGTTGGCGGCCAGATCACCCACCGACATGGTTTCAAAGATAGTGATTTTGCGCTTGCTGGCCTTCATCTCGACGGTGGAAGGCACATTCTTTTTCACCGCCGCCCCCTTGCCTCGTTTCACTCTCCTGGTGCTGCGCGGCTGATAATCGGGTTCAAAGTGGGTAAATTTCACCCCCTTCTTGCCGCGCCTGGCGCCCTTGCCGGCACGCTCATCATTATCACCATCACCGCCGCCGCGTTTCCTTTTTTGCGGCCCCGGCCGCCCCCCCCAGCCGGAGGCTCGGCGGCAACGGCAGGTTTTTCAGTTTTCCCAACACCTTTTGGTTCGGCTTTGGTGCTTTTTTTGGAACGCTGGCGCGCCGGTGAGGTCTCGGTCTGTTCAGCGGGGAGCTCGATGGTGCCCACCACCCGGGCGGCCGGCGCACGGGTATGGATTTTCGGTTTTGTTATGACTTCTTTCTCTGTTTCTTCGGTTTCGGCAACCGGCGCTTCAATTTCGGCCGCCTCAGCAGCCACTTCGGCGGGAGGAGCGGGCTGCTCAGCAGACTCATCAACTTCGGCTGCCGGTGGCTCCGGTGCGGGCGAATCAGGCTCGCCTTCGACTACCGCGGCATCCTCTGGTTCTTCACCCGTGCCGATATCCGCATCATCAGCTACGGTGGGGGCGGCCGATTCCTGTGCCTGTGGTGGGGTCAAAGTCTCCGACTGAGCCGCATCCGCCAGGGGCTCATCATCGGCTTCGGCAGGCATCTCCACATCATCTTGGCGGGGTCGCCGACGGATGATGGTGGTTCGTCGGCGGGGCGCCTGCTCCTCGGTTTCCTCCTGTGTGTCGACGGGACCGACCATGCTCTTGAGCACCTTGCGGCGAATCTGACGGGCAATATCCTCATCGACGGTGGAACTGTGCCCTTTGATATCGTATCCCTTGGCAATCAAAATATCGGCCAGCGCCTTACTGCCCATGCCGGCCTCTTTTGCCAACTCGTAAATCCTGACTTTAGCCATCAATCAAACCTCACCCGAACCCTGTCTCTCAGGTATATATCCAAATATGATCCATCTTGTGCCGTGTAAGCACCGTTTCACCACTATCGCTGGACACCCCATACCCACCGCTCATCACTGTTCATCGTGCTCGCCTAGGGCCGGTTCCTCGTTCGGCCCGGACTGCTCCGGCCCGGAGAGAGGTTCCACCTGGTCTTGCCCCTGCTGTCCGACGAGCTCTTTGTCCCTTTCATCCACCGTTAACCCCAACTCAGCGGCTACCTCCGCCGCTCGCGCAATCAGCTGCCCGGCAAGTTCTTCGTCAATGGCGCGAATAATGGTCAGATCTTCCACCGCCGCCACCGACAAATAGGCGGCGTTGTACATCCCCTTGGCAAAGAATTGATCCGCCAACCCCTCATCACCGCCGTTAACCCGCAGCAGGCTCTGATATCCCTCATCCTCCAGGTTATGCCAGCGCTGCTCGCTCTTCACATCGATTCGCCAGCTCATCAGTTTCGAGGCAAGACGAACGTTTTGCCCCTGGCGGCCGATGGCAAGCGACAATTGGTCGTTCGGCACCACCACCAGCAGTGAGTGGGCGTCCTCATCAACCATAACCATACTGACATGGGCGGGTGCCAGCGCGGATCGACGTCGGACTCGGTGGAACTGACCGGGATCTTGTCGCGGAAGCCGGGTTCCCGGCTGACCCCCATGATGGTGACAATTCCCTCGGTAATTTCAGGCACCTCCATCTGAAAGAGCTTGGCCAGAAAATCATCGGCGGTACGTGATAAAACGAGCTGGGAATCCCGGCTGTTCTGGCGAACCTCGATCAGCAGGGCGCGAATTCGGTCACCCTGTTTGAAGGAGCGCTTGGGAATCTGATGTTCCTTGGGAAGAATTGCATCGGTACGGCCCAGGTTGATGACCATATTGCCCCGCTCAAAGCGCTGGACGATACCGCTCACCACCTCACCCTGCCGATCCTTGAACATATCGTAGATGACGTCGCGTTCGGCATCTTTCATGCGGTGGATGATCACCTGTTTGGCCGATTGGGCGGCGATACGTCCCAGCTCGGCGATATTATCCATGCGCTCACCAAGATCATCGCCCAGCTGCACATCAGGGTCGAGTTTCTGGGCGGCCGCCAGGTCGATCTGAGTCTGCTCGTCCTCGGCCTCCTCTACGACGCTGCGAAATTGAAACACCTCCACCTCGCCCAGCTCTTCGTTGTAATGCACCTCAATGTCGCGCCTGCTTCCGTATTTTTTTCGGGCCGCGGATGCCACCGCTTCTTCTATGGCCTCAATCAGCAGTTTCTTGTCAAAGCCGCGATCCCTGCTGATCTGGTCGATCATTCGTTTCAGTTCAGATAACATATTTTTTCCTCATACCCGCCATCCGCCTCATGCCGATCGGCGAGCTGCGCCCATCGCTACGTTTCTAAGGTTAATCTGATTTTATTGATATCATTAAACTGCATCCGAAGCACCCCGCCCTCTCTGGTATCCACGGTAATGATTTCATCCTCAACGGCGGTAAGGGTGCCGACAAATACCTTCCTCCCCTCATGGTCATGGTGCAGCTTGAGCCGCACCATGGCGCCCACGAAACGCAGACACTCCGACGGTGAACGCAGTTCCCGTTCAGCCCCGGGGGAGGAGATCTCGAGCTGATACTGATGTTCGATTGCATCCTCCACATCGAGAAAATCGCTTATCTCCCTGCTCACCCGAGAACAATCCTCCAGGGTGACCCCCGCTTCCCGATCAATCACCACCCGCAATACCCAGCCGTTGGTTTCCCGCCGGAACTGCACATCGTGGAGAATAAGACCGTACGAGTCCAGCACCGGCTCGACATAGGCACGAACCTGTTCAATGATGGGATTGCCGTCAATCATCTCATCCGCGATCTCTTTGGGCCATAAAAAAAAGCGGGCTTAAGCCCACTTTTCACGCCTGCCGAGGACTACCTTTTCCCCCGTCAGGTATGGTGTCCGCCGCACTGCCCATAAGGCGTCCGGCAAACACTGGAGCGGGCAACGAGGCTCGAACTCGCGACCTCAAGCTTGGGAAGCTCGCGCTCTACCAACTGAGCTATGCCCGCCACACTTAAAACCAACATAGAAACTAACTAGATACGGCTCTATTTGTCAAGGGGTCCATCACGTGCAACCGATAGTACCGGCTATTTGTCTTTTGCAATGATCCACACCGCGTGGACCAGGCCGGGAATAAACCCAAGTATCGTCAGGACGATATTGATCCAGAAATGTTTGCCGAATCCCACCTACGGGAACGCTAACAACGGCGGGAATTTAAAAGGAACCTTGACCAGCTTGAACTGGTAGTCATTCATCTCGGCAATGACTCTGGGAGACCAGTATTCGTCAAATTTAGTGAATTTTTCTGCCAGATTTATCGCGGTTTGCTTCATTGGCGTGTCGCTCCTTTCTCATATTTCATTCAGTATCTGGTAATAGTCGCGCAGGGTGTTGATGGACTCTATGGTCAGCTGCAGCAACATCCAGCTCAACACCACGATTACAGCCGTCAGCCCGATTTTGACGGCAGCGGAGGTGCGTGGCCGCCACCAGATAAGCGGCAGAGCCAAGGGCCCCACCATGGCCAGGGCAATAATGATGGTGGATGTCCTGAAATACCAGGGGATATCTCCCCGGATCCTTGTGGCGAGACCGGCGGGATCGATATATTCCCCGCAATACCTGCATTTGATCGCCTCATCCTGAATCTCTTCGGCGCAAAACGGACACTTTTTCATGCAGACTTCACCGGTTCACCTAAAGATATGTATGCGTCCAATCATCACCAAACTCGCACAAATGACCTAACAGCTAAGCAATCAATATTATTATAAAAAACAAAAACGGTTTTTCAATTTAGCTTTATGATACAATATCCAGACAATTTCAAGGTTCACATATACCACACATGAAAAACAGAGGTATCCACCATGACCCGAAAACAAACGCGATTGGCGGTTATTGGGCTGATCGCGGTTTTTATTGTCTGTTTTTTCTATTTTGATCTGGGTCGTCTTTTCACCATTGATTACTTCAAGGCGCAGCAGCAGGGTTTTCAGAACTACTATAGCGCCAAGCCCGTCCTGACGATCTCCATATTTTTCTGGGTCTACATCACCGTTACCGCGCTGTCGCTGCCCGGCGCCGCGGTGATGACGCTAGTCGCCGGCGCCCTGTTCGGCACCATGGTCGGCCTGATCACGGTATCATTTGCCAGTAGCATCGGCGCCACCCTGGCTTTTCTGGTGTCGAGGTTTCTGCTCAAGGATTACGTCCAGTCAAAATTTGGCGACAAGCTCAAGGCCATCAACCAGGGAATCGAAAAAGACGGCGCCTTCTACCTGTTCACCCTCAGACTTGTGCCCATTTTTCCCTTCTTTGTGATCAACCTGGCCATGGGACTCACCCCCATCAAGACCATTGTTTTTTACCTGGTCAGCCAGGTGGGAATGTTGCCCGCCACCTTCGTCTTTATCAATGCCGGCACCCAGATCGGCAAGCTGGAGTCGTTACGCGGTATTGTATCACCCACCATTCTTTTTTCGTTTGTGCTTCTGGGTATTTTCCCGTTGATTGCCAAGAAGATCATCACCATCATCAAGGCACGCAAAGTCTACAAGCCGTTTACCCGGCCACCCTCCTTTGACTACAACCTGGTGGTTATCGGCGCCGGTTCGGCCGGGCTGGTGTCGGCCTATATCGCTGCGATGGTAAAGGCCAAAGTTGCCCTGATCGAGGCCCATAAGATGGGCGGTGACTGCCTCAACACCGGGTGTGTGCCCAGTAAGGCACTGATCCGCTCCGCCAAGATGCTCGCCTATGCCAAACGAGCCCAGGACTTCGGCCTCA
>AVFP01000094.1_pt1 | contig 16287 bp, 12 predicted proteins | sample 79721 | NCBI WGS metagenome assembly AVFP01 (sample SAMN02303578;SAMN02303577;SAMN02303577;SAMN02303578, study PRJNA214436) | microbial mat metagenome | isolation source: pink berry consortia of the Sippewissett | place: USA: Sippewissett Marsh, Cape Cod, MA | reverse complement strand
CCGTAAATCCCTGTCGGAAATCAAATCCGATAATAAAGTTTAATAACCTCCGATTTCCCATATATCGATAACCGACGAATTGGCTCAACATGACACCATTACACAAGCGGTCGTACCCTTGGGCATAATCCTGAGAAGCTAACATGGGAACTTCATTTATCGGGTCCTGAAATTTAATTTTATGCTCTAAGAATCCCACACCAGCAGAAATATAAATACCACTGTTGTCATTCGGGCCAAATAACGGTATTGTTTTTCCAACATTGAATGATAGGTTGAAGCCTCTCATTTGAGCCGATACATCAGGAAATACACCCGCCAAACCAAGTAAGAGCCCATTGTCATCTACAAAAGCATCGAGCATGTCAAGCTCCTTAACCTGACTCCCAAAAATATAATTGCCTTCAATTCCGAAATACCAATTTTTTTCTGTTTTCCTTCCAATTGATCCTCCAATAGAAGCAAAAGAGCCGAAACGATCTGCTAGATCACCCCCTGGATTATGCAGTGTAAATTGAAAGTCAATGAGCAAGGCCGCTATGGTTGTGTCCTGCACATTGTATTGGGCTTCAGCATTTTGAAAGCATACAACAACAAAAAAAATCACTATAGAATTCCTGAGGATAATCATGTTTCGAATATGCACTTTTATGCTCAATTTGCCCAAGCGGTATAACTATCTTTGCCGTTCAAAAATTACCTCAAAATGGAACCCATTCAATTAGTAGATCTGAAGAACCAATACCTTAAAATTAAGGATGAGATTGACGCAAAGGTGATAGAAATTCTTGAATCCACGCGTTATATCGGAGGGCCGGAAGTAACTGGATTTCAGGATGAGCTTCAGGAGTACTTTAAGGTAAAACATATAATTCCTTGCGCAAATGGAACAGATGCCTTGCAAATTGCATTGATGTCGCAGGATCTTCAACCAGGAGATGAAGTTATAACGCCGAGCTTCACCTATATCTCTACCACAGAGGTAGTTTCTCTTCTTGGTTTAGTTCCGATTTTTGCCGACGTCAAGCCTGATACTTTTAATATTGATATTGACGATTTAAGGAAAAAAATCACACCCAATACAAAAGCAATTATTCCGGTTCATCTGTACGGACAGTGCGCGGATATGGACCCGATTATGGAGTTAGCCTCTGAATATAATCTACCCGTTATAGAAGATACAGCTCAAGCGATTGGAGCGGAATACACTCATGCGGACGGCCGTGTAAGCAAAGCCGGAACCATCGGACAAATTGGTACTACCTCATTTTTTCCATCAAAAAACCTGGGTGGTTTTGGAGATGGTGGCGCTCTGATGACCAATGATGATGAGATAGCAGCTAAACTTCGATTGGTAGCAAATCACGGACAATCCAGAAGATATTACCACGATGTAATTGGCGTAAATTCCAGACTCGATGCCATTCAGGCAGGGATTCTACGCATTAAACTCCGCCATTTAGATGAATACATAAAGGCAAGGCAATGGGCGGCAAATGAGTACAACAAAGCATTTTCGTCTGCGGATAACATCACAACTCCGTTTGTGGCCAAAAATACTACTCATGTTTACCACCAATATACTTTAAAACTTACCGGGGTTGACCGTGAAGAATTGATGCAACACTTAGCGCACAACGGAATTCCGAGTAATATTTATTATCCTCTGGCAAATCACAAACAAGAGGCATTTACAGCAGATTTTGGCAATACATCCTTGCCCATTACAGAACAGCTTAGCAAAGAGGTACTTTCGCTACCGATACATACTGAGCTTTCACAAGAACAGATAAATCATATCACAAGCCACATTTTAAAATTTTAATCTAGATTATGGATATTTCAGTAGTAGGTACAGGCTATGTAGGTCTGGTAACAGGTACGTGTTTGGCTGAAAGCGGAGCCAATGTTATTTGCATCGATATAGATGAAGATAAAGTTGCAAAAATGAAAAATGGTGTAGTTCCCATATATGAGCCTCACCTCGATGTTTATTTCGAAAGAAATATTCGAATGAAAAGACTCTCTTTTTCAACTAAATTGGAAGATGCAGTCGATAATAATGAAGTCATCTTTCTTGCTTTGCCCACTCCACCCGATGAAGATGGTAGCGCCGATTTGTCCTACGTATTAGGCGTTGCCCGCAACATCGGAAAAATGATGACAGATTATAAAATCATTGTTGATAAGAGCACAGTACCCGTTGGTACTGCAGAAAAAGTTACCGCTGCCGTCAATGAGGAGTTAGATAAGAGGTTTGCCGATAATCCTGATGAACGACCAGATTTTGATGTGGTATCTAACCCTGAATTTTTAAGAGAAGGTTTTGCCGTAGACGACTTCATGAAACCGGACAGGGTGGTCATAGGTACCAACTCCCCTCGAGCGAGAAAAACTATGGACAAACTTTTTAGCCCGTTTGTTCGTCAGGGCAACCCCATCCTATTTATGGACGAGAGATCTGCCGAACTCACTAAATATGCTGCAAACGCATTCCTGGCTACTAAGATTACTTTCATGAACGAAATCGCTAACCTGTGTGAGAGATTAGGTGCTGATGTAGATTCGGTAAGAATTGGCATCGGTTCAGATCAAAGAATCGGTAAAAGATTTCTTTTTCCGGGTATCGGATATGGTGGAAGCTGCTTTCCAAAAGACGTCCAGGCACTTGAGAAATCTTCAAACGAAGTGGACTACGACTTCAAAATTCTCAAATCAGTGATGCACGTAAATAGCGAGCAGAAGTTAAATCTCATTCCAAAGGTCAAGGAATACTTCGGAGGTGACCTTAACGGAAAAAGATTTGCCGTATGGGGTCTTTCCTTTAAACCGGATACAGATGATATCCGGGAAGCTCCCTCTCTCGAAAACATAAAATCGTTGCTAAGGGAAGGTGCAACCATTAGAGCTTTTGATCCTGAAGCTATGGAGAACATCAAGAATAAAATTGGCGATGTCATCGAGTATGCCGACAACAGCTATGACGCTTTGAAAGGAGCAGATGCCCTTTTGATCTTTACCGAATGGCAAATTTTTAGAAATCCGGAATTTACTGAAATCAAAAAATTGCTTAATGACCCCGTCATATTCGACGGAAGAAACCTTTATGACCTTGAGGATATGAGGTCGATAGGTTTCTATTACCATTCCATCGGAAGAGCCATTATAGAAAGGGGATAGATGAAAAAAACAGTTGTAATTTCTGGAGCCGCCGGATTCATAGGATCTCATCTTTGTGATCGGTTTCTCAGAGAAGATTGCAGGGTTATTGGTATTGACAACCTTATAACCGGCGATCTACAAAACATTGAGCACCTTTTCAAACTACCTGAATTTGAATTCTATCACCATGACATAACCAAGTACGTCCATATTCCAGGAAGTATAGATTACATTCTTCATTTTGCCTCCCCGGCTTCACCCATTGACTATTTAAAAATCCCCATACAAACCCTTAAGGTGGGGGCCCATGGAACCCACAATATGTTGGGACTGGCTAAGGCCAAAAATGCCCGGATTCTTGTTGCCAGCACATCTGAAGTCTACGGTGATCCAGAGGTACATCCGCAGACGGAAGACTATGTGGGACATGTGAATCCTATTGGTCCAAGAGGTGTTTATGATGAGGCAAAGCGCTATCTGGAAGCGATGACCATGGCGTATCATAATTTTCATAAACTCGACACGCGCATTGTCAGAATCTTCAATACTTATGGCCCTAGAATGAGGTTAAACGACGGGCGGGTATTGCCTGCATTCATTGGCCAGGCCTTAAGAGGTGAGGACCTAACCGTTTTCGGTGACGGAATGCAGACCAGATCATTTTGCTATGTCGACGATCTTGTCGAAGGTATTTATCGATTACTGCTGAGTGATTTTTATGAGCCGGTAAACATTGGAAATCCCAGTGAAATTACAATACTCGACTTTGCTAAAGAGATCATTAAGCTTACTGGAACGGATCAGAAAATCACTTTCGAACCATTGCCGAAAGATGACCCCATGCAAAGGAAACCTGATATTACACGTGCCAAGTCGGTTTTAAATTGGACACCAAAAGTTGACCGGGCTGAGGGGTTAAAAATCACATATGATTACTTCAAATCACTGCCGGAGGAGGAGTTGTATAAAAAAGAGCACAACACCTTTGAGGATTATATAATTAAATGAGTACAAAGACGATTCTAATAACGGGTGGTGCTGGATTCATTGGTTCACACGTAGTGCGGAGATTTGTAGTTCAATATCCTGACTACAATATTGTAAACCTGGATGTATTGACATATGCAGGTAATCTTGAAAACCTACGCGACATTGAAGGTAAACCCAACTACACCTTCATTAAAGCCGACATCAGAAATCAGAGTGAGATCGTCAAAATACTCCATGAATACCGTATTTCAGATATCATACATTTGGCTGCAGAGTCTCATGTCGACCGCTCCATAGCTAATCCAAATGCCTTCGTAGAAACAAATGTCATGGGCACTGTATTCCTAATGAATGCTTTTAAGGACCTAAAAACTTCTGGAGTATTTTTTCATATATCTACTGACGAGGTATATGGCTCACTTGGAGAAACTGGTTATTTTACAGAATCTACTGCATACGATCCTCGCTCTCCATACTCGGCATCAAAGGCTTCATCCGATCATTTTGTCCGAGCCTATGGAAATAGCTATGGTCTTAATTTTCTAATCAGCAATTGTTCCAATAATTACGGTCCCAATCAATTTCCAGAGAAGTTGATACCTCTTGTTATCAATAATATCCAATACCGAAAAGCCTTACCAATATATGGAGACGGCCAGTATACAAGAGATTGGCTCTATGTTGAAGATCATGCCGAAGCGATCGACGTAATCTTCCATAAAGGAAAGCATGGTGAAACCTACAACATTGGAGGAGACAATGAATTAAAAAATATTGAGTTAGTTCGAGCTATTTGCGCAGAAATGGATGTCCGCCTTTCACGTGAAAAGGGCAGTTCTGAAGAGTTAATCACCTATGTAAAGGACCGACCTGGTCACGACCGAAGGTATGCTATAGATAGTTCTAAGCTAAAAAATGAACTCGGCTGGAAACCTCAACACGATTTTTCGGAAGGTATCAAGCTGACCATTGATTGGTATCTGGAAAATTCAAGATGGTTGGCACATGTTACCTCTGGTGAATACCAAACTTACTACGAGGAACAGTATCTAAAGCGTTAAAACAGACTTATAGAATTAGAAGCTCCAAAGATCGTGTTCTCTGTTTCGGATATCGTCTTCCATTTCCTGAGCTTCGTATAGTGCGTCCATAGGAGATTTATATCGATCTATGGATCGATCGTATACATTGCTTACTTTGATGATGTAGCTGCTGAACATTCTTTTCCAAAAAACATCATCATAAGTTAGTCTGTGTGAATCGTTGTGACGGTTGTATACTTCAAATTCCGCAAATACAGTTCTCGCTTCTGGAAAATATACCCAAAAAGCATCACGATATCCTAAAAACTCTCCTTCGCGGTAAAACTCGTATTGCGGAGCTATTCCCAAAATTCGCGTTTCCATGGTCGATCTCTGCTTGTCAAAGAACACTTCTTCTTTAATCTTGAATCGCTTGATATCTTCTAAAGGAATATCTTCTACAATGACTGTATCATAAGGATCTCCATATTCATCATACTTCGTAACCGTCTCTTTTCGAGTTAACTGTGATTTTGCTTCAAATGCGGTTAATGGAATATCAAACATGTCACTAGGAGAGACGCTATCCGCTTTCAACGGGCTGTATGCGGTTATCCTTTCTAACTCAATAGATTCCATAATTATATACATCATGTTCTTTCTACCCTGAGAAGGTTTCAATGGATAATAAAAAACATGGTTCATCTTTTCCCTCATGTCAACCACTCTCCACACTCTCTGAGCCCACATGATATCGGCCTCCCGCAATTTTACGTATGGTATTGGTTTTTTGTGAGGCGTGTCTATTGATTTCATATATACCCCGTCAAGAGGCGATTCATACCCGGGTTCTATCACCTGAGCATCTGCCCACTGAATGGTGAAAATGAATGTAAGAAATAAGACTATTGATTTAGAAATCATGAATTTATATTATTTCTAGGTTTACACCTCCTGGTATTTTTCTTCTCCGCCCGTCAGGTCCAACAACAAAAATATTCTCAATAAACATCCTACTTCCTCTTCTTTGTACACCTATCAGGTTTTTCATGGCATTTGTTAGCCTATCATTCTTTGCACTCAAAGGTACCGGGTCTCCCCGGTTAAATCCCAACATGTCAAAACCAACCACTTTATAGCGTACACCGTCAAAAAGAAAGTCTTCCAATTCCACAAAAACTCGATCTGCGGCCTTTAACTGAGCTGTCGTGACCTTACCAGTTCCTTTGACTCCTGCAAATTTCGGAGTTGGCAGAGGTACGTTTTTAACCCTAAATTTAGTTTCTCCCATTGACCGTGATGAACCGTCCTTCATTCTTACACTTACACTAATTGAAACCTCTCTACCTTCTTTCCCCGGACTGACCTGGTAAGAACCATTGGATCCGGACAAGGTTGCTCCTCTGGCACTAACGGAAAGTTGATTGGAAGAAAAACCGGATACACTAACCTCTAGCGGGTTTTGTAAACCTCTGTAGAATACATTCATTGCCGTAGGAGAGACTACCAATGCTGGTTTCGCAGCAATAAATGAATGTTTAAATGGGTACTTTTTATCTTCTCCATTTGGAGTTTTAATTACAATAAACCCTCCCCAGTTCACTTCTCCTTCTGAAGTGGGCTTATAGCCATAGGATGCCACGCCGTTACTTACCTTAACCCGCGCAGTGTCAACCGGTCCAACCACTTGCCAATTCGACTCTGAGCCAGAAGTATCAATATCGGAACCAACTATTAACTCAGGATTCTGAGTAGTGCTATAAGCGGCTACAATAACATCTGCTTTGAATGAATCCCCCAAAACAACATAGTTAGAATTGGCCAATACTTTTACATCAAGTGTGTCAAACTTGAAATCCTCAGCGCTAATCTCTCCAAATAACAGGCCCAATGCCTCGGCCTGAGCTGATTTAACTTCGGCCTGATATCGAGTTAAGTTCGTAACAATTGCAGCTAATGGAACGTGATAAAATGTTCCAATTTCCCATCTTTCTGCTTTGCCGTCGGCATTCTTAATGTCACCAAAATTAAATCCGGCATCAAAATTCTCTTGGTCCTCCTCGTTAAGCTGCGAATAGAGCTTTGCTTCAAATTCTTCGAGTTTTTGACGCACTTCTTTTGCCGTCCAGGGTCCATCTTTTGGATCGGCTTCATTTGAACCAATCATAATGGTAGTAGGAACGTCATAATTGTCTTTAGCCCCTACATTTGCCAATTCAAAAAGGGAATCATGTTCGACTTCCTCAACGGACTCTTTTCCCTCCGTTTTTGCGATCAAATGTCTTTTCAGATCCTCCAGATAAGTATCCAATTCCTTGGAGGCTGACATGATCACTCTGGCTTTTTCAAGATAAGGGCCAACCTTTTTCTGATTTATCGAATACTGCTTCTCAAATTCCGCAAGTGTTTCCTGATTTTTGCCTTCGATTGTTTCGTTGTTTTTCTCAATGGCTGTATTCAAAACAACAAAAGCATTCAGTACTTCACGAGAAACATTCATCGCAAGAAGTGCAAGTAACACCAGGTACATCATACCTATCATCTTCTGCCTGGGTGTCTCCTTATGTCCTGCCATTATTTATTCTTTAAAGCTTTTTAAAATAATGTCAATTATTGAGGCCGGTTATAATTCATAGCAGAAAGCATATTGCCGTAAACCGTGTTTAAAGACTCGAGATTGGTTGAAAGCTCTGCAATGTTATCTTTATATTTTCGGGTATCCTCAACTGAGTCCTGAAGGTTTTGAATCAAATCCTTGATGCTCGAGTTCATAGCACTGTTGAGTTCAGAATTACTTGAAGCACTTTCGAGCTGCATTTCATACATTTTATTCAAATTGCTTAGATTCTGATTCACACTATGAAGGTTTTCCGCGTAGTTGGATCCCTCTTCACCGGCAGCTGAAAGACCTGTCAGTGCCTGAGCTGCTGACTCATACGTTCCTGAGAGGTTTTCCACTTTTTCGGATGCAGAAGTCATATTATTAACCAAACCATTAGTAGCCTCAGAAACATCCCCAAGGTTATTCATGCTCTCCGTTGTATCTGCCAATTTTCGCATTCCCGAGCCCAGGCTTTCGATCAGCTCAGGGCCAATTTTAGCTTCTGACATCATTCGGTCCAATGCTTCAGTGGGAGATTCGGAGGATTCAGGAATTACACTTCCAGGACCTTCATAATCCTCGGCAAGTTCTGGATAAACTAAAGACCAATCCGGGTCTTCATGCACAGGTTCGAATGCGGATAGGAAGAAAATAATTGCTTCTGTCCCAAGGCCAATAATCAACATGGCACTTGCTCCTTTATAATGCTCTAGCTTGAAAAGAGCCCCAACAATAACAATTGATGCTCCCCAACCGTACACTTTGGCCATGAACTTCTTCCAACTCAAACTTCCCGGTCTAAAGCCGGTTATTTCCTTACCCATAATTTACTCGATTGTTTTTGATTAATAATTCAGGAATGCAATGATACATTATTCTATAGTTCATCTCCCTTCGCTCTTCCCATATATGAAACCACATTTCTAAAACCAATGTAGCTTTTTGCAGTATCCTGATATTCATATGATCTTACCCCAGTGTTTAAGTAGTAACCCACGTCTTTCCAGGAACCCCCTCTAATGACTTTCCTTTTGAAAACAGGTAAATCATCCTCATCGGCATCATACTGATAATCTGGATTCAAGTCATGTCCAAATTCATATGCAGACTCGTTGTAGGCATTGTTCGTCCATTCCGCAACATTCCCCGCCATACAGTACAGACCCCAGTCATTTGGGTCGTATGAATAGACATTGACGGTATGAAACCCACCATCGTCAACATAATTTCCTCTCAGTGGTTTAAAGTTTGCCTGAAAACATCCCTGATCATTCCGTATGTATGGATATCCCCAAGGGTATGGAGCTACCGCTAATCCACCTCGAGCTGCATATTCCCATTCTGACTCTGTGGGCAATCTAAAATCCTGAATACCTGGGAAACCTCCGGTGTAGAGCAGATTGTTCAATAAATCTGTTCTCCATCGACTAAATGCTCTGGCTTGTTTCCATGTTACGCCGACGACTGGATAGTCGTCATATGCAGGATGCCAGAAATACATATTTGTCATTGGCTCGTTATAGGAATAAGAAAAATCTGCAATCCAGCATAATGTGTCAGGATATACATCTACTTCATCCGACTTTATAAAGAACGATCTGTCAAGTCCTTCATCTTCACCATAATTCTGACGTGGACGTCCTTTCTTGGCGGCAAGTCTGTAGTCGATCCATGAATAACGGTAGCGTAACTTTCTTACGTCCAGTTGCTTTCTACCATTATATCTTTCCTGTTCACTATAGTACATGGGTTCAAGGACTTCACGTATTTCTTCGTCCTTATTCTTCCAGGGAATATTATAGCTCCAATCTATTTTAGGCTCATCCAATTCTTCACCAAAATCATTTTCAAGGATACCGTATTCTTCCTCATCGTATTCCAACAGAAGTTCCCTTGCAATGCTATCACGCACCCAATTAACAAACTGACGATATTCGTTATTTGTTATTTCTGTATCGTCCATGTAGAAGGATTGAACAGATACTGTTCTTGAGCTTGCGATGTTGGCATAAGGTACATCCTGGTCATTTTCACCCATGATGTAGCTTCCCATTGGCAGCCAAACCATGCCGTATGGATCGATATCATGAGGCACCGGTCTGCCTTGCACTCCTACCAGCATGCCGTTTTCGGACTTGCAGGAGACTAATCCGGCGATTGCCATAAAAACAATCAATATTTTTCTCATGTCAGGAATTTTAGGATAATCGTCAATATCAAATTCAAACGTCTTTAGGTTTAGTTTATTATAGGAAGCGAACGGTTCTATGTTTCTCACGAATAATCTTAGGAGTACGTCTGAAACAGTAATGAACAAATATTTCATGAGATCCAGAACTGTATTGGTTGATTTCGCTCAATGTGTAGTCATATGAATATCCTACCTTCAGAAGGCCACCACCAAAATTTTGACCTTTCATTTGGAAGTTTGCACCGAGCATTAATGCAATAGCATCGTTAAATCGGTAGTCCAGACCTCCCCAAAACTTTTCTCGATACTCCATTACGGCAGCCAAGTCTATCGAGGTACTTACGATGTTTGATTTAATCAAAACTGCAGGCTTGATTTGCCAATCTGGATTGAACACCTGTGTCTGATATCCGGCTGTGAAATAAATTGTTCTGTCTATGCGGTAATTGAATACGCCTTCTTGCGTTATTGGGTTTCCACCGGGGCCGGGAAGGTCAATATTAAAGTCCTTCTCGAGCTGAGTAGCGGTGAGGTGGGTGGCAGATAAACCTACATATAATTTTTTAGGGATTTTGTAAAATAATCCAAAATCAAAATCAAATCCGCCGTCAGTAATTCCGTTATATGGAATACTTGGATCCCATCCGGGATCTCCTGGATTCCAATCACTACCTATAGTTTTTGAAATATATCCCAAACCCACTCCAGCGCTCAACATACCAGCGCCAGCTTTCATTCTATACGCATAAGCCAATTTAGCTATGAAGGTGTTTTCCTGTCCCAATCCATCCGATAGGACTGTTAAGCCAGCGCCATGCTGCTTCCCTAACCAGGGATCCTTGAAAGCTGCGTCGGTACTGAATAGAAAAGTTCTCGGTTCTTCACCGAAACCCACCCATTGCTGTCGACCAACAAGCATGCCGCATATGGCATCATTACTACCCGCCATGGCAGGGTTTTGATACACCAGATTTTGAAATTGGCTCACGGTGAATTGTGGATCCTGCTGAGCAATACTAATAACTCCTGTTACCAGACTGGCGAAGATGAGTAAAGCTTTCTTCATACTACTTGCTTCTGTTATATAAGCCTCGCAAATTACAGTCGCTAAAGTAGATAATTATTTTTTTTAACAAAAAATTTTTTAAAGACCATGTATATTCCTGAATATCTGATACTTACATAAACTTTCTATAGGTGTTCATCCATACATCAGGAATGTGGTTTTTACAGGCTTTTTGATAGTCTTCATAGTCGCAAGGAACCATTTGGTGCCGCCTAAACTGATTAGATTCCGTACCACTTTGTGGTACAAAAACCCACCATTTCTCTGTTGATTTACTTTTATAAAAAACCAACTCATTTTCAATACCATCAACAGCCACTCTATATTTCGTATGATCCTCTGTATTTGAAAGCACCAGTTCGTTTTGTCGAGCATTTAGTCCATCAATGAAATACCAGATAGATTGGGCTATGAGTTTAGCCGTAGCTCCATGCTCATCATTAGTTTGCTCATAATCGTGAAAGCCAATTGTTGAAACTCTTTCTGACAATCCTGCATAGCGCGTTATTTGACAAAACTCGTCAGGTAACAGACCGTTAGGGTTTTTGAAAATAGTACCCGGGGCATGCCCTGTTTGAACTGCTGATAGATCAAGACTTAGAATATCTACACTTCTTAATGCCGGTTCTACTTTTTTAATATTTGTTCGGATTTCTCCCAGTCTTAATACATCGAAGTACAATTTATCCATGAGCTCTTCATGTGCCCGAGGAACATAGTATTTCTGGTAACCAATATTTATGAAGTTAAATAAGAAATTAGGTGAGTGAAGAAGGATGTTATTCAGATAATTACCATTGTGAATAGTTTCGCCTGTTTCTTTTCCAAGGTCAAAACGATAATCTACACAAGCCAGGTTAATCAAACGATCTGATTCCTTATACCCCAAATAATAGCCATAGGTCATGTTTTGGCCACCGCCCAGGAAGATCACTATTTTTCTTTCCTGCTGGAGCACTTGGACGATACTTTCCAGCGCATAGTAGGTGTCCTGAAGTGTATTTCCGGGTAATACGTCTCCTAAATCAGCAATGCGTTTACCGGGTCGGAGATACAATTTTGAAAGTGCTTTCCTTATGGCATCAGAGGAATCTGTCAAGGCACTTTCTGAAATACCAGTTCTAATATCTTTAATCCCGACAATGGCTACATCATATTCATCATAATCAGGAAGTTGCCCTCCTTGCTCGAAGGATTTTATACCGTTATCCGACGGATGGTCAACCCTAGAATAAGTTGTAGGATCAATTGGATTCAGGAATAATGACAAGTCGCTCACTATCTGGGTTTTCGCTTTGGTGAACTATCAATAATCTCTTTACAGTCTTCCAGGGATAGTCCTTCCGGATCTGTACCTTTTGGTATTTTGTAGTTTTTTCGACCTTTCTTGATGTACGGTCCATATTTACCATTTAATACTACAATACCTTCATCCTCAAAGGAGTGTATTACGCTTTTAGCCTTTTCTGCAGCTGCTGTTTCTACCAATTTTGTTGCTTGTTCAAATGAAATGGAGTAAACATCAAATGCTGCTTCTTTTGGGATACTAGTAAAGGTATTGCCCCATTTTACATATGGACCATATCGACCTATGGCAGCAGTTACTTCTTTTCCGTTATACTCCCCCAACTTTCTTGGCAGGTCAAAGAGAGACATCGCCTCTTTGAAGGTAATGGTGGAGATGCTCTGATCGGGCAGCAAAGAGGCAAACTGTGGTTTATCCTCGTCCTCGGTTTCTCCTATTTGGATCATGGCGCCATACCTACCCAGTCGTGCATAGACCGGTTTGCCATTTTCAGGATGTTCACCTAATAATCTCGCTCCAGTGGCTTTCTTGGATTCAGCAAGTGTTTCCTTAATATCTTTTTCAAAAACACTGTAGAATTCTCCTATCATCTTATTCCATTCCTTTAGGCCGGTAGCAATTTCATCAAATTCCTGTTCCACTTTAGCCGTGAAATTATAATCGAGCACGTCACCAAAATTCTCAACCAGAAATCCATTTACTACTACTCCGATATCCGTTGGATGAAGTTTATTTTTTTCCGTGCCGTATTTCTCTCTTTCTATTAGTTTTTCAATGGAGTCATTCTTTAATTTCCAAATTAAAACCTCCCTGATTCTCCCTTCGTCTGATTTCTTTTCCACATACCCCCTTTTCTGAATGGTAGATATTGTTGGGGCATAAGTTGAAGGTCGGCCAATACCTAGTTCTTCCATCTGTTTTACCAAGCTTGCTTCGGAAAATCTCGCCGGATGACGTGTAAATTTTTGAGCGGCATAAGCTTCGTCAAGGGACAGCTTGTCTCCAACTTTAAGTTCAGGTAATAGATCTGCTTCATTGTTTTCATTAGAAGACTTGCCCAAAACCTTCATAAAACCATCAAATTTTATGACCATTCCTGATGCTGAAAACTCCTTTTCTACCTTATCCGCTTTGACGGAAATCGTAGTTTTCTCCAAAATTGCATCTGCCATTTGGCTGGCCATGGTTCGTTCCCATATCAGTTTATAAAGGCTCTTTTCTGAAGATTCACCTGCTGCACTTTGACGGGCCATAGATGTTGGACGTATGGCTTCATGAGCTTCCTGAGCACCTTTGGATTTAGTCTTGAATACTCTGGTTTTGGAGTACTCATCTCCAAACCTACTTCGAATTACTTCTGCTGCATCATTTCTAGCATCTGCTGAAAGGTTTAACGAATCAGTTCGCATATAAGTAATCATTCCCGATTCATAGAGTTTCTGAGCTACCATCATGGTTTTGCTCACTGAGTATCCCAGTCTTCTTGAAGCTTCTTGTTGAAGTGAAGAGGTAGTAAAAGGAGCTGGTGGAGTCTTTTTTGCTGGTTTTTTTTCTACAGAAGCTATCGAAAATTGCTTTGATTCCCTTAGTTGACCGAGGATCTCATTTACGATTTCTTCATTCTCGACATTACCCGGATAGGTAGCCGCCAAAGTTTCAGCGTTTCCTGTTTGAAAAATAGCTGATAGTTTGAAGTAACTAACTGCATTAAAGCTCTTGATTTCATCCTCTCTATCTACAATAAGTCGGACGGCCACTGATTGAACGCGGCCTGCTGAAAGAGAAGGTTTAACCTTTCGCCATAATACAGGCGAAAGCTCATAGCCCACAATTCGGTCTAAAACTCGTCTGGCCTGCTGGGCCAATACTAATCCCTTATTTATTTCACGTGGATTATTAATAGCGCCTTCTATTGCCTTAGGGGTGATCTCATTGAATACAATTCGATGGGTTCGTTCAGGATCAAGGCCCAATACTTCAGCAAGATGCCATGATATCGCTTCTCCTTCACGGTCCTCATCCGTTGCCAGCCATACCATATCTGCTTTTTTCGCGAGTTTTTTCAGCTCGGCTATCACTTTCTTTTTGTCCGGCATGACTTCATAAGAGGGTTCAAATCCCGATTCGAGATTAATGGCCATGCCTTTCTTGGAGAGGTCACGAACGTGTCCATAACTGGACTTTACCTGAAAATCCTTGCCCAGAATTTTCTCGATAGTCTTAGCTTTTGCGGGGGATTCGACAATTACGAGGTTCATTTTGCTTATTTGATCGATTGAGGTTTGCAAATTAAATGAATAAAAAATCAGCTGAACAAAACCTTGGATTGTCGTGTCTTTGGAATGAACTTAAACTCTTCCCACCTGTCATTTTGTCGCCCATCATACTAATATCTACCTTTGCGCGCTTCAAAATCAATGAAACCAAAAGAAGAAACATTAGTTCAAACCGCGTCCAATCTGTCCAAAAAGGTGTACATAGAAACCTATGGATGCCAAATGAATTTTAGTGACAGCGAAATTGTCGCATCCGTTTTGACCACTAACGGGTATCAGCTTACGAATCAAAGCGATGATGCTGATCTAGTTCTGATAAATACCTGTTCTATAAGAGATAATGCAGAGCGAAAGGTCCTCAATCGTCTCAATGACTTCAAAAGAAGAAAAAAGAAAGAGCCCTCTTTTAAGGTTGGAGTTTTAGGATGTATGGCAGAACGCATGAAAGCCGATCTTCTCGATGAAAAGAAAATGGTTGATATCGTGGTTGGACCGGACGCATATAGAGATTTACCTGACCTTCTTGAAGAAATTGATCGCGGTAGAAAGGCTGTAAATGTTCTACTATCAAGAGAAGAAACGTATGATGATATAGAGCCTGTTCGTCTCGATCAGAGTGGAGTAACTGCGTTTATTTCCATTATGCGGGGCTGTGATAATATGTGCGCTTTTTGTGTTGTTCCTTTTACCAGAGGACGAGAAAGAAGCAGAGATCCCCAGACCATAGTATCTGAAGCAAGTGAACTCGTTACAAAAGGATACAGAGAGGTTACCTTACTCGGTCAAAATGTAGATTCCTACCATTGGAGTGAAGGTGGCCTTGATGTAAATTTCGCTCAATTGCTTGAATTGGTCGCCCAGGTTTCACCTTTATTGCGCATTCGTTTTTCAACTTCACACCCCAAGGATATGACCGATGATGTTCTAGTGGTCATGTCTAAGTATCAGAACATTTGTGAGTACATTCATTTACCGGTACAATCGGGAAATTCCGCTGTTCTGGAGAGAATGAACAGAGGTTATTCAAGGGAGTGGTATTTGGAAAGAATAGCTTCCATCAAAAGTATCATGCCGAATTGTGCAATATCTACAGACATCATAACAGGATTCTGTGGTGAAACTCAGAAGGAACATCAGGATACCATCGAACTCATGGATCTGATAGAGTACGATTTTGCCTACATGTTTAAATACTCGGAGCGCCCGAGAACACTGGCCGAACGAAGGATGGAAGATGATGTGCCCGATGAAGAAAAAAATCGGCGTTTGCAGGAGATTATTAGACTACAAAACCATCATTCGCAAAAGAAGCATTCGAAATATTTGGGAAGAACACTCGAAGTGTTGGTGGAAGGCACCTCCAAACGTTCTGAAGAGGAGAATTTTGGGAGAACCACTTATAATACTGTAGTTGTATTTCCAAAGGGAGAAAGCAGACCCGGCGATTATGTTCAAGTTATGATAACAGATTTCACATCGGCTACACTTAAAGGCAAAATCGTATAATGGAGCTAGAATCTGTAAAAAGAAGATTTGGAATTATTGGCAATAATACTTTGCTCAATCATTCCTTAGAAACAGCACTGAGGGTATCACCCACCGATCTTTCAGTGTTCGTAACAGGGGAAAGTGGTGTAGGAAAAGAAACCATTCCACAAATCATTCACCAAAA
>AVFP01000068.1_pt1 | contig 17628 bp, 9 predicted proteins | sample 79721 | NCBI WGS metagenome assembly AVFP01 (sample SAMN02303578;SAMN02303577;SAMN02303577;SAMN02303578, study PRJNA214436) | microbial mat metagenome | isolation source: pink berry consortia of the Sippewissett | place: USA: Sippewissett Marsh, Cape Cod, MA | reverse complement strand
GGGGGAAGAGGCTCTGAGCGTGGAATGGTCCGGACCCGGCTTCCAACGCGGCCCGATTCCCTCGTCCTCCCTTCGCTATGCGTTCGATATGCTGCCGCCGATGCTGGAACCGGTCATGCCTCGCGAAACCCTATTGCCAGGACTGGCCTATCGTTATGCCGAGGGCCGCTGGGATGGGATGCCGGACCTGGATCTGGAACCGGTGATCGACCATGGTGTCGTTGCCAATGCGAACCTGGAACCGCGTCTGACTAACGACCACTATGCATTCTCTTACCGTGGATTCATCGAGCTTCCCGTCGATGGCATCTATGCCTTTATCCTGAACTGCGGCGCCGCGGCCGCGATCTGGATCGGCGATCGGCAGGTCGCCGCCCGCGAACGCCTGTGGGGCGGCAATTCGGAGCAGATCGGCGCAATTCCAGTCAAAGCCGGTCTGCACCCAATCCGCATCGATTACTTCGAACGCGGCGGCCCCGATCAACTGAGCGTGCTCTATCAGCCGCCAGGAACGCAGGCACCGCGGCCATTGCCATTCACCGCGCTCCATCATCTACAATCGCAGCTGCCCGACTATCTGATGGGAGATACACCCTCCGCGCCGATCTCGCCTGGCCTTGCCTACACTTATTTCGAGGGCACCTGGCAGGCGCTCGCCGACATGCAACCCGCTGCTGTCCGGGCGCATGGCGTGGTTGACGGAATCAGTCTCGAACCGCGCGCGGACGACAATCAATTCGGTTTCGTCTTCGACGGCTGGCTGCGCATTGATGAGCCTGGTTTTCATCGTTTTTTCCTGAATTCCGACGACGGTTCTGCACTCTGGATCGATGGCCAGAAAATCCTCGACAATGACGGCTTGCATGGCTCCCGGGAAGTCTATGGCAGCGTCGGACTCGATGCCGGGCTGCACCCTATGCGCGTCGGCTATTTCAATCGCTGGGGCAAGCAGACCTTGTCGCTGAGGCACGCGCCACCGGGCGTACTCAATGCCAGCGAGATCCATCCATCCATCCTTCTGCATGACACCGACCAGCTGCCAGCCCTGATGGAAGCCTTGCACGAGGACCCCGATCAGCGTGCCGGGCTCGCCTACGCCTTTACCACCGGAAAGTTCGATAGCCCGCCGGATTTCAACACCCTCGAACCGGAACTATTCGGAGCGGTCGCTGATCTGGATCTGTCCGTCGCCGCCACTGATACGCGCTTCGCAATGCGCTTCAGCGGCCGTATTCGCGTTCCCCAGGACGGCTTTTACCGCTTCTTCGCTCGCGCCGACGATGGCCTGAGCCTGCGCATCGCCGGTACAGACGTGCTTGCCATCACCGGCAATCACGACAACTTCGGCAGTCTTGGCCTCGAGGCCGGATTGCACGAGTTCGAGCTGGTCTTTTTCCAACGCTGGGGCGACCGGCACATCGAACTGTCATGGCAGTTGCCAGATGGCACAATCGAGCCGATACCGACCGCTGCCTACCTGTATGGCGCCAACGACCTACCCGCATTGACCCCGGCCATAACGCCAACGCAGACTCCGCAACCGGGCTTGGCCTATCGCCAGTACCAGGGTTCCTGGAAGGTGTTGCCCGAGTTCGATGAACTGACGCCCACCACGATCGGCCTGAGTCCCGAGGTCGGGCTCGCCCAGGCCACCGCCGAACACAAATTCGGTCTGCGCTTCGACGGCTATCTGCGCGTCCCGGAGGATGGCTTCTATCGCTTCCACCTGACCTCCGACGATGGCTCCAAATTGTGGCTCGGCGACCGCCTACTGGTGGACAACGACGGCCGCCATGGACCAGGCGCAGGGATCGGCGGAATCGGTCTCGCGGCCGGCCTGCACCCGGTGCGTATCGAATTCTTCCAGGACTGGGGCGGGCAGATATTGGAATTGGAACTCACCCTGCCGGACCACTCGCGTGCGCCGGTCGCCGCGACCAATCTGTTCCATTTTCCCGATCAACTGCCAGCCTTGCTGGAGAGCGTCGCGCCGCCGGTGCAGTCCATCCCGGGCCTTGTATCCGAGCTGTATCTGGGCGAATGGCAGGCAATGCCTGACTTCGCCAGCCTGAATGCCGACGGGATCGGCATCGCCGCCAGCTTTGATCTCGCTGAGATCGCTCAAACCCAGCGTTTCGCGGTGCGCTACCGCGGTTATCTGCAGGTTGGCCGAGATGGCTGGTACGACTTCTTCGTCGGTTCCGACGACGGCAGTCGGCTGTTGATCGGAGACACCCTGGTGGTGGACAACGATGGCCAGCACAGCATGCGCGAGAAAGTCGGCTCCATTGGACTCGAGGCTGGCTGGCATCCGATCGAGGTGGATTTCTTCCAGCGCTACGGCGACCAGCAACTCAGCGTCGAAGTTCGCGGTCCCGACGCTCGGCGACGGCCGATTGCACGCGAACAGCTCCTGCTCGACTTCACATGGCTGCCTGAACTAAAGGACGCCGACGCCAACCCCGCGGCGCTGGTCAGCGGTGTCAACTATGCCTACTACGAGGGAAATTGGCGGCAATTACCAGACTTCGATACGCTGGAGCCGGTAGCCGAGGGCACCCTGGACAGCTTCAGCCTGGAGCCGCGCCTGCGCGATGATCAATACGGCTTCCGCTTCGACGCCTATATCGATATCCCCGAGTATGGCTTTTACCAATTCTGCACCCGCTCCGACGATGGCAGCCGCCTGTACATCGGCGATAGGCTGGTGGTGGATAACGACGGACTGCACTCGGCGCGCGAGCGCTGTGGTCGAATTGGTCTTGATCGTGGCCGCCATGCGCTCAAGGTCACCTTCTTCGAACGCCGCGGATACGACAGCCTGGAGGTCAGCTACGCCGGGCCACGCTTTGGCAAAACCGTGATTGCCGGCGATCTAGTATTCCGGCTCGATCCGAATGGCGACGGCGATCCGGGCGAGCCTGCCGACGGCGGCCCGCTGAGCACCCTCGACAACAGCGATCCAGTGGCCGTTGCGGACCGGGCCAGTACCGGTATCGGACAAGGCCAGTTCATCGTTATCGATGTGCTCGGCAACGACAGTGATCCGAACGGCGACATCCTGGTACTGAACGACGCTTACTCGGCCGACGCATCAGGCGCTGCTGTTATCCATGCGGACGGCCGGCGGCTGCTTTACACCCCGGCGCTCGGTTTTGTCGGCACCGATGATGTCGAATACCAGGTCGGCGACCGGCGCGGTGGATCGGCCATCGGCCATGTTGAGATCGCCGTCAGCACTCAGGGGCTCGCCCCGGTCATGACGGTGGAGGATGCCACCCGCTTCCTGACACAGGCCAGCTTCGGTCCGAGCAAAGCCGACATCGCCGATCTGATGCAAACAGGACCAGAGGTTTGGATTGAACGCCAATTGGACGCATCGAGGACGCCGGTGAGCGGACATCAGGCGCTGTTCGAGCAGCTGCGCCAAAGCGCGCCTGATGCCGACAACCGCCAATTGCGCATTGATGCCTGGCTGCACCATGCTGTCGCGGCACCAGATCAGTTGCGCCAGCGTATGGCCTTCGCATTGTCACAGATTTTCGTCATTTCGGATCTCGACAATGTATTATCCACCGACGATGGCGCACTTGGTGCCCTACACTATTACGATATGCTGGTCGATGGCGCCTTTGGTCGTTACCGCGACTTATTGGAGCAGGTCACATTACATCCGGCCATGGGCTTTTATCTCGACATGGCGGGCAACAAAAAGGCCGATCCGGTGCTCGGCACCGTGCCGGACGAAAACTACGCCCGAGAAATACTGCAATTGTTCTCGATCGGACTCTGGCAGCTGCAAGCCGATGGCGAACCGCTGCTGAATCAGCAAGGCGAGCCGATCCCGGCCTACAGCGAACAAGACCTGATGCAATACGCCCGCGTCTTTACCGGCTGGGATTACGCGTTGCCGTCCGGCGCCGACAAATGGCGTCTGCCGATGCTGCTGGACCCGAACGAACATGAGGACGGACCCAAGCGCTTGCTAGGCGGCGAACTGATCCCGGCCAATCTCGGCGGACAGGAAGACTTGGCCCGCGCGCTGGATAATATCGCGTCGCATCCGAACGTGGCGCCGTTCATCAGCCGGCAGTTGATCCAGCGCTTTGTCACCAGCAACCCAAGTCCGGACTATATTGGCCGGGTGACGGCGGCCTTCGAAAACAGCGATGGTAACCTTGGCGAAACCATCAAGGCAGTCTTGCTCGACCAAGAGGCTCGCACCGGCTCCCCCGATCCCCTGGATGCAATGGCGCCGGCCGCGGCCAATGATGATCCGAGCAGCCCTTCGCCAACCTCCTATGCGTTCGGCAAAATCAAGGAACCACTGTTGCAGCTGACCGGTCTATGGCGGGCGCTCGGGGTTGATGTCGAGCAGATCCGCTTGCGACCGGAACACTTGTCGCCGCTCGGCCAAGTACCCTTAGCGGCCCCATCGGTGTTCAATTTCTTTCAACCGGACTTCCAGAACCCGGGCGAGATCGCGGATCTTGGGCTCTATTCGCCAGAGCTGGAAATGATCGACGAGACCCAGATCACCGGCGCAGTATCGCTGATGGACAGCTGGACCCTTGGCGCGACCCAAGCCGATGCGAACTATTATGACCTAACCATGGAACAAGCCATGGCGGATTCCAGCCTGGCCAAGATCATCCAGCACCTCGATATGCTGTTGCTGAACGGCCGGATGACCCAGTCCATGCGCGCTGTGCTCGAAGAACAAATCTTCAATGACTACGCAAGACAAGGCGAAAACGGGCGTCTCACCCGCATCCTCGCCGCCGTCTATCTGATCGTCACCTCTTCTGAGTACCTGATTGAGGAGTAACCACTATGCGCAATTCCATTCAGCAACGCGCGCGTCGGCGCTTCCTCGGTCAACTCGGTGCATTGGCCGGCTCCGGCGCCGCACTGTCCAGCATGGCTGCTTTGAACTGGACCCGATTGGCCGCCGCCGCGGAAGTGCCATCGGACTACAAGGCGTTAATCTGCATCTTTCTGTTCGGCGGCAACGATTCCTACAACTGCGTGGTGCCATCCGATCCGGACGGGCACGCCATTTATGCCCAAGCGCGACGCGCTCTCGGCATTCCGCGCGAAACCTTGCTGCCGCTTGCGGATGCCCAGCACCAGGATGCACAGGGCCGCGCTTTCGGCCTGAATCCGGATCTCGGCGCGCTGCATCCAGCCTATGTCAACGCTGGACAGCTTGCCGTCACCTTCAATGTTGGCCCTTTGCTGGCGCCCATGAACAAGGCGCAGTATCAGGATCGCAGTGTACCGCGCCCGCCAAGCATCGGCTCGCATTCGGACCAACAGTTTCAAACGCAGACCTGCGGCATCTTTAGCTCCGACCAGGGCTATACCGGCTGGAACGGGCGCCTCGGCGACTACTTCTTCGCCAGCAATATCGGCCTGTCGACTTTCACCAACGTCTCCCTATCCGGCGACAATGTCATTCAAGTCGGCGAACAAGTTTTGCCCTATGCGATCAACAGCAACGGCCAATTGCAAGTACCGGTCAGCCGCTATGTCAACGGCAACTTGCAACAACGGCTGGATGCAGGTCGTCGCGCGCTGTTATTCGCCAGCAACCATGTCTTCGACACAGCTTACAGCAGCACCAAGGCACGCTCACTGGAGGGTAATCAATTGCTGGCCGAGGCGCTGCAAGGTACCAGTCCGATCGATGGCTTCCCGGACAACCGACTCGGCTCACAACTGCGCAGCGTCGCCCAGGTGATCAGTGTCGCGTCACAGATCGGCATCCGCAGGCAGACCTTCTTCTGCTCCATGGGCGGTTTCGATACCCACTCCAACCAGAACAACCGACATCCGTCCCTGCTCCGTGAGTTGGCCGCGGGCATGCAGGCCATGCATAGCTGGAGCCAGACCAGCGGCCTCGCCGACAAGATCACCAGCTTCACCGCCTCCGAATTCGCCCGCACCTTTGCCATGAATGGCAATGACGGCAGCGACCATGCCTGGGGCGGAATCCAGTTTGTGTTGGGTGGCGCGGTACAGGGTGGACTCTATGGCGAAATGCCGGACCAAACCCTTGGCGGCGAACAGGACATCAGCGGTCGCGGCCGCTTTATCCCCGGCACTGCAGTGGACCAGGTTGCCGCCGTGCTGGCGCGCTGGTATGGCGTGCCAGCCGACGATCTGCCGCTGATTCTGCCGAATATCGGTAACTTCGACAGCAACTCCATGGGCTTCATGACTTGACAGCAGGTTTCGGCGCAGACCTTAAAAGCAGAGTCCGCACCACTTGTTTTTCACATTTTTCTCAGGGGATCAGGGGGCAGCAGATGTCAAACCAGCAGGAAATCGAGACACCACCCGTCGCCATCGTTTCGGTACACGGCGTCGGCGACCCAAAGCCTGGCGAGTTCGCGGCACGCATTGCAACGATGCTGCTTGGCGATTGCGACCATAGGTCAGAGGCGCGCATCGCGGAGTCCTTCGAGACAACCCCAATTCGCATCTCTGACCAGTCCAACTGGGGTCTGACCAAGCCCGCCGAACCCGGACCGAACCCAGGGGTCGCACAGTCCTGCGAAGCATTAGCGAACATCGCCAAGCACCGCGAAGACGGGATCTACGAAACCCTGCGCCTGGAGCAGCGCAGCCCGAACAAGGCGGAGGGCTCGCCACCCATACACCTGTACGAACTGCATTGGGGAGATCTGTCCCGAGCCCCGGGTTGGTTCACAACCCTAGTGATTACACTCTACCGATTGGTGTTCCATCTTGTTGTGCTGGGCAAGCGCGCAGTCGGACTCGCGGCCGATGCCGAACCCGATCGGCCGCTGCTGCGCTCGGCGCAACGCTTGCAGCAACTTGCCATCGGACTGTTGCCGACGGCAATCCCGATTTTGAATCTCTATCTGCTCGCCGCTGCCTTGCTCCTGGCGGCCAAGCTGCTCTCCGGTGCCACCGATGGTGGCAATGGCACGACATTGGCAACGCTGTGGATGCCGGTGCTCCTGGCAATCTTGGTCGCGCTGCCGGCTCTAGCGCTGCTGATCATGCTTGGCGTGCGCAGCGGACGCTTCGGACCATTCATCGCGCTGCTGGTGGCTACGGGACTCGGCGCCGGAACCTTGCTGTTGGAGACGCCCACCAGATTTGCGCTTGTCGGCTGGATCATCAGCATCGCGGCCATCCTCGCCGCGTTACTGGTATCGCGCAAGATCGTCAATTCCCAGGAGCATCCGCTGGCGGAAAAGCAACCGTTTTTTATGCGGCTGCAGCGGTTTTGGCGTACCGCCCCATGGCTCGGCCTCATCGCCGTGCTGATGTTCGGTGGCCATGGACTCTGGGTTGCCCACGCTGCCGCTCCAGACGAGACCTTGGTGCTGGTGGGAGTACACACGCTTCACGGTCTGTTTCTGCTGCTCCAGGTCTGCTGGCTCTTATTATTCGTCACGCTAGCAGTCTCGCTGATCCAGTGGCTGGTGGCATGGCGACAGCATGGCAGATACGCTGCATCGGTGCGCGCGCTGTTCACGGGTACGCTCGGTCTATTTCTGTCGAGCGCCCTGTTCTATCTGCTAACGGTTGTACTTTGGGGAGCGGTATTGCAACAGCTCCAGGACCAGCTGGACCGGCTGACGGTGGAATTTTCCGTGCCCTTCGAACTGTTCTACTGGCATCTGGTGGAATTGCCGCAATCGACGCCGGTTTCGGCCTATATCGATGGCCTGTTCAAACTGACAACGGGCAACGGCATGGACGGCTTTCTGGTGCTCGTGCTGATCGCTGTGCTGATTGCGTTACCTGGGATCCTGCCGAGTGCCTGGTCGGAACGCCGTCCATGCAGCGAGGCCCTCCGTCACGACCAAGATGCAGCGCGGCGCCTGGGCCGCTGGCTGGACCGGAGTCTGTTGTCCTTGCTCATCGCCGGGGGCTTCCTGCTGCTCGCCTTCGTGTGGCTGATCCTTGGTTATACACCGATGTTCGGACAACTCGCGGCCTCGGACCTGCTGCCATCGGTCGTGTTCGGCAACAAGTTGACCACGGCGGTGGGTGGATCTTTGGCTGCCGCGGTACCGCTGCTGCTGATTTTTCGCAAGCAGCTGCCCGATGCCTTGCACAACCTGCTGGATATCGTGCTGGACGTCGACAACTGGCTACAGCGCCCACCGCGCAAGGCTTCACCCCGCGGTCTGATCCTCGCACGTGCACTCGCCCTGTTACATTGGATGAGCCACAACGGCAACTACCGGCGCATCGTCTTCGTTGCCCACAGTCAAGGCACCGTCATCAGCGCGGATCTGCTGCGCCTGCTGCAAGCCGAGCCAAAGCTGGCCGAGCGTGTTTTCGGCACGCATCCGCCCGATGAAATTCGCCTGATTACCGCGGGCTCCCCATTGCGCCAACTGTATGCCTGGAGATTCCCGCACGAGTACGGCTGGGTCGAGCAGGCATCGGTCGGGCCAAAATCGGAGCCGGACCCAGACCCAGACCCAGACCTAGACACGGGTCCAAACCCCGCCGAACTCTATCACGTTAGCCGCTGGATCAACCTCTTCTGCTCCGGAGACTACGTGGGACGCGCGCTCTGGAGCCACTGGACTCAGGTGCCGCTGTGGGCGCCGCCGAAAGCAGAGCTTGCGGCTGCCGTGCCGACCAAGCCCTGCGCCGATCTTCTGCTTGGAGCAGGAGCCCACACTCGCTATTTCGATGGCAGCGATCCTCGAGTGTGTGCCATCATCCGTGCCCAAACAACATAATGCCCGTTCAAGCTGTCCTATTCATTCTATCCAGGCATTCTATCTGATAACGCTTGTCCGACTCGGTTTGGCAAGCAGAGCCTTACATGCTGCATCTCCGTGAGCATGAACTCATCGAGCCGGTTTCTTCATGCCATCCCAACCATCCCAATTGCAAGCGATCGGCGGCTTTTTCGAGTTGCTGCATGTACAGCCGAAAATCCCGCTGCTGATCCTTCTGATCCTGATGCTGCTCGCCGGTCTCTCCGAGGGCATCGGCATCCTGCTGCTGGTGCCGTTGATCGGCATCCTCGGTAACGAGCCCGCGTCCGACAACCCCATCGTCGGCGCCGTCGAGCAAGCGCTGCGCGCCAGCGGTCTGCCGATGACGGTCGCCGGACTACTCGGCGCCTTTTTGCTCCTGATCCTGCTGCGCGCTGCCTTGGTGCTGGCCCGCGACCTGTACTCGCAACGCATTCAGCTGAGCTTGATCGACCGCCTGCGCACCGATGCCTTCGGTGCACTGCTCGGCGCCGAGTGGCGCATGATCCAGAGCAATCGCAGTTCGGACTTTGCTAACCTGATGCTCACCGACCTCGCTCGCGTGGGCATGGGTCTGCAGGCGTTGTTGACGCTTTCGGCAGGTCTGAGCGTCATGCTCGCCTATGCACTGGTCGCCGTCGGGATATCCCCGGCAATGACATGCATCGCGTTTGGCAGCGGCGCCATTTTGTTTCGTTGCTCGGCGCCCACCGACGCGCAGCGCTGGATCTGGGTTGGCAGCTTGGCGCGGGCAATCGCGCCGTGCACGGCAATCTGCATGAGGCTCTGGCCGGTATGAAGCTGGCCAAGATCCTGGGCAACGAGCGCCGCCACCTGGATGCCTTTACCCGCGTGATTGCCGATCTACGGCAACGTCAGATACGCTATGCGGTCAGCAGCGGTCTGGCCGGCGCCTTGTTCAGTGTCGGCGGGGCGCTGTTCATCGCCGGCTTTGTTTATCTCGGTTTGAAGGTGCTTGGAGTACATCTGGCAGAACTGTTCACCCTGGTGATCATCTTCGCCCGGATCATGCCGCTGTGGTCCAGGGTCCAGCAGCAATTACAGCAGTTGCTGCACGCCGCTCCCGCACTGATCGAGGCCAAGCAACTGCACGCACAATGCCTGGCGCACCGCGAGCCGGTTCTTGTCGAGGTGACCCGACGGCGTCCCATCCTGGATGCGATCCGCGTCGAGCAGGTCGGCTACCGCTACGCTGAGCGCGAAGGTGCGGCGCTTGCGGACATTGATCTGATCATCGAGCCGCGCACGACAACCGCTGTCATCGGCGCATCCGGCTCCGGTAAGAGCACCCTGGCAGACCTGCTGATGGGCCTCATGGAGCCCACCAACGGCCGTATCCTGGTCGATGACAGGCCGCTCATCGGCCCCGAGCGCATCGCTTGGCGACGCTCGGTCGCCTATGTGCCCCAAGAGACCTTTCTGTTCGACGACAGCATCCGCAACAACCTGCTGTGGGCAAGGCCGGGGGCCTCGGAGCCACAATTGATTGCAGCCCTCGAACGCGCCGCCGCGGACTTCGTGCTGCAGTTTCCCGACGGCCTCGACACCAGGGTCGGAGAGCGCGGCACAAGGCTCTCCGGCGGCGAGCGCCAGCGCATCGCTCTGGCGCGCGCGCTGCTTAGCGCACCATTGCTACTGATACTGGATGAGGCGACCAGCGCATTGGACCTGGCCAGCGAGGAGCGCGTGCGCCGCGCTATTGAGGCCCTGCATGGGGATCTCACCCTGGTCGTCATCGGCCACCGACTGGCCACGCTTCGCCACGCCGACCAGGTCGTTGCGCTCAATATGGGCAAGCTGATTGCCGCCGGCACCTGGCAGCAGACCGAGCAGCGCTTGACTGCGCTCGGCATGAGCGGTTTGATCGCCAGCCCGACGGCCGCCGTCGTCGAAGAGACAAAGGCCGGAGCCTGAGCGTAAACCTGCCGCCGATGTGGATGCCGGGTTTCTCGCCATGCTGGCGCTTCGGCTTTGCGCTGTGCGAGCAAGAGTTACGGTGCGCTCGCGAACCATGTGCATAACGCAGCATGGGCAAAACTGACTGCATTAGCCTGGTGCTCGGCTCTCTGATGGGAAGCGACCTGTACTTTGGTTCCAGCAGCCTGCGAGCGCCGCAAGCAGGCGTCTGCTCACCGATCGATGCCATTTCTGGCAAACTGCTTCGCTAGCAATCGCGGTACATGCACCTTAGGTTTTGGGCGAGTTCGATATCGATGAGGCGCGTTGCCATGCCGATACCCTGGCATTTCTACAGGGGATGATCCATGACGGCTTGGTACAGGCGCCGAGCCCGACGCCGGCAAGCTGTCCTGATGCCGAACGCGAATGCCGAAGTGAATTCAGCGCTTGGATAGGCAGATGCGAAAACCTGATGGGTGCCGACAGGTCATCTCACTCGTAACGTACTTCCAAAATTTCCATCTCACGCTGGCCGGCAGGCGCCTCGACCATGGCTACATCGCCTTCGCTCTTGCCGATCAAGGCACGGGCAATTGGCGAGCTGACGCTGATTTTGCCCTGTTTGATGTCGGCCTCGTCGTCACCAACGATGATAAAGGTATGCTCAATGTCCTTATCCAATTCAAGCACGTCTACAGTCGTGCCGAAGACGACCTTGCCGTTTTGCGGCAGACGCGTCACATCGATGATTTCAGCATGGGACAGTTTCGCTTCGATGTCGGTGATGCGGCCCTCGATAAAGCCTTGCTGTTCGCGGGCAGCGTGGTATTCGGCATTCTCTTTCAAATCGCCATGAGCACGCGCCTCGGCGATGGCCTCAATCACCCGCGGTCGCTCGACTCGCTTGAGTTGTTCCAGTTCGGAACGCAATTGCTCCGCGCCTCTGGCTGTCAGAGGTACTTTATTCATGGGTTGAATCCTCTTTGGCGCGGCCTGCGTTGGCAGGCCGGTAAGAATAGGATATTGCAGCCATTCGGCAGTGCCGCAACCACTGCGGGATAAACCATCGAGGTTAGCGCCGCATCACCGCTTAGTAAAGTTCTTGTAGGCGATTGACGCTGCGTAAATCTCCTTGTCGCAACGCCAGGCAGGTCGCTTCGGCACCCGCCATGGTCGTCGTATAGCTGACCTTATACTGTAATGCAGCGCGGCGAATCTCGGCTGAATCGGCGATTGCCTGGGCTCCCTCGGTGGTATTGACAATAAAGCTGACCTCTCCATTTTTGATCATATCGACAATATGCGGTCGACCCTCCTTGACCTTGTTTACACCAATGCAGTGCATGCCTGCCTCACGCACCGACTGAGCAGTACCATGTGTACCATAGAGCACAAAGCCTTGCTCGAATAGCGCGCGGGCGACTTGGACCAAGCGCGCCCGGTCGGCAACCCGCACGCTGAGCATGGCCTTGCCTGGCCGCGGCAGCGATATTCCAGCGGCCTCCACTGCCTTACCGAACGCCTCGGCAAAACTTTCGCCGATGCCCATGACCTCGCCGGTGGATTTCATTTCTGGCCCCAGCACGGTATCCACACCTGGGAATTTGACAAAGGGGAAGACGGCTTCCTTGACGAAGTAGTGCTTCGGCCTGACCTCATCGCGCAGTCCCTGATCAGCCAGCGAGCGGCCCGACATACAGCGCGCCGCAACCTTTGCCAACGGCACGCCAATCGCCTTGGAGACAAATGGCACGGTGCGCGATGCGCGTGGATTGACCTCCAGAATAAAGACCTCCTGATCCTGGATCGCAAACTGTGCGTTCATCAGCCCGCGCACGCCGAGGGCGAGTCCAAGCCGCGTCATTTGCTCGCGCATCCGATCTTGCAGGGTTTCTGATAGGGTATAGGGTGGCAATGAGCAGGCGGAGTCGCCGGAATGCACGCCGGCTTGCTCGATGTGTTCCAGGATGCCGCCGATCAACACCTGTTCGCCATCGCATACCGCATCGACATCCACCTCGATGGCATTGTCCAGAAACCGATCCAGCAGGACCGGCGAATCGTTGGAAACACTAACCGCGGTGCGGATGTAACGCGACAATTCGTTATCGTCGTAAACCAGTTCCATGGCCCGGCCGCCAAGCACATAGGAAGGCCGCACCACCAGCGGATATCCAATCGCGGCCGCACACTCCAATGCTTCGCTCTCGCTGCGAGCGGTGGCGTTCGGCGGCTGCCGGATGCCAAGCTCGGTAATCAGCCTCTGAAAACGCTCGCGGTCTTCGGCCAGGTCGATGGAGTCAGGCGAGGTGCCGATGATCGGCACGCCGGCTGCACCTAGATCGCGGGCCAGTTTCAGCGGCGTTTGTCCACCATATTGCACAATCACGCCGATAGGCCGCTCGATTTCAACGATCTCAAGCACATCTTCCAGCGTGAGCGGCTCGAAATAGAGCCGGTCAGAAGTATCGTAGTCGGTGGACACCGTCTCCGGATTGCAGTTCACCATGATGGTTTCATAGCCATCGTCGCGCAATGCAAAGGCCGCATGACAACAGCAGTAGTCAAACTCGATCCCCTGACCGATGCGGTTCGGTCCACCGCCCAACACCATGATTTTGCGGACATCCGAAGGTAAGGACTCGCACTCGTCTTCGTAGGTGGAGTACAGATAGGCGGTGCTAGAGGCGAATTCTGCGGCACAGGTATCCACGCGCTTGTAGACCGGACGGATGCCCAGATCGCGGCGTAGCTGGCGAATATGTTGTTCATCGGTTGCGGTCAGCCGACCCAAACGCCGATCGGAAAAACCCTTGCGCTTGAGACCCCGCAAACGCTCCGCGGTCAATGCCTGCAAGCCCTGCACCTTGACTTCATGCTCGATTTCGATCAACTCATCGATTTGGGCGACAAACCAAGGATCGATACCGGACAATTCGTGAACCTCGTCTTGGGTCATCCCTGCCCGCAGCGCATCGGCGAGATAGAACAGCCGATCAGCCCCTGGAATACGCAATTCGCGACGCAGGATGCTGAGCGCATTCGGGTCGGACAGATTCAGCGCTTCATTCAAACCATCGCGGTCGGTTTCCAGGCCGCGCAGGGCCTTTTGCAATGACTCCTGAAAGGTGCGCCCAATGGCCATCACCTCGCCGACGGACTTCATCTGAGTGGTCAGTCGCGCATCCGCCAACGGGAACTTCTCGAATGCGAACCTTGGCACTTTGGTGACGACATAGTCGATGGTCGGCTCGAACGATGCTGGCGTTGCGCCACCGGTGATTTCGTTGCGCAATTCGTCGAGCAGGTAGCCGACGGCGAGCTTGGCCGCGACTTTGGCAATCGGAAAGCCGGTTGCCTTGGACGCCAATGCCGAACTGCGCGATACGCGCGGATTCATTTCGATAATGATCAGGCGCCCGTTCTCCGGATTCACGGCAAACTGCACATTCGAACCGCCTGTATCGACGCCGATCTCGCGCAGCACCGCCAGCGATGCATCGCGCATGATCTGGTACTCTTTGTCCGTCAATGTCTGCGCTGGCGCAACGGTAATGGAGTCCCCGGTATGCACACCCATGGCATCGAAGTTCTCGATGGAGCAGACAATGATGCAGTTGTCCCGGTGGTCGCGCACCACTTCCATCTCGTATTCCTTCCAGCCCAATACCGATTCTTCGATCAACAGTTCGCTCGTCGGTGACAGATCCAGACCCCGAGTGCAGATCTCCTCGAATTCCTCGGCATTGTAGGCGATACCCCCGCCGCTTCCGCCCAATGTAAACGATGGCCGGATGATGGCAGGGAAACCCACCTGCGCCTGCACCTGAATCGCCTCTTCCAGGCTGTGTGCGATGGCAGAACGTGGTAAGTCGAGCCCAATACGGCGCATTGCCTGGCGGAACAGATCGCGATCCTCAGCCTTATCGATGGCCTCGCGCGTGGCACCGATCATCTCCACGCCATAGCGCTCGAGCACCCCCTCACGGGCGAGGTCGAGCGCGCAGTTCAATGCGGTTTGTCCGCCCATGGTTGGCAATAGCGCATCCGGGCGCTCGCGCTCGATGACACGCTCCAGCACGCGCCAATGAATTGGCTCGATATAGGTTGCATCGGCCATCTCCGGATCAGTCATGATGGTGGCCGGATTCGAGTTGACCAGTACAACGCGAAAACCTTCCTCGCGCAGGGCCTTACAAGCCTGAGCGCCGGAGTAGTCGAATTCGCAGGCTTGGCCAATCACGATCGGACCCGCGCCGATAATGAGGATGCTCTGGATGTCTGTGCGCTTGGGCATGCGTTTGAATCGGGCTGATGAGCCTCTGATAGTGAGTCACTGATGTACGCGCCGAGGCGATACCATCGCCTGTTGCGTCAGGAATCCAGCCAGAGTTGCACGCGGCGAGGTTATCGTTTGTCTTGTCGCGCGTCTGTGGCGATTTTCCGGTCTATTCTGCTCTATCCATTCTGGTCTGGCTATTCTGGTCTGGCTATTCTGGTCTGGCTATTCTGGTCTAACTACTTGGCGGCGGCTTTGCATCAGTTCGACGAACTGCGCAAACAGTGGCGCAACATCATGCGGTCCGGGACTCGCCTCCGGGTGGCCCTGGAAACTGAAGGCCGGATGTTTACGATGGCGGATGCCTTGCAAAGAGCCGTCGAACAATGAACGATGGGTTGCCTCGACATCAGGCGGCAATGTCTGCTCGTCAACGGCAAATCCATGGTTCTGACTGCTGATCATGACCTCGCCGGTCGCCAACACCTGCACCGGATGGTTGGCTCCATGGTGGCCAAATTTCATCTTTACTGTGCGCGCCCCAGTGGACAACCCGAGCAGCTGATGGCCCAGGCAGATGCCGAACAAGGGTATGCCCTTGGCCAACAATTCCCGGATCGCGGCAATGGCGTAGTCGCAGGGCTCCGGATCGCCAGGGCCATTGCTCAAAAATACCCCGTCCGGCTGCATCGCCATGGTCTCGTCCGCAGTTGTGTCAGCCGGCACCACGGTGACGCGGCAGCCATGGTCGACCAACATGCGCAGGATATTGCGTTTGATGCCAAAATCGTAGGCGACCACATGCAATACCAGCCGCTCATCGTCTTCGGCCAGCGCTGCTGGCAGACCCTGGTCCAAAGACCAGCTTCCTCGAGTCCAGCAATATGGCTCGCGGGTACTCACCTCGCGCGCCAGGTCCACCCCTTTTAATCCGGGGAAAGCTTGCGCCGCGGACAACGCGGCCGATTCATCGATCTTGTCGCCAGCCTGCAGGCAACCCCCCTGGGCGCCTTGCTCGCGCAGGATTCGGGTCAGCCGCCGCGTATCGATGTCGCTGATGCCGACGATGCCGTGACGCGACAAATAGGCATCAAGCGGTTCGTTGAGTCGCCAGTTGCTGGGGGATGCCGGATAGTCGCGGACGATCAGGCCAGCGACCTGAACGACGGGCGATTCCTCATCCTCGGCATTGACGCCGGTATTACCAATGTGTGGATAAGTCAGGGTGACCAGTTGGCGGCGGTAAGACGGATCGGTCAGGATTTCCTGATAGCCAGACATTGCCGTATTAAAAACGACTTCACCGACGCTTTCACCACTGGCGCCGATGGACGTGCCGCGGAAGATCGAGCCGTCCTCAAGGACCAGAATCGCGGGATGTCTCACAGGGTTCTCCGGGGCAGGCGGAACTGCGGCGGGAGCAAATTCAGCTCACTGCCGAGGCGGCATTGGTTGGTAAAGGGCTGAGGTGCTGACAAGTACAGGTATTGCCAGAACTGACCAATATGTTAATAGAACGGCTTTCCACTGTCCATGTGGCTTTGCTGCACTGCGGCACAGGGAGCATGCGGGCGCCGGGGTGCCGCCGGCGGACCAGACGCTGCATCTTGTGACCCTGCGTCTGATTGTTGTCCGTGCAGATCGATCCTGAGATCGACAGCGGCCCTGTTACGTCCGATTCTCTTGTTTAGGGCGATTTCTGTGGAGAAACAGACCATCTGGCTAGTCTTTTCGTCCGGCATCGACGTTCCGGCAACCCGCCCATAGAGCGACTATGGGCGGGTTGCCGCGTCAAACAAGGCGAACGAGAATGCGGCGCCAGCGGGTCTGTTTCTCTCCGGCAATCGCCTAGAGATACTGCCGCGTCCAAGATACCAGCCCGTTGGCATCCATCGCACCCGCCTGGCGAGCAACCTCCTGTCCGCCGCGGAACAATGCCAGCGTCGGGATACTGCGGATACCGAAGTGCAGAGCTAGACGCTGCGCCTCTTCGGTATTCACCTTGGCCAGCCGCACATGGGGTTCCAGACGAACGGCAGCCGCCTCGAAGGCCGGTGCCATCATCTGGCACGGACCACACCAGGGCGCCCAGAAGTCCACCAGCACAGGTAAATCCCCGCGGCCGATGTGGCGATTGAATCTCGCTTCATCGAGAGCCAGGGGCTGGCCTTGAAACAGTGGATGATGACATTTGCCACAGTTCGGTGCGTCTGTCAGCCTAGCGCTGGGGATGCGATTGACTGCATCGCAATGAGGGCAGACAACATGCAGTAGATCGGACATGAATGTTCTCCCGGTTGAAAATCGGACCTAGGGCGATTTCTGTCGAGCAACCTGCCACCTGGCTTGTCTTCTCGTCCGGTATCAACGTTGCCGCCACCCGCCCATCGAGCGACTATGGGCGGGTGGCCGCGTCAAAGAAGGCGAACGAGAATCCGGCGCCAGTTGGTCTATTTCTCTCCGACAATCGCCGAACGCGATGGGTGTCAAATTTAATACTAGAGCGATCGGAACGCATCCGGGTTGATCGGATTCAGCCAGACGACTATTTTCCATCAATGCCGAGTCTTCGACAGCGATGGTTTTGGCGCTTGCCGGAAATGTATTCGCCGAATGACGCGTGAGGCGGGGTAATTGGTGTAAGTCAAATAGTCTGTCCACTTGACAAAA
>AVFP01000066.1_pt1 | contig 17883 bp, 14 predicted proteins | sample 79721 | NCBI WGS metagenome assembly AVFP01 (sample SAMN02303578;SAMN02303577;SAMN02303577;SAMN02303578, study PRJNA214436) | microbial mat metagenome | isolation source: pink berry consortia of the Sippewissett | place: USA: Sippewissett Marsh, Cape Cod, MA | reverse complement strand
AGATGTTTTTATCTTTGCTCTACAGCAAAAGGTACATGGAATTCTAATGGGATACTCAAAGGGCAAAGCGGAACATACCGTAGCTGCGCTCATCTCGCAAATGCAATGAAAAGCCGGTGGCGCGACTGAAAAGTTATGGCCAACCTGCCGGCAGAACTTCTAAAAGAACAGATCCCGCCGGATATGCTTCAGGCAGGGGAAGGCCGCCCGCATGGCGTCCTGAGGCTCAGTATCGATGATCGCCACTACCACTCCGACACCATCCGATACCTGAGCAATGATGGTTCCCCAGGGATCAATCACCATGGAACGCCCAAAACTGCTGTGGTTCGGCGGCGTCGTGCCCCACTGCCCGGCTGCCGCCAGCCAGCACAGGTTCTCCACCGCCCGTGCTCTGAGCAGTAGCTCCCAGTGATCGCGACCGGTCTGCATGGTAAAGGCAGCCGGCACCAGCAACAGTCGTGCCCCTTTCATAACCAGTTGCCTGAAGAGCTCGGGAAACCTCAGGTCATAGCAGGTGGCAAGACCGCACACGAGTCCATCGATATCGGCAACCACCACCTCGGAGCCGGCACTGATGGTGTCTGATTCACGAAAACTTGCACCGCCCGGCACCTCCACGTCAAAGAGATGGATCTTGCGATACACCGCCAGCCTGCTGCCGTCGGGAGCAAACACCACGGCGGTGTTGTAGATCCGCTCGAGGCGCCGCTCAAGAAAACTGCCGATATGCAGAAAGATAGCGTGCGCCTTCGCACAACCGGCAAGCTCTTGCAGATAATTCGATTCATCCAGCGGCTGTGCCGCGGCCCTTTTTCCCTCTACCGTACCGATGTAATCAGCATGCTCGGGCAGCATCACGAACCGCGCCCCCGCCGATGCCGCTTCCCCGATTGCGCGAACGGCGGCGGCACGGTTGGCTGTTGTATCATCACCGCTATTGAGTTGGCAGAGGCCGATAGTGAATTTCATCAAAGAGTCCTCAGAGGATTAGCTGGACGGCTCCGCATCCATCGTTTCACCAAAAGCCCGCGCCACCGGCTCGTAGATATCCATGGCCTGGAGCGAGTCGCGCAACAGCTCCGGTTCCTTGAGAAAATCAATCATAAAGAGCAGTTCCGAGACCTTAATATAAACATGAAACGGGTGGGTCATATCGGGGAACAGGGTCGAGATCAGCTCGGCAATGGTTCCTTTGCCGAGATAGGGCTTGAGTGAGCGGACACGGCGCAGGGTTTTGTCGATATAACAGGAAATTGTCGGCACCACCCCGTCGATATACTCCCGGTGGCCGGGGAGGATGTTCTTATCAATCAGGCTTGCCAGGGTAAAAATGCTCCGGCAATAGGCCCGGTAGTTGTGAAATCGTTCACCGCTTGCAAGATCCACATCGAGCAGGGGCGTCTGACAGATGCCGCGCAACAGGGTATCTCCGGTTATCGCCCAACCATCGGCGCAATAAATCAGATCACTCTGCGAATGGCCCGGACAAGCAAGCGTCTCTATGCCGAACCGTCCGGGCAACTCTGTTTCCGCCACCTGATAGCGAGCAGGAAACTCGGGCAGCATACTGCCCGAGGCCATGGCATCGCGGATTTGCTCACGGAAACCTCGGTCAAAACCCAGCTCTGCCAGCAACGCGCCGATCCAGGTAAGCCGCTGCTGGTGGTGCTCAATTTTTAAGCTGTCGCGATGGGGCAGATAGATGGTAGCCCCGGTCTGCTCCTGAAGCCAGGCCGCCTGACCATAATGATCGATGTGGCAATGGGTGATGAGAACGTGCTTCAGCCTGGTCAGATCAATGGCCCGGGCAAGATAGTTTCTCGCGGCCTCAGTGGGCGGCCCGGTATCAAACAGCACCAGCTCATCATCGAGATCAAGGGTATAGCAGTGAACCGGACCTACCGGATACGGGGTATCGATAGTGTGCCGGGTAGGAGTTACGCCACCACCGTCCATGTATAAAGATCAGCCAAACAGGTACTTCTCGCTCTCACTTGCCGCTTCGGCCAAGGCCCGCTTGGCGGCAAGAAGTCCGGTGGCATCATACTTGGCAAAACGCCGGACGCCGGAAAGTATCATGGTGAGGGTATCACCTTCTTCGATGTAAAAGGCCGCCTTGCGGGCTGCCGTGCCGACGCATTCAGCCGCCTCGAAGGCGCACACGGTGACCGCCGCCTTCAACAGTTCACGCTTGCGCTCGGAAAATACCGGGGTTGATTTCTCCGCCCGCAACACCGCGCTTTCCAGGGCAAAGATCTGAATGGCGATATCGGCCGCGGCCAGCAAAATTTCCTGCTCATCGGCCAGCTTATCCATAAACTTCTGCACCCCGGCGCCGGCCAGGATGAGAAAGAGGGTCTTGAGGTTTTTTGATGAGCACTTTTTCCGCAGCAAAGGCAATGGTATCATCGACTTCCTCAAAGCTCGGAGTCATCAGCGCCTCAAAGGCCTTCATCGCCTCAGCCTGCAGGGGCAGTTCGTTCTTCATGGCCTTGCGCAGAATCATGCCGGGGATGAGCAGCCGGTTGATTTCGTTGGTTCCCTCAAAGATCCGGTTGATCCGCTCGTCACAGTAATATCGTGCTGCCGGGCAATCGCTGATAAAGCCATAACCGCCGTGAATCTGGACCACTTCGTCAACGGTGCGGGCCAGTACCTCGCTGCAATAAACCTTGGAGATACCGCATTCCGCCGCATAATCCTCGATTCCCTTCTGATAGCGGACATAGTAGTCTTCACTGCCCTTGTCGATGGTGGCCAGTTTCTCATCGAGCAGGCCGGCCAGCCGATAGACCAGTGATTCAGCCGCATAGATCGCACTGGTAAGATCGGCGATTTTTTCCTTGATAGCACCGAAACTCGCTATTTTGCGTTTGAACTGTTCACGTTCATTGGCGTATTTGATGCCCACCTCAAGAGCCATCTTGGCAGCCCCCATGACACCCGCGCCCAGTTTGAAGCGCCCCACATTAAGGACGTTGAAGGCGATTTTATGACCTTTACCAATCTCGCCAAGCAGGTTTTCCACCGGCACCTTGCAGTTGTCGAGAATCACCGGCGTGGTGGAAGAGCCCTTGATCCCCATCTTTTTTTCTTCCGGCCCCACCGAGAATCCGGCAAAATCCCGTTCCACCAGAAAGGCGGTGAAATGCTCTTTGTCGATCTTGGCAAACACCGTGAAAAGCTGAGCAATACCGCCGTTGGTAATATATTGTTTGGTGCCGTTGAGCAGGTAGTGACTGCCGTCTTCCGACAGGGTCGCGGTGGCCCGGGCGCCAAGGGCGTCACTACCTGAACCCGGCTCGGTGAGGCAATAGGCGGCACACCACTCGCCTGAAATGATTTTTTCCAGGTACTTTTCTTTGAGGACCTTGGTGCCGTAGTAGATAAGCGGCAGGGTGCCGATGCCGGTGTGAGCCGAGTAGGCCACCGAAAATGAACCGCCCGTTGCTATCTTTTCCGCCACCAGCATGGATGATGCCTTGTCAAGCTCGAGGCCGCCATACTCCTCGGGTGCATCCATCATCAGCAGGCCAAGCTCGCCGCATTTACGCAACCCCTCCACCACCAGATCGAAATTCTGATGGTCTATTTCCTCAATATGAGGAACGATCTCATTGGTAATGAACTGCTCGGTTGTCTCGGCGAATTGTTTCTGTTCATCGCTGAAATCTTCCGGGGTGAATACACCCTCGCTCGATACATCGGTAATCAGGTATTCCCCGCCCCGTAAAATTTCCTTTTCAATGGTTTCAATTGTCGCATTCATGGTGTCCTCCCACCAGATCCCTTATAGCCGTTCAAATAATCCGGCAGCACCCATACCGCCGCCGATGCACATGGAAACCAACCCGGTTTTGGCGCCACGCCGCCCCATTTCATGCAGCAAGGTGGCGGTCAACTTGGCGCCGGTGCAACCGAGCGGATGCCCCAGGGCAATGGCGCCGCCGTTGACGTTGAGAGTTTCCCGGTTCAGGCCAAGCTCATTGACCACCGCCAGTGACTGGGCGGCAAAGGCCTCATTGAGCTCGATCAAGTCGATATCAGCCAACGCTACGCCGGCCTGTTCCAATACCGCGGGAATGGCGCTGATCGGGCCGATACCCATGATTTCAGGGGCCACTCCGCGCACCGCAAAGCCCAGGAAACGAGCGATCGGCTCAAGCTTATGCTGCTTCAGATAGTCTTCCGAAACCACCACCGATACGGCCGCGCCATCGGTCATCTGCGACGAGTTGCCGGCCGTCACCGCACCGTTCTGCTTAAAGGCGGGTCGCAGTTTTGCAAGGCTTTCAACGGTTGTCTCGGGACGCACCCCGTCATCGATGGATACGGTCTCGCTTTTCTTGTTCACTTTGGTGCCGTCAAGTGAGGTGCGCTCAACGGTGAGCGCCACGATCTCATCGCTGAACGCGCCCCGTTCGATGGCAGCTGCCGCTTTACCATGGCTGGCGGCGGCAAATTCGTCCATGGCGGCCCGGTCAATACCGTATTGTGCCGCCACCAGTTCGGCGGTGATCCCCATGGATGCGTAAAATTCCGGATGCTCGGCGACAAGGCCGGGATTGGCGCTGTATTTTAAGCCGCCCATGGGAATAGTCGACATCGACTCAACCCCGCCGGCGACGATGCAGGCGGCCCGCCCCAGCGAGATCTGATCCGCCGCCAGGGCGATTGCCTGCAACCCCGATGAACAGAATCGGTTCACCGTCTGACCCGGCACCGTAACCGGCAGCCCCGCCTTGAGGGCGGCGATGCGGCCGACATTCATCCCCTGCTCCCCCTCAGGAAAGGCACAGCCGAGGTAGACATCATCAATGGTGGCGGGGTCGATGGCGACCCGCTCGATGGCGCCGGCAATTACCGCGGCGGCCAGATCGTCGGGGCGCTGATCCCTGAGTTTTCCCTTGTTTGCCCGGCATCCCGGGGTACGGTAGGCCGCGGCCAGATAGGCAGGTTTCATAAGGTACCTCGTAATTAATTGCGCAACGGTTTGCCGGTTTTAAGCATATGCTGGATACGTTGTGCAGTTTTTGGGTTTCCGCACAATTTCAGAAAATGCTCAACCTCCAATGTGAGCAGGTATTGCTCAGAGATTGGCGTGCCGGGATTGACGTCACCGCCGCAGATAACCTCGGCAATGGCTCCGCCCATATATGCCTCATACTCGGTAATCTGATTGCCGGCCTGCATGTTCCACAGCTGGCTCTTGATACTTGCCGCAATAGAGCGGCCCGGGGCGGCGATGGCGGTCAGCGGCCGGCGCGGCCGGTAATTCACCGCTAGGGCCTTGACCATCTCTTTGGCATCAAAGATAAGCCGATCACTGTTCATGGTGATGGTGTCGCCGCTGCGCATGTAGTTCAGATCAGCAAGCTGGGCCGCGCCCATGGACACCTGGGCCATGGCGATCTGCCTGAAATGCTTGAAGATGAACGGCTGGACATCGGTATCGTAGCGGGTGGCCAGTTCCACCGCCCGAACGCACATTTCCTTGGTGCCGCCGCCGGCCGGCAACAGGCCGACCCCCACTTCCACCATGCCCATATAGGTCTCGGCATGGGCGACAATGGCATCGGCGTGCAGGCAATACTCACAGGCACCGCCCAAAACCCGGTTGAAAGGCGCCGCTACCACCGGCACCTTGGCATATTTGAGGGCCATGGTTGCCTTTTGAAACCCTCGCACCACCATGGCAACATCCTCATAGGCGCCTTCGGCAATGGCCACGGCAAGCAGCATGAGGTTGGCGCCCACCGAAAAGTTCGGCGCCTGGTTGCCCACCACCAGACCGATCCCCTCATGTTCGGCCCGCGCTATCGCCTTGTGGGTCATGCTCAGGGTATCGGCGCCGATGGCATTCATCTTAGAGTGAAAGCTCAGGCAGAACACCCCGTCACCCAGATCGATTACCGCCGCTCCGCTGTTGCGCTCCACCACCTTGCCGCCATCCTTGAGAATAGAGAGTTTGATACGGCCCGGCATGGCGTCGATGTTTTTGTATTCACCGACTCGGCAATCATAGAACAGGGGCGTACCGTCATCGCCCACCCGGTAAAAACTCTCTATCTCCTTGAGTGCGGCGGGCACCGTGATACCGTCCCGTTCGGCGCGTTCGACAAACGCGGTCACGCCGATGGCGTCAAACATCGCAAACGGCCCCAACTCCCAGTTGAACCCCCAGCGCATGGCCCGGTCGATATTGACCACGTCATCGGCAATTTCGGGAATTCGTTTAAAGGCGTAAAGCAGGGTGTCGCGCAGGCAGCGCCAGCCGAATTCACTACCCTGGTCAGGGGTTGCCAGTAACGTTTGAATACGGCGGCCGGGGTCATCGATCTGCTTGACTGAGGCAACCGAGCCAAAGGATTTCTTGCGCAGGGGCAGATATTGGCCCGTCTGATAATCATAATAAGATATCCGGCGGGCGCCCTCCACCGTCTCTTTTTTGTAAAAACCCCGGCCCGCTTTGTTGCCCAGGCTGCCCTCGTCGAGCATGGTTCGCATGAAATCGGGAAGGGCAAATACCTGCCGCTCCTCGTCATCAACAAGGGTGTCAAATGAATTGGTTGCCACATGCGCCAGGGTATCGAGCCCCACCAGATCGGCGGTACGAAACGCGGCGCTTTTGGGGCGTCCGGTGGGCGGACCGAGAACCGCGTCGGCCTCTTCCACGCTGAGGCCCATCTCCATCATATGCTGGATGGCCCGAAATATCGCGTAGGTACCGATCCGGTTGGCAATAAAATTGGCGGTATCCTTGGCAAAGACAATCCCCTTGCCCAGCCGCCGGTCGATAAACTCGGCGAGAAAAGCGACAACGGCGGGATCGGTGTCGCGGCCGGGGATAATCTCCATGAGCCGCATGTACCGCGGTGGATTGAAGAAATGGGTGACCAGAAACCGTTTGCGCAGATCGGGCGCAAGCACCTGAGCCATTTCATTGACCGACAGACCACTGGTATTGGTGGTGAGATAACAATCGGCGTTAAGATGCGGGGCAATGGTGGTGAGCAGTTCATGTTTGACGGCCATCTTCTCCACCACCACCTCGATGACCCAGTCGCAGTCACCGAGTTTGTTCAGATCGTCGTTGAAATTGCCGATCTCAATCCGCTCCGCATAGCCTGGAATAAAAAATGGCGCCGGTTTCATGGTGGCAAGACCGGCCAGGCCCTCAGCCGCCAGCCGGTTACGTACGGCTCCGTCATCCAGGCTTAAGCCAGCCGCCTGTTCGGCCTCGGTAAGAGAAGACGGAACCATGTCGAGCATCAACACCTCCAGGCCGGCATTGGCCAGATGCGCCGCGATGGTAGCCCCCATCACACCCGAGCCGAGCACCGCCACCCGATTGATCTGTTTCATGATTGTTCTCCGTTGCTGGATGTTTGAGCAAACACCAGGCCACTGCCGGTGCCGAGATAGAGCTCCTCGATAATTTCCTTGTACATCTCGTAGACAACCTTGCGCTTGATCTTCAGGGTCGGGGTAAGTTCTCCCCCCTCGATGGAGAACTCCCGGGAAAGCAGGGCAAAGCGCTTGATGGTGGAATAAGACGGCAGCCCCCTGTTCATCTCATCGACCCGGCGACCATACATTTCGATGATACGCTGATTTTTCACCAGCTCATCGATGTCGAGAAAGCTGATCTCTTCTGCCCTCGCCCAGTCAAGCAGGCGCTCGAGATTGGGCGTGAGCAGGGCCACCAGATACGGTTTGCGATCACCGAAGACGAAGGCCTGGGAGACGAACTTGTCCAGGCGCAAGTCGTTTTCCAGGGGTTGCGGAGCAATGTTTTTGCCGCCGGCGGTAATGATGATCTCTTTTTTCCGATCAACGATATAGACAAAGCCCTCATCATCGATCCGGGCAATGTCACCGGTTTTGAACCAGCCGTCCACGAAACTTTCCGCGGTGGCCTCCTCGTTCTTGTAGTAGCCGCGCATAAGTTGCTCGCCTCTGACAAGCAGTTCACCATCGGCGGCCACCTTTAGCTCCGTTTTCGGCAACGCTTTACCCACTGAATCAAAACGCACTTCGCCGGGAACACTGAGGGTCAATGCCGGACTGGTCTCGGTAAGGCCATAGCCGGTATAGACCGGCAGACCGATGGCCCACATGAACTCATTGATGGACTGATCAAGCGGCGCGCCGCCGCAGATAAAGCCCTTGATCCGGCCACCGAAACGGGCCCGTATCTTTTTGAAGACAAGCAGATCAAATATCCGGTAATAGAGCCCCAGCAGGCCTACCGGCTGCTTTTTCACGTGACGCAGATAGACATAGCGCCTGCCCACCGCAATGGCCCGATGAAAGAGATTTTTCCGCAATGAACCGGACTGGTACACGCGATCATAGATGCGGGAGTGAATTTTTTCAAAAAGCCTGGGGACACTCACCATCCAGGTAGGTCTGATTTCGGTCATGTTCTCCATCACCTTTCGCACATCCTCGGCAAAGGCCACGTGCTGGCCGCTGAGCAGCGGCGAATAATAGCCGGCGGTACGCTCGAGGATATGGGAGAGCGGCAGAAAACTCAAAAAAGTCTCATCCTTCTTGATAATTCCGATTTTTTGCAGCCCATAGTAGGCGTTGCTTAAGACATTGTATTGGGTGAGCAGAACGCCCTTGGGCACTCCGGTGGTACCGGAGGTATAAATAACGGTAAGGATATCCTGATGGGCAATCATGCTGATATCGGATTCAAGCTCATGACGTTCTTCATCGGTGAGCGGCATGGAGACCTCGGAGAGCTGATACTGGGTATAGACCGGAAAGGATCGATCCCCCATAAACCGCTCATAGGAAACCACCAGCTCGACATTCGGGATTGCATCACGCACTTCCAGCAGCTTTTCGTATTGGGCCTTGGTGGAGACAAAGACGACCTTGGCCTGACAATGATCGATGATGTAGGCCGCCTGTTCGCCATTGCTGGTGGCGTAGATGGGCACGGTGACGGCGCGGGCGCACTGCACGCCGAAATCGGAAATGGCCCAGCCCAGCCGGTTCTCCGAAAAGATTGCCACCCGGTCGCCCGGTTTGACGCCTGCCTTGCGCAGCCCACGGGCAAGGAGCAGAACGCGATCGTAGAATTCGGCGAAGCTGAGGGAAAGAAAGACGCCGCGCTTTTTGTAGCTGATCGCGGTGCGCTTGGCAAAACGCGCCGCGTTTTCCTGCAAAATCGCCGGTATTGATTGATATGCCAGAAAATCCATGCCGCCTCCCTGAGCCCGTAGCCGCACTACGCTGGACTTCGCACCTCAGTTCGTTATATTTCACTTTTACGTTCAGATCAATACAAAATATCATTTTCTGACGCCACATCACTAAAACGAGCCAAAGACGCTGACAAAAACCTTTTATATTATTGTTATTATAATATATAGTGACCTTCAATTTCACCTTTCGCAGCCTTTTTTCAAGCGGCCACAACGTTTCTATATTTTCTATTTTTACGCACCTTACGTAAACTCTACCAAGAATTATCAAGTTGTCGCCCGCCTGCTGGTGAAACCCTGCCACACTCGACGTCGCCACTATCGCCCGCCGGTTTACGACCTGCTCGGTTCATCTCAGGTCGTGGAAAACTCGCCGTCACAAGCAGATTTTTTAACCCACGCCTGAGAAGAAACGGTTGTTCATCCGCTTTATCATGGCGACCGCGGGAAAACGGAGGGGCCGGCACAACGGCCATTGCATCAGAAAAACTTATTGACTATATAAGATTTACTGCTATATTTGCCGGAAGGAGCGCAACAGCGCACGCTTTGACCGAGGCTCAAAGTTAACGGTTTACATGAGCGGTTCCATGGCCGCCCTGTTTTTTCATCATCCCGATGGCCGACTCTCTCCACCGGTTGTCCGGCAGGTATCAGGCGATGAATAAACGACGTGGGGTATTGTTCGGCGGATCGGGATTGATCGGCGGCTCGATCATCAGGTACTTCTCGCTGAAAAAGCGAGGTACCGTCGATCTGCGCGCCCCCAGCAGCAAGAAAGTGTCACTCAAGGATTGCGAAGCCATTCAGGATTATCTGCTGGAGGTGCGCCCCGAATTCGTCATCAACGCCGCCATCGCCAACATTATCGCTGATCCTGAACTGGCCTGCGAAATCAACTACTTCGGCGCCCTGCGCATCGCTAGAGCGGCGGCGGCCTTAAAGATTCCCTACGTTCACCTGAGCTCGGCGGCGACCCTGCCGCCGGGAGAGAATCTCGACGAGGACCAGAGCGTCGCTCTGGCTCCGCATTTGAGCAATTACGCCAAGTCCAAGCTCATGGCCGAGATGACCTTGAATTACATGGCCCATGAACATGGCCTGGATCATACCTGCATCCGGTTATCCATCGTCTACGGCAAGCGTGACAACAAAATTCAGGGATTTCACCGGTTGCTTTTCACCATCGCCGATGAATCGATGCCGTTTCTGCTCACCAGGCCGGGCGTCAGACATTCCTATTCGAATTCACACAAACTGCCCTATCTGATCCATTACCTGCTCGACAACCGCGCCGAGTTCAGCGGCAAGACTTTCAATTTCGTGGATCCGGAACCGGTGGAACTTGCCGATCTGGCCTTGACAATCAGAAAACACCTGGGGATCGGTCGGCCCAAAAAAATCTTCATGCCATACTGGATGGCCCGTTCCGGCAAACGGGTACTGCAGGCGACTCTGCGAGGGTTGACAAAGGTGGGCGTGAAAGGGGCGCTGCCGCCGGAGTTGATGTTTCTCGGCGCTTTTTACCGCACTCAGACGCTTTCCTGCGCTCGGTTGCAGGCCACCGGCTTCACCGATCCATACCCGCTGGAAACGGTATACACCAGGCTACCGGAACTGATCCACCATTATCTCACACGATGGAGCCGTCAGCACCTGCTCAACAGATACGACCGCACGCTGGAATTTGATCTCGCCGTCCGCGAAGACTTCACCGCTGATCCACTGAAGATGTTCGAATCGGTTGTCACCGATGCAAGCACCCCCTATGCGGAATTGAAAAAATGCCGGACAACGGAGGCGCGCGAAACCGGCGCCGAGCCTCCACAGCAATCGTCACCATAAAGGAGCACGGTGGTCTTTATGGCCGGTCGATGCTCAACACGGCCCGGGCTCCACGAGTGACCGAATCGTCAAAAGTGATTGCGCCGCCATGCAGGATGGCCACCTGCTGCACGAAATTGAGCCCGAGTCCGGTGCTTTTCTGGCCGGTATCGGGGCGCTGCAAGGAGAAAAACTTTTCAAATACCCGCTCTTTGGCAAACTCGGCAATACCCGGCCCCTGATCGGCAACGCGCAGGTGACAGACTGATCCCGTCACCGTACATGAAACGGCAATGACGGCGCCTTGGGGGCTGAAGTCCACACTGTTCTGGAGCAGGTTGACCAGCGCCTGATGGAGCAGTAACTGATCGCCGTATATCTTCGCGCCGGAGGCAACCGATATGGTAAAGCTCAACTCCTTGGCGGCGGCCGCCTGTTCGACCCGCTGCACGGCCCCATCGATAAGTGCATCCACCGCCCCCCACTCGGCTTTCAGTAATGTTTTCTGATTTTCCAGGGCCGCCAGTTCCAGCATCCGTTCCACCACCGCCTGCATCCGGTGCGCCTCCCGTTCAATGTTGCCGAGAAAGCGGCGCCGCTGTTCATCATCCATGGGCTCGTGGAGAAGCTCGGCGGCCCCCTGGATAGCCGAAATAGGGCTTTTGATTTCATGGGTCAGGTGCTGAATGTAGGTCTCCACATACCGTTTGCCTTCAAGCGCCTCCTGCATCTCCTCGAATGCCCGCCCCATGGCACCAATCTCGCTTGATCCCAGTTGTGGAAACGGCGGGCGTTCACCACCCTTGATCCGTCTGGCATACGCGGTGAGCCGATTAATGGGTTGGGTGAGCCAACGCGCCGCCAAAAAACCAAACAGTGCATTGAGGCCAAGCGCCAGCAGGGCCAGCAGCAATACCTTGAGCTTGGCATGCTCGACGAACCAGGAAATATTGGTGGTCGGCTTGCCCACGCTGAGCACCCCGGCGACCTGATTATTCACCATTATCGGCGCCCCTACATACATCACCATAGCATCATCAGCGACCGTCCCGCCCCGACTGGCACGGGCCCCATAGCTTCCGGCAAGGGTGAGGGAGACATCGCGCCAGGAGGAAAAATCCGCCCCGACCTGGTCGGGGTCGGTGGAGTGAAACAATACTGTGCCGGCATCATCGGTCAGGTAGACAAGGACATCAACCGCCCGCTTTTCCAGATCATAAATCTGCGCATGCAATTCTTTCTGGTAGCTGTGCGCGAAGATATTCGCCCACTGCTCAACGGCAAAGTCGCCCGCCGTCATCTGAGCGCCGACCATGGCGGCCAGAATTTCCGCCTGATCCACCAGCGGGTCCTCCACCGCCTCGAGGTAGCGGGTACGCATGGTATCGAGCACCCAGCGAAAGGGATAATAGAAACAGATGGTGGATATAATGAGATAGGTAAGAAAAATCCGGGTACTGATCTTCACACTAAATGAGGGCGGAGAAAAATTAATCTTCCCCAATGCCATTCTCAAAGCTCTTCGCACATTGATTCTCACAAGAGCAGTTTCTCCGTGATAATTACCTGTTACTCTGACCTCAGTTTGTCGCCGCTTGAGAGCAGCGCAGCCGAAAGAAAGAGCCAGAAATGCCCCTGCAGCGAGTCAAACAGAAAGGAGTTCATCAGACATCCGGAGAAAAACGCGACCACGACGCCCTCCATCAACCGCCTTTTGGCAGGCGTCAAACTCCTGGCGCACCAGAGCTGGGTGGTGATCAGCGCCGCAAAAAGCAGTCCGCCCAGCAGCCCAAGCTGGGTGGTGATAAAGAGGTATTCGTTATGGGGGTTATCGGTGGGGGTAATGTCGGTACCTTCAATTTTTTCGCCTTGAACCGTTTCAAAAGAGCCGATGCCATGGCCAAACAGCGGCCGCTCTGCAATGAGATCGACACTCACCAGCCACCAGTCGAAACGCTGTCCGATGGAGGTCTTCGAACCCCCCGGCTCATACATCTCAATCTCCGCGACCACCTGGTTGAGACGTTTGGAGAAATTGTCCGAGACGGTGTAGAGGGTCACTCCAGCCAGAGCCAGCCCGATAAGGCCGCCGGCCACTACCCTGGCGGAACAACGCTGCACCAGCAAAAGCACCATCAAGAGAAAAAACACCAGCATACCGGTTCGGCCCGGGGCAAGGAAAAAGAGATTGACAACCGCCCCGGCCGCCGCCGCCAGCCAGAAATAGGTAAATCGTCCCCCCTCGAAAAAACGGTGCAGCGCCCAGAACCCGAGCACCGCCATGAAAAAGCTGTGAGTGATGTGGAAGACGATCGAGTCACCGTAGCGCTCCAGCGGCAGGATACCCGCGGCCATTGCGTAGGAAATAACGAGCAGAACGATGCACCCGGCAACAAAAAAATTTTCGGCAAGAACACCATAGCGGCGCCGGCCCATCCACAGAGAGGCAAAAATCGGCAGCAGCAGCAGCTCCCGGTATTTTTTCAAAGTACTCAGCGCCTCACTTGCGGGTGCCGCCGAATAGAGTATGGAGACAATCATCACCCCGAAAAGCACCAGGGCCACGGTGATGAATAGATGGGACCGCACAACCGTAAGCGCGGCACGAAAACGTCCGGCAGCAAGCCAGCCGACAATGGCCAATACCGAAAACAGCGCCATAAACGAGGTCGAGAGCGGGGTAAAAAAACAGGCCAGAGCACCGCAGGTGCAGGCAAAATCATCAATGTTGCGCTTTGAAAAATTCACTGTCGATGGACTCGTAAAAACCTTGAATTTGCTTGCTAACGTCATTCCCGCCCTCGATAACAACACTCAAGGACAGGCTGCAGCGGGAATCCAGTAATTCCAAATGATTATTGATTTCGATTCAACTCCACAATGACCGTAATTGGGTTTTTTACGAAGCCATCACTGTCGAAGGGTACGATGTCATTTCTTTTTGGCGGACGAATCGGCAATCTTCCCGACCCCCTTAGATGACATACTTCCGGGGTTGTGACGTCCGCTGCAGACCAATCACCCAATAGAGAACGAGGCCGGTGAAATACATAATAAATCCGGCCCAGATGACATCACTGAGAAAATGGGCGCCCTGCACGGTACGGGCCAACCCCATGGCCATGCCGTAGCCTATCCCCACCGCCAGTGATACCAATCGCAAGCCCCTGCCGCGCCAGATAAAAAATCCGAACATCAGGTAAAAACCGACGGAGGCGTGGCCGGCCGGAAACGAATTATACTCACCCTTTATTTTATAGATGTTGCGCAGATAATCCCAGGCCACCGCCCCTTCTCTGGTTTCCAGCATCTGGGTGGTTTCGGTGGTAAGGATCAATTCGCCTCGTTTCAGCGGCGGGATATAGTGCATGGCGCCGCCGAACTCGATAACTTCACGGGGCCGCGGCCGCCCCCAATACTCCTTGAAAAGAGCATTGACCACGAGGCCCGAGCCAACTGCCATAAACAGCACAAGAAACAGACCGACACGCCGGGTTCTTCGCATGGATGTAAAAAAGAGGCCGACGATAAAAATCAACAACCCGATGACGGCGACCGCAAGGCCGGGAATCGGTCCATAGTCATATAATAGTTTTAACGCCTTATTGTTGCGCAGATACCAGTGTCCGTCCTGGTAAAAATAACTCTGGGCGATCAGATCGATATCCCAGATATAAAACGGGACCGTAACCGCCGCGGCAAGCAGCAACGGGATCACTCCCATAGTAAAAAAACTTTTACTCATCTGTTCCTACCCCGACCGGGGCCCTCATGTATTGTTGGCAAGGGCTTTCTTCGCACCTTGACAGATCGATAAAAACCTCTGTTCCACCCCAACAGGTACCATGGCCGTACGGAAATCGCTACCGGCTCGGTTCATTGACCGCCAAAAAACCGTGGAGGCTTGCACATCAGGGGCAGGAGTGCTATGTAGGCGCACGTTGCCATCGGTGCCTGAATACCATTGTCTACCAGAAGATAATTGTTTGTCAGGGTACCCTCTTATCGCTATCGCATCCTCACCACCCTCTTTGTATACTATGTCTCTTACCCCTGCTCTTTCCCGCACTACCGATACCCATCAGAGATGGTTCATTGTCTTCATTGCGGTGCTTACTCTGTGGAGGATCCTTTTTATCATTCTGGCGCCGCTGGATCTCGCCCCGGACGAGGCATACTATTGGGACTGGTCGCGAATCCCCGACTGGGGATACTTCAGCAAACCCCCCATGGTGGCCTGGCTCAACCTGATTTCCGGTAGCCTGCTGGGCTCGTCGGTTCTGGCGGTGCGGCTGCCGGCGGCGCTGCTCACCAGTGTCGGACTGATTGGTCTGTTTCTTGTCGCACAACAGATGTATGACAGCAGAACTGCCTGTGGGCGGCGCTGGCGGCGACCGCCGCACCGGGGGCCTGTGCGCTGGGGTTGCTGATGACCATCGACGCACCGCTGCTCTGTTGCTGGTCGCTGGCCCTTTATACCATCTGGCGGGCCATTGAGACTGAGCTACGCGCACTCCGGCTCACCGGCCCGCTGGTGGCTGGCCACTACCTTCTGTATAGGTCTAGGGCATCTTGAGTAAACAGATGATGATGGCCTTTCCACCCCTACTCCTGCTCTTTCTGGCACTCAGCCCGACCGATCGGTTCATCCTGAAAAAGCCGGCTCTGACTCTCGCCATTATCGGCGCGTTTGCGTTTCTTGCCCCAGTAATCTGGTGGAACATCGGCAACGACTGGATAACCCTGCGCCATACCGCCCACCATTTTGAGGGAAACCGCCAGGGCGGCTTTTTCTTTCTTATCACCTTCGGTGAATTTGTCGGCAGCCAGTTTCTGCTGATTTCACCACTCACCTATTTTCTACTTATCACCTTCGCCGCAACGCTCGTCATTAAGTGGCGAAGTTGTGAGCGCTCTACCCGGCTCCTGCTGATTTTGTCAATCGTGCCACTGGTTGTCATCACCCTGATGAGCCTGCGCCAACGGGTTCATCCCAACTGGCCGGCAGCCTTTTACCCGGCCGGGATGATCCTGCTGGCGGGCTGGGCAACCGGCCATATTTCCTCGGGAAGTTCAGTCGATCGATTGCGACGTCTCTTCAAGCCCGGCGTCGCAGTGGGTTTCGTTCTTGCCCTGCTCACCTACGCCATGCCTTTTGCCATCGATGGTCTGAGTCTTGGCGGCGCCAAGCTTGACCCCACCCGCCGCCTGCACGGCTGGAGTGAAATGGGCCGGGAGGTGGGAGCGGTACTCTCCAGGCTGCCGCGCCCGGAGATGACCTTCGTACTCACCCAGAGCCGCCAGTTGACCAGTGAGCTGGCCTTCTACCTGCCCGACCAGCCCCGGGTGTTTAAATACACCCCGCCGCACCGCCGACCCGACTCCCAGTACGATCTCTGGCCGGGAGTCGAGCAGAAGCGTGGCTGGGACGGTCTCATTGTCCTGCTTGCTGGCCGTACCATGCCCGATGAAATGGCTCAAGCTTTTAAATCAATAGAACATGTGGGCGACTTTGACGTCACCATGGGCGGGATGGGGTATCGCAGCATCACCCTTTACCTCGGCCACACCCTCATCGCTCCACCCTGAGGAGACTGCCTTAGAGTATTGCCCTGACGCAATGACAAAGCGCAAATGAGAAAAAACTATGGACGAAGAATATTTGCAACTTTTGATTGATCTGCATCGGTCAAATCCCAGGCAGGGCCCCGGCGGTACGGCTGAGACAGATAAGGCCATGATGCTGGCCGGACTCGATCGCTCACGTTTTCTAACGATTGCCGATATCGGTTGCGGCACGGGTGCCTCGACCATCCAGCTCGCCCGGAAGTTGGACGCTAAGATAACCGCTGTCGACCTGATTCCGGAGTTTCTTGAAGAACTTCAGGTCCGGGCCCACCAAGATCAGGTTGCGCCCGCCATAACCACCCTGAACTGTTCCATGGATGCGCTGCCGTTCGACCATGAACAATTCGATGTCATCTGGTCGGAAGGGGCGATCTATCTCATCGGCTTTGAAGCAGGCGTATCGGCGTTGAGACGGTTTTTGAAGCCGGGTGGGGCACTCGTTGTTTCGGAGCTCACCTGGCTCAGTGCGGAACGACCGGTCGCGCTACAATCCCACTGGGAGGCGGAATATCCCGAGGTCGATCTGGCCTCGGCAAAGATCAATATCCTGGAACGCCACGGCTACAGCCCTGAGGGGTATTTCTATCTGCCCGCAAACTGTTGGCTCGATAACTACTACCACCCGTTGCAACGCGGCTTTGCTTCATTTCTCCAGCGCTCCGGGGCAAGCAGCCCGGCCCGAGAAATTGTCGAGGGGGAAAAGGTAGAAATCGCCCTGTATGAAAAGTATCAAAACTACTACAGCTACGGTTTTTACATTACCCGGAAGCTCTGAGCGGGACGTACGGGAAATCTCGAACTCCGAAATCGGGGCGGGGATCAACCTCACACAAAAAAGAAGAAAATTGGGTGTCGCGTCCTCCCGAATTAGTCACCGACCATCCAGATTCTTTTTTTCATTGGATCAATATAGTGCTTTACATCACAAACGACCTCAAATAGGGTACCGTTGGTACCGGAAAACATCGTGCAAACGAGGGGATGGATGAACAAGGCGGGCCGGAGTCACAGAGCGGCTGCGCTGTGCAAAAAAAAACAGGAATGGGGGCAGGACATACCCCGCCGACAAGGGATTGCAGGGGACGTTCCCGTTGAAGGCTCAGTCAGCAAAGTCGCCTCATGAACCTGATCGTCACGCCGTTCATAACCCTCTACGCTTCCGTTTTTCTGCTCATGGCGGGAACCGGGCTGCTGGGGACCTATCTGC
>AVFP01000061.1_pt1 | contig 18264 bp, 5 predicted proteins | sample 79721 | NCBI WGS metagenome assembly AVFP01 (sample SAMN02303578;SAMN02303577;SAMN02303577;SAMN02303578, study PRJNA214436) | microbial mat metagenome | isolation source: pink berry consortia of the Sippewissett | place: USA: Sippewissett Marsh, Cape Cod, MA | reverse complement strand
CGCCGAAGCGAAATCGATAGTCCAACCACCCTCAGGTTTCGACAGCGAAATTGCTCAAGGGGAAGACACCGCGTGAGTAGTCACCTTGAAAGGGTTGATCAACAGGGGTTAACTCATGGTATCACTGAGCTGTTCAAAAGCGATCATGGTGCCTGTGGAAAATGGGGATTGAGCTGGGGTGGTCCGGAATCTGGACGATTAATATCGGAATAATTGGGATCGGGACGTTTGGGAGCAAGACGTCCGCGGCCACAATAATCGTAGTTTTAGTCTACTTCTCCCGAAATTCTAATGTTCGCACGCGCAATCAGGTTCGGCAATGCAATCCCTAGGCCGTTCCAGATAAACTCTTGGCATTCTCAGAGTACTATCCAGAGCCTTCTACCCAGAGCCCTGTGCCACCACGGCCATATGGGCTAAACTTCCGGCATCGCGTTCTCGTATGCTGATCGTTTGCGAAACAGAAGCAAGCCTCCGACAGATACAAGCCCCCAGCAGATACAAGACCAAGCAGCTCAGAGTACCCATGTCTATCCCGATCTCAGCACTCGCGCTCGCCCCCGCCGGCCTCATTGTCATCACACCCGCTCTGAGGATCAAGCGCAGGCAAGGTATACGCCGGCTCAAGCAGGCGGCGATTGCCGCCGATCCTGGTCCAGGGCGCGCGCGCTCCGAGGCTGGGCAGAATAAACCCGGCGCCTGGGAATTGCAGCTACACAGGATGATTCGAGTCCATATCGATCCGCTGCTCGGCCAGACCCGGCAGCGTCAATTGCGCGAGCTGGCCGGACAGTCCGACCAACTGGAGATCGGGGATGAAGAGCGGGCGAAAAACCTGCGATTGGCCTACTCGACGCTGTTGCTGGCTGTCAGCATCGTTTCCCTGCCCCTGGCGTTTTGGCCGCGCGCGTTGGTATGCCTGCCAATGGCTGCTTATCTGGTCCGCGGAGAATTCGTGCTCGCGTTTCGCACCCTGCTACAGCAGCGGCGGCTCTCGCTTGCGCTACTCAATGCCTTCTATCAAACAGTCCTGCGGCTCGGCGGTTACTATGTGCTGGGCGCGGGCCTGTTTGTATTGAATACGCTTGGCGGCAAGATCTCGTCCATCGCAGAAGATCGCTCGCAGAAGGGACTTGCCGACGCCTTCGGCCAGCACCCGCAGACGGTCTGGGTCGCGGTCGATGGTGCCGAGTTGGAAATTGCGTTCGAGCATCTGAAGATCGGCGACACCGTGGTCGTGCATGCCGGCGAGATGATCCCGATCGATGGCAAGATCATCCAGGGCAATGCCAGCGTCGATCAACACCGACTGACCGGCGAGGCGCAGCCGGCCGACAAGGGCATCGGCGATCAGGTGCTGGCATCCACGTTGGTTCTGGCAGGCTTGCTGCATATCCATGCCGATCGGACCGGTGCCGAGACCGTGGCGGCCAAGATCGGCGAGTTACTGAACAACACCGCCAGCTATCAGCTTGCGGTCACCACCAGGGCCGAACAGTTTGCCGACAGTTCAGTGCTGCCGACCTTTCTGGTCGCTGGCTTTGCCGGTCTGACCGTCGGCTATCAAGCCATGGTCGCCATTGCCAGCACCATGCTCGGGATCAGTCTGCGGATCAGCGGTCCGATCGCGTTGCTCAACTATCTGAACCGTGCCGCCCGCGCCGGTATTTTAATCAAGGACGGGCGCTCGCTGGAGCTGTTGAACTCGATCGACACGGTCGTGTTCGACAAATCCGGCACCCTGACGCTGGACGAGCAGCAGGTGGTCGGCATCGATGCCTTCGGCAACCGCGGCGAGGATGACCTGTTGACCTTGGCCGCCGCGGTCGAGCAGCGCCAGTCCCATCCGGTGGCGCGCGCGATTCTCGCCCATGCGGCGTCGCGAGAACTGTGGTTGCCATCCATTTCCGAGCCCCAGTGCGAACTCGGCTTCGGCATTCAGGCCCGAGTCCAGGGCGAATTGGTGCAACTGGGTAGCGAGCGGTTTATGCTCCAAAGCGGCGTTGCGCTGCCGCCGGAGGCACTGGCCCGGCAACGCGAGGCGCGCGACCAGGGGCGTGCCATGGTTATGCTTGCCGTGGATGGTCGACTGGCCGGCGCAATCGAGCTGGAGGCCAGATTGCGCCCGGAAGCAGCTGAGGTATTGGCCGCATTGCGCCGTCGTGGTCTGAAGCCCTACATCATCTCGGGGGACCAGGAGGCGCCCACCCGTCGGCTGGCACAGACCCTGGAGGTTGCCGATTATCATGCCGATACATTGCCCGCCGACAAAGCTGCACTGATCGAGCAGCTGCAGCATCAGGGTCGCTCGGTCTGCTTTGTCGGCGACGGCATCAACGATTCCATTGCCTTAAAGAAGGCAAATGTGTCTGTTTCGTTGACCGGCGCGACCCGGATTGCGACCGATACGGCACAAATCGTCTTGATCGACGGCACCCTGCGCCAGCTTCCCGCCCTGTTCGAACTGGCCGAGGGCCTGGAGCGCAACTTCGCGCGTGGCCTGTCGATTGCGACATTGCCGGTGTTTGCCATCTGGGGTGGCGTGCTATTCTTGCATCTCGGAGTGCTCGGCGCAGCGGTGCTGTTCGAGCTGAGTCTTTGGGCCGGCATCGGCAACGCCCTGCGTCCTGTTACATTAGCACCTAACAAGACTGGAAACCAGGATGGCATTGCCGCCGCAATGCCGTTGCAAAGCGAGGGGCGCAGGCGCCGGTTCAAGCAACTCGAACGCGTTGCCGCGGACAAGGGTAGCAGACTGGCTGGCGCGCGAGCGGGCACACCGCGCCCGGCATTTGGCAAAGAGAACATTGCCTTTGGCAGAGCAAACGGATTCAACCAAGCCAGTGATGGCAATTGAGGTATTCTATCGACTGATCGGCGGCTCGCCTTCACAAGGGCATTGCGGCCTGCCAACAATGGCCACTGCGAATAAGCCAGCAGGCCGCCCATCAACTCGACGCCACTTTAAGGTATCAGACATGATTGAGTTTGCCGAAAGCACCAAACAGGCTGCACAGGTTCTGTCCGGTGTGATTCGGGACACGCCGTTGACCCCGGCGCTCGAGCTGGGTCAAGAGGTCGGCGCACGGGTTTTTATGAAGCAGGAGAATCTGCAGCTGACAAACTGCTGCAAGGCGCGCAGTGCCTATTTCATGCTGTCGCAATTGACGCCGGAGCAGAGACGGCATGTTGTCACCGTGTCCACCGGCAACAACGGCATCTCGATGTCCTGGGCCATGCATGAACTGGGCATTCCCGGCACCGTTTTTCTGCCCAGCAGTGTCAGACCGCATAAGGTCGAAATCATCCGGCAACATCCGATCGAGGTGATCTTCAGCGGCGACGATATCGTCGAGGCCGAGGTCGCGGCCCGCGCCTTTGCTGCAGAGCATAATGTTAGCTTTCGCTCGCCCTATAACGAAAGGGATGCGATGATCGCGCAGGCAACCATCGTTCGCGAGGTTCTGCAGCAACTCGACGCCATCGGAGAACGGCTGGATGCGATCCTGGTACCCGTGGGTGGTGGCGGGTTTAATCGGTGGTATCGCCTGCTATCTGCGGTTGGTGGAACCGCATTGCCAGGTGATCGGCGTGCAGCCAGAGCACTCGGCGATCATGGCCCTGTCGGTCCGGGCTGGCGAAATCCTGCAGATCCCATCCTTGCCCACATTGTCCGACGCCACGGCAGGGGGGGTCGAGCAAGGCGCGATCACCTTCCCGTTCTGCCGTGATGCGGTGGACGATTACATCCTGGTCAGCGAAGCGGAGATTGCGCATGCAATGCTGCTGCTCGACGAACAGTATGGCATCGTCGTCGAAGGATCGGGCGCACTGGCGCTCGCTGCATTGCGCCAATGTCCAGACCGGTTCAAGGGCAGAACGGTGGCATTGTTGCTGTGCGGTGCCAACCTGGACCGCACATTATTGTCGCGCCTTCGAGCGGGCTGATCCATGGCTGGAACTCCGCAACGGCGCCTGCGCATGGCCGTGGCATCCTTGCGGATCGGGAGCGATCCCGAGCGCAATCTGGCACATTTGCTCGAGCGCATCAACGAGGCGAGCAATGTTGGCGCGCAGCTGATCTGCTTTCCCGAATATTGCCTGAATCCGGTGATCGAGCATTGGGTCAACCTCGACCAGCCCATCGCGGCGCTGCGCACGGCCTGCCTGGAGCAACGGATTTGGGCCGTGATTGGTGCAGAATCCGGCGATCGGAAGACAAGGCGCAACAGCATCCTGCTGATCGGACCCGATGGGGAGATACGCGAGCGCTATGACAAGATCCATCTGTGGAGGCGCGAGCGGCAGTTCTTTTGCGCCGGCATGGCGCCAGCGCGGGTGATCGATATCGGAGTCTGCCGGCTGGGGATCGTCTGCTGTTGGGATATGGCCTTTGCAAACACTGTCGCCGCGTTGGCCGCGGGAGGCGCGGAATTGGTTCTCTGCCCCAGTCGGCTGGTCGATGCCGAGCTGGATGCGGAGCCCTTGCGTGCATTGCCATTGGCCCGGGCGTTTGAAAACGTGCTGTATTTTGTGCTCTGTGACGCTGTGGCAGACGATACCCTGTCCGAGTCCATGATCTGTCACCCGCTCGGAGTCCGGCATCGGATCGCGCATACCGAGGGACTCCTGGTTGCCGATCTGGATTTCAATGCACTGGCCGACCTTCGCGCCTACTACAGTGACGCTGTCAATACCACGACCGAGGCCTGTCGACCGGGATGACAAAAGATGCCGACTCCCATCTCCTGGCCGCGTTCCTCGAGCATGCCAAGCGGACGCCTGATGCGCTTGCATTGGTGACTCCGGACGGCAATCTGTCCTACGCAGAACTACGAGCGCATTGCCAGCGCATCGCGGGCGGCCTGATAGAACTCGGTGTCGACCCCGGGCATGACCAGGCTGCGCTGGTCGGCCTTTGCATGCCCCGCGGCGCCGATGCCGTCGCGGCAATGCTCGGCATTTTGCTGGCGGGCGGCGCATATATACCTGTGGATCCCGCATACCCATCCGCGCTGCGCCAGCGCATGATCCGCGAGGCCGGTCTAAGGCTGCTGCTGACCGATAGCCGGCAATCTGCCGAGGCGCTTGCCTGTTGCTGCGACCAGGTTCTGACCCTGGCGGATCTGGAACGGCAAGCTCAGGCTTTCACACAATGGCCGCCCGTGCCCGCGGCCGATCGCCTGTTCCACGTACTCTACACATCGGGAAGCACGGCGACGCCCAAGGGTGTGTGCGGCACCCATGGCCAGATGCGCGCACGTCTTGCGTGGCTTTGGCAGGACTTTCCATTGGCCGATGACGAGTTGGTTTGTCATAAGACCGCATTGCACTTCGTCGACGCTAGCCTGGAGGTCTTCGGAACCTTGCTATGCGGCCGCCCATTGCTGATCGCGCCCGATTCCCATACCGCGAACCCCGCGCATTTTATCGATCTGTTGGCCATGCATGGCGCGACGCGGATCGCATTGGTGGTCTCGCAATTGCGTACGCTGTTGCTCGCCGCTCCGGACCTCGGGCACCGATTACCCCGACTGCGCCTGTGCATCGTCAGCGGCGAGCGGCTGACTGCCGATCTGGTGGAAACCTATCGGCGTGCACTGCCCGACACCGCACTGATCAACCTGTACGGCTGCAGCGAGGTTCCGGAGGTCAGCTGGGCTGCGATCACTGCCGATACCCTGTTCGACGACACCGGTGCGCCCATCGGCCAGGCTCTTCCCGGTACCGAGCTGTATATTGTCGATGAGGATCTGCGGATAGTTGCTCCAGGCGAGATCGGCGAATTGCTGGTGGGCGGACCCTTGCTGGCGAGCGGTTATCTCGGGCGCAATGCCGAGATCCCAGGGCACCTAACCGATCGCTTTATCGCCAACCCGTTTGGCGTTGGCGGGCGACTCCATCGCACCGGTGACCGGGTTCGGCTCGATGCCGATGGCCTGCTGCGCTTTGCAGGACGTGAAGACGATCAGGTCAAGATCCGTGGTCATCGTATTGCGCTTTCTGCAGTAGAATCTGCCGTGCTCGACGGCGATGATCGCATTGAGGCTGCTGCAGCCGTCGTTCAGCAGGATCCGAACCTGGCCGAGAACCGCAGCCTGGTTGTGTTCGTGATCCCGAGAAGCATCGATGCCACGGCCCTGTTGGCCAAGCTCCGGGCACAGGCCCCGCGACACCTGCTGCCCCAGCGGATCATCGCCCTCGACCGTCTGCCAACGACCGCGAGCGGCAAACTCGATCGCCGGCAACTCGCATCTCTAGCAAGCCTGGACATGCAAGCCGCGGTTTCCCCCGATGAAGACCTGCGGGTGCGAGTCGCCCAGTTATGGCGCGAGGTGCTATTGCGCGATGCGGTGGGCCGGCAGGACGGTTTTTTCGATGTCGGTGGCGACTCCCTCGCGCTGGCCCAGCTCCACCGCCGACTGCAAATGGCCTTCCCGCACTACGACCTGACCCTGGCCGAGCTGCTCGAATACCCCACTATCGGCTCCCAGGCCGCCTATCTGGAGCGTACCCCGACCGCTGCTGTGTCGATACGACCGCGCTCCAGCGAGGGTCGGGACATGGCTGCGGAGATCGCCGTGATCGGCATGGCATGCCGCTTTCCGGGTGCTTCAACCCCGGAGGACTTCTGGCACAACCTGTGCCACGGCGTGGATTCGATCTCCGACTTCCCGGACCAGGAGCTTGAACAACCGGACCCAGCGCTCCGCAACGCCCCGGACTATGTCAAGGCTGGCGCCGTACTTGAAGATATCGCCAGCTTCGATGCCGAATTGTTCGGCTATACGGACAAAGAAGCAGCACTGCTGGACCCGCAACAGCGCTTGTTGCTGGAATGCGCCTTGGAGGCGATGGAGCGTGCCGGTGTGGTGCCTGGCGGTTGCGTCGGCGTCTACGCCGGCAGCAGTCAAAGCGGCTACTTTGTGAACCAGGTCGCCACGACCCGACCTGTCACCGAGGCCACCTTGCGGGAGTATCAGGCCAATCTTGCCAATGACCGCAATTTCCTGGCAACGCGCATCGCCTACAAGCTCTCCCTAAGCGGGCCGGCGGTGACAGTGCAAACCGCCTGCTCAACCGGACTGGTGGTCGTTCATATGGCCTGCCAGGCATTGCGTACGGGCGAGTGCGACGCCGCGCTGGCCGGGGCCGTTGCATTGCGGGTGCCGCAGAAGGCCGGCTATTTATACGAGGAAGGCATGATCCGCTCAGCGGATGGGCGCTGCCGAGCCTTCGATGCCGACGCCCAAGGTACCCTGTTCGGTAGTGGTGTCGGCATTGTCTTGCTAAAGCCGCTGGCGCGAGCGCAAGCCGACGGTGACCCGATCCTCGCTGTCATCAAGGGCTCTGCAATCAACAACGACGCCGCCGACAAGGTGGGCTACACGGCACCGAGCGTGGCCGGACAATCGGCAGTGATCGCCACTGCCCTGCACAATGCGCGGGTCGACCCGCACAGTATCGGCTATGTCGAGGCCCATGGCACCGGTACAAGGCTGGGAGATCCGATCGAGATCGCCGCCCTGACCCGCGCCTTTGTGCAACAGGGCTGGCAACAGCAGCCCGAGCCGGCAATGCGTTGCGCCATCGGCTCGGTCAAGACCAACCTCGGCCACCTGGACGAGGCGGCCGGTATCGCCGGCTTTATCAAGACCGTGCTGGCACTGATGCACCGTCAGATTCCTCCGAGCCTCCACTATCATAAGCCGAATCCGGAAATCGACTTCGACCGGGGGCCGTTCGAGGTCAATACCCAATTGCGACCCTGGCCGACACCGCCACGGATGCCGCGCCGAGCCGGGGTCAGCTCCTTCGGCATGGGCGGCACCAATTGCCATTTGGTGCTCGAACAGGCACCCGCTGGACGTACGCCCGCTGCACCACCAGCCGCACTGACCACAAATCCCTCGCACCAATTGCTCGTCCTGTCCGCCGCCAGCGGTCCGGGCTTGCATGCCTTGGCAGCAGGCTATCGGGATCTGCTCGACGCAACGCCGCAGATCGATCTCGCATCGCTGTGCGCATCAGCCGCCGTCGGCCGACGCCATCTCGGTCAGCGCTGCGCGCTGATAGCCTCCTCGGTCGCGGAATTGCGCGAACGGCTGGCGGCCCTGTCAATACCGCGCGTGAAGATCTCCAACGATGACTCGGCACCCGCCAAAATTGCTTTTCTGTTTACCGGGCAGGGTGCCCAGTATGCGAACATGGCCCGCGGGTTGTACGACAGCTGCGCACCGTTCCGCGCTGCCATCGACCGCTGTGCCGAGGTGCTGGAGCCGTTGTTGCCACGACCTCTGACCGAGGTCATGTTCTGCGCGGCGGATGCAACAGCACAGGCCGATGAGGAATTGGCGCAGACGCGTTACACCCAGCCGGCATTGTTTGCGCTCGAATACGCCCTCGCCGCGCTTTGGCGGTCTTTCGGCATCCAGCCCGATCTGGTGATGGGCCATAGCGTCGGCGAGTATGTCGCGGCCTGCGTTGCCGGGGCCATCCCGCTGGAGGATGCATTGCGCATCGTTGCCGAACGCGGCCGGCTGATCCAGGCCTTGCCTGCCGGTGGCGGCATGCTCAGCGTCGAACTCGACGAGGCGCAAGCCCATGCGCTGCTTGCCGCCCATGCCGAACAGATAGACGACAGCGCCGTGATCGCGGCCATCAACGGGCCGGCGCGCACCCTGATCTCCGGTTCATCGACGGCTCTTGACATGCTGGCCGAGAGGCTGGCGGAGCAATGCATCGATCACCGTTATCTGAAGGTCTCGCACGCCTTTCACTCGCCGCTGATGGAGCCGATGCTCGGACCCTTCGCCGAAATCGTGGGCAGGGCGCGCTGGACTGAGCCGAAGATCCCGCTGATCTCCAACGTCACCGGCACGCAGGTCGCGGCGGAGCTGACCGATTCCGACTATTGGATCCGGCACACCCGCTCGGCGGTGCGCTTTGCAGACGGCATCAGGTCATTGCTGGATGCCGGGGCCGGCACTCTGATCGAGATCGGGCCATCGCCGACCCTGCTCGGCATGATCCCAGAGATTGCCGCAGCAGCGGATATGAAGCCATTGCGATTGCCGAGTCTGCGCCGGAACAAGGACGACTGGGCGCAACTCCTCGACAGCCTCGGGCAACTCTATACGGCCGGCGCCGAGATCGACTGGCACGGCTTGTACGACGGTCAGCACTGGCAGCGCCTGTTGCTGCCGACCACGGTCTTCCAGCACAAACGCTACTGGCTCGATCCGGCGGACGGGGCTGTATCGTCAGCCGATCTAGGCACATCCGAGCAGGCATTGCATGATCGGCTGCTGCTGGCCGTCCGCCATCTCCAGCAGCGCGGCGAATTGCCGACGGGCGATGCGGATCGATTGGTCGGGCTGCTGATGACCGCGCTTCACGAGCAAGCATCCGGCGGACAGCAAGCGGCATCCTGGCAGGGGCTTGTTTACACCCCGATCTGGCGCTCTCTACCCGCGGCCTCCGAGACCGGGCCATGGGTTTCCTGGCTCATCCTGGCCGATCGAGCCGGCATTGGCGCGGCCCTGGCCAACCGCATCGAGGACGTGGGTCAGGATGTCATCCTCCACGATGCCGGCAGGCAAGACCCAGATTCAGACCAGCTCCGGCCCTTATTGCAATCGTCGGCCGACTCCGCACAGGGCTCTTCACCGCTGCGCGTCATCTGTTTGTGGGGTCTGGATGCCATGGTCGCCGAGGACGCATCAGGTACGGCATTACTGGATGCCTTGGAGACAGTCTACCCGCGCATCCAAGCCCTGCTCGATGCTATGACCTCGCCCTACGGCGAGGGTACGCGTGCTTGGTTGGTCACCCGCGGTGCGCAGCCGACTTACAATACAACGACGCAATCCAGCGCGGATGGTCCATCAGCGCGGTTCAATCCGGTGCAGGCGACCCTCTGGGGTCTGTGGCGTAGCTTTGCGCTGGAGCAGCCGCCGGGCTTCGGCGGCCTGATTGATTTAAGCCAGCAGCAGGATGTGGAGACCTGCGCCGAAGCCTTGTGGCAAGAGCTGCGTGGTACCGCTGTCGGCGAGCAGGTGCTGCTGCATGGCGAAGCACGCCAGGTCGCGCGGCTGGTGCCCAAATGCGAACAGGCCATCGAGCAACCCCTGGCGCCGGCATCGATCCACGCCGACGCCGCCTATTTGATCACTGGCGGACTCGGTGCACTCGGGTTCGAAATCGCCGAGACGCTGGCCGATCTCGGGGCGCGGCATCTGGTACTGGCAAGCCGCGGTGGTGTGCGTACCCAAGATCAGCACAAGCGCCTGGAAAGGCTGCGCGGGCGCGGCGTCGCGACCTCAACCCCAATGCTGGATGTCGCCGATGAGACAGCGCTGGCCGAGCTGTTCGCGCGGTTTCGCTGGCCTGGTGCTGGGGACGATCAGGAGCCGGATCTGCCGCCCCTAAGGGGGATCGTCCATGCCGCCGGTACTATCGCCGCCGAGCCTTCGGCACGGCCGGACTGGACGCGCATCGCGTCAATCCTGCGGGCCAAGGTCGCCGGCGGCTGGGCATTGCATCGACACTCCCGCGGACTGCCGCTGGATTTGTTCGTGCTGTTCTCATCGGCATCGTCCCTGCTGGGCCTTGCCGGCCATGCGGATTATGCGTCGGCCAACGCCTTTCTCGATGCCCTGGCCGGCGAGCGTCTGCGCCTGGGCCTGCCGGCACTCAGTATCAATTGGGGCGACTGGGCTGGCACCGGCATGGCTGCCGCCGGTCCAGCCGATGCCCAAGAGCAGACCGGCCTTGGTGCCCTAGCAGTAACGCAGGCGCGCACGGCCCTCGCCGCACTGCTCGGCGAGCGCGGGCAGGTCGCCGTATTGCAGGCGGATTGGCAATGCTTCCGCTCCGGCTTTCAGGCCCACCAGGCCCTGCTTGCCGACTGCATTGACGAGGCGACAATAAATGCTGTCGCTCCGGCATCCCCAGTTGCGGCCACGCGGGATCCCAGGGCAACACTCGCAGCGGCCGGACAGGACGAGCGCCAGGCCCTGCTGCGGATGCAGTTGTCGAGACTAGTCGCCGAGGTCTTGGGCCACCCCGACGCCAGCATCCTGGATGCGGACGCCAACCTGCTGTCGGTCGGCTTCGATTCCCTGTTGCTCATCGAATTGCGCAATCGGTTGCGCGGCGAGTTCGGCGTGCAGATCCCGCTTTCGCGCATGCTCGAGGGTATAGCCATCAATGCCATGGCTGCCGAGGCCGCCGCGCAGTTCGACATGGCGCCAAGCGAAGATGCGGCCGCAACCACAGCCTCTACAGGCGATAATGCTGGAGAACAGACGTGGACCACAGTCGTCATCTGAACATCGTCGAATTCCTCGCCGATATGCTGGCGCGCGGCGAGCGCTTGGAGCTGGTCGATGGCCAATTACACTATCGAACGCCCGGTGCCGATCCGCAGCAGCACTATCTCCAGATCCTGCGCGAGCACAAGGACAGGCTGGTCGACTGGCTCACCGAACAGGCCGAGCGACCTCGCATCTATCCGGTGTGCGCCGGCCAGCAGGGGCTGTGGATGGCCTGGAGGCTCGACCCTCAGACGCCCATCTACAACCTGTTTCTGGTCGCCAGGCTGCGCGACGACCTGGATCTGGATGCCCTGCAATCTGCGCTGCAATGGCTGCTCGACCGACACCCAACCCTACGCACGCGCTATCCATTAGCGGACAACGAGCAGAACCCGGTGCCGATGCAGCAGGTCGAAGATGGACTCAGGATCGATCTGCCGGTTCGTAACGAGCCGGATTGGACCCCCGCGCAGATCGCGGGCTGGATCGCGCGGGAAGCGGACCGCCCATTCGATTTGATCCATGGCCCGGTGATGCGCACCACAGTGCTTTGTACCGGATCTGGCCAGCGGCTATTGCACTGGACCCTGCACCATATCGCATCCGACTTCCTGACCCAGGAGATTCTGATCCAAGATCTCGAGGCCTTGTATCGCGCTGCCCGCTCCGGCGCGACGAGCCCGCCGCGAGAGGCTGGAAGCCCGACCGAGAGCCTGCGCTATCGCGATTTCGTGCGTTGGGAGCAGGACAATCTGGCTGCGCAGGGGGAGCATTTGCGTGCCTATTGGCAGGGAGTCGTGGACCAATGGCCGCCGGCACCCGCCCTGCCCACCGATCTCGCGCCGGTCGATGATGGCAACCATGCCTATCGCCCCGCAACCTTGGATTTCGACATCCAGCCCGACTTGGCCGGAGCATTGCGGGCGTTTTGTCGAAACCATCAGCTGTCGCTGTTCACACTTCTGCTGGCCGCCTTTCAGGTCGTTGTCGGGCGCTTCAGCGGCACGCAGCGGTTTGTCATCGCCACGCCCACCTCGGTCCGGCACCTGGCGGGCTGGCAATACACCGCGGGCTATCTGATCAACCCGCTCTGCATCGTCGCCGATCTCGGCGGCGACCCGAGCATGGCACAGCTGTTGGAGCGTACCCGCCAGCAGCTCGCCGACGGCTTCGAGCACCAGTTGTTCCCTTACTCCGAGGTATTGCGTCTGCTCCAGGTCAAGGCCGGTGCAGGCGGCGGGACAGGTGCCGCCGAAGCACCCTCGGTGGGCTTCATTCTGGATACCGCGCATCAGCCGGCACGGGCGCCGAGCCTGTTCTCCGAGACCGTTGCGATCGGCCAGCGCGGAACCCCGGAGGCGCTGTCATTGTCGGTCTTCGACATGGCCGGCGCGCTGAGCGGGCAGGTCACCTATGATGCCAGCCGCCTGCTGCCCGACAGCATCCGACGTTTGGTCGGCTGTCTACAGACGCTGCTGTGCGAGACCATTGCCGATCCGGACCGCCCCATCTCGGCAATGCCGCTGCTGAGTCCGGAGCAACGCACCATGGTGCTGGAGCGCTGGGCTGCTCCGCCCGATCCCAAGGCAAATGCATCCGCAGAGCTGGGTGGACTCTATCGACAGTTCGCGCGTCAGGTGGCGGCGACACCGGAAGGCATTGCATTGATCGCCTGTGCCGAGGCCCAATCCGATCGGACTGACAATGAGAAGGCTATGGCTGAGCGCAGCATCAGCTATCGCGAACTCGATATCCTCGCCGATCATGTCGCTCGGCGGCTGAGTGGCGCAGGTGCCGGCCCCGGCAGCCTGGTTGGGGTGTTGCTGGAGCGCTCCATAGGCATGGTCGCCGGTCTGCTCGGCATCCTGAAGCTCGGGGCCGCTTATCTGCCGCTGGACCCGGCCTATCCAACCCAGCGGCTGGAATACATGCTGTCCGACTCCGGTGCCGCCTTGTTGCTGACCGATGACGCATTGCTGTCGCGCCTGCCGTCCACACACTCAACCCTGATTCGCCTCGCCGACTGTATGGCAAAGGCAGAAAATGCGGCAGATCCGCTGACGGCGGCGACCGTTCGGCCGGACGACATCGCCTATGTCATCTATACCTCGGGCTCCACCGGACAGCCGAAGGGGATCGAGGCGACCCATGGAGCAACCGAGAATCGACTCGATTGGATGTGGCGCACCCAGCCGTTCGATGCAGACGATGTCTGCGTGCACAAGACCGCATTGTCTTTTGTCGACTCGGTCTGGGAGATCTTCGGTCCACTGCTCCGGGGGGTGCCATCGGTCATCCTGCCAGAATGGCTAGTCCAGGACATACCGCGCCTGATTGAAACCCTTGCCCGCTATCGGGTGACGCGCATCGTGCTGGTGCCATCCTTATTGCGCGCCCTGTTGGATGCCGAGCTGGATGCCGGACGCGGGCTCGGGGACCGGCTGGCATTGCTGCGCCACTGGGTCTGCAGCGGCGAGACCCTGCCCCTGGAACTGGTGCAAGGCTTCCAGGCCGCGCTGCCACAGGCGCGTCTGATCAACCTGTATGGCTCGTCCGAGGTCGCCGCCGATGTGACCTGGTACGATGCGACGGCACTGGCAGAATCCGACGCACCGCCACCGGCACGGGTGCCCATCGGCCAACCGATCGACAATGTGCGCTGTTACATCCTCGATGCGCAGCTGCAACCGGTCGCGCCCGGCATCATTGGCGAACTCTACATCGGCGGCGGTTGTCTCGCCCGCGGTTATCGCGGACGTCAAGAGCTGACCCGCGAGCGCTTCATCGCCAACCCATTTGCGCCGGGGCGCCTGTTCCGTACTGGCGATCGAGCGCGCTGGCGGCCCATTGCCGAGGCCGTGGGCCAGGATATACAGGCCGAACCCGAACATCGGCCGGATATCGAATACCTCGGCCGCCGCGACAGCCAGGTCAAATTGCGGGGCTTTCGGATCGAGCTTGGCGAGATCGAGGCCGGTCTGCGCGCGCATCCGGCGGTGGATGACGCGGTGGTGCTGCTCGCGCAGCATCCGAGCGGTGCGCGACTGGTCGGCTACATTGCCGCGCCGACGCGGCCGAGCCCTGGGGATCTGCACCAGTTCCTGGCCCGCTCCCTGCCGGGCTACATGCTTCCGGGCGGCTTCGTGCTATTGGACCGGCTGCCCCTGACGCCCAACGGCAAGGTCGACCGCCAGGCCCTCTCGGGGTTGACACCAGCAGAGCCGACGCCCGAGCGCGCCCCTGAGCCACCGACATCCGAGCTGGAGCAGACTCTAGCCGCGATCTGGGCCGAGGTTCTCGGTCGCAACAGGATCGGTCGCGACGATGATTTCTTCCTGCTTGGCGGTCATTCATTGCTGGCGACCCGGATCACCACCCGCATCCACGGCCAGCTCGGTATCGATCTGCCGCTTCGTAACCTGTTCGATCATCCTACCATCGCTGCATTGGCCCAGGACATCGAGGCGCGACAACTGAACGCCGTGCTCGGCGAGCCAGGCTCTGCGGACAGCGACGAGATCGACCTGCTGCTGTGAGCGCCGTCACCGATTTGTTGGCCAAACTCGCCGAGCGCGGCGTCCGGCTCAGTCCGGATGGCGAGCGGTTGCGGGTGCGTGGACCGCGCGATGCCCTCGACGCAAGCGATACCCAGGCCTTGCGCCTGCACAAGGCCGAGATCCTTTCCCTGCTGCGTACCCAGGCATCGACGACCGCAGGCCCGATCATGCCGCCTCTGTCGCGCCCGGCCAGATTGCCGCTGGCATTCGCGCAGGAGCGGCTATGGTTCCTTGCCCAACTGGAGCAGGGCGTATCCGCCTACAACCTGACCCTGCTGTTGCATTTGCAGGGCCCCCTGGATGCCACTGCGCTGGGCGATGCGCTGGCCATCGTCGTCTCCCGCCACGAGCTGTTGCGGACTCGCTTCCCGGCCACCGACGGCATTCCGGAGCAATGCATCGACGCCAAAATCGAGATTCCGCTGGAGCAGCTCGATTTCGGCGATCTGCCCCGGGGCGAGCGTCTCGAGGCTGCCCGCACGGTGCTTGCCGAGCGTGCTGCGGAACCCTATGATCTGTCCTGCGGGCCGTTGCTGCGGGCTGCCCTGGCACGGCTTGACGACGCCGACCATGTGCTGCTGCTCGGCACCCATCACATTCTCGCCGATGGCTGGTCGCTGGGCCTGCTGATCGGCGAGCTGGATACCATCTACCGCGCCCGTATCGACGGCCGCGAGTTGGATCTGCCCAGGACTCCTCTGCAATATGCGGATTTTGCCCTGTGGCAGCGCCGCCGCGCCGAGGGTGCCGACTGGCAATGCCAGCTCGAGTGGTGGAGGGAGCAGCTCGCTGGTGTGCCGACGCTGATCGGTCTGCCGACAGACCGTCCCCGGCCCTCGGTCCAGGACGCTAGCGTGGCCAGCCTACCGTTGCGCCTGGACCTGGAGACCAGTGAGCATCTGGAGCAGCTCGGTCGTCAGCACGGGGCGACGCTGTTTCAGGTCATGCTCGCCCTCTGGGTCCTGCTGTTGCGGCGCTACAGCGACGAGGACGACATGGTCATCGGCACCCCGGTTGCCAATCGTCATTACCCGGGGCTGGAGCAATTGGTCGGCTGCCTGGTCAACACTCTGCCATTGCGCGCCGACCTCGGGGCTGATCCTTCCTTTGTCACATTGCTCGGCAGATTGCGGCACACCACCCTGGAGGCTTATGCCCACCAGGATATCCCCGTCGAGCAGATCGTCAATGTTATCGCGGCCGAGCGCAGCCTGAGTCATGCGCCGCTGTTCCAGGTCATGCTGACGGTGGAATATGCCGACTCGCATCCAGCCGCACGCGACTATGCACTGGGCGAGGCGCGAGGCGCATGGTTGGACACGGCGCGCGACAGCACCGAGCTGGACCTGGCCCTGGAGCTGGTGCGCACGCGCGATGGCCTTGCCGGCTGGCTCGACTACAGCCCCGCCCTGTTCGATCGAGCGACCATCGAGCGCATGGTCGAACAGTTGCGCATGCTCGCCGAGGCGGTCCCATCCGATCCGGACCGAGCCATCTCGACCATGCCGCTGCTAACCAAGGCCGAATGTCGCCTGCTATTGGAGGATTGGAATCCATCCGATCCGTTCCGGGATGCGGACGACGCGATCCAGACCATCCTGGAGCAGCAGGCGGCGCGCACGCCGGATACGACAGCCTTGATCATCGCTCGCCCCGGCATCGACCCAGTGCACAGCGAGCGCCTGACTTACGCTGAATTCAATGCGCGGGCCAACCGCTTCGCGCATTGGCTGCTCGGTCTGCAGCTGCCCCAGATCAAGACCCAGATCCAGACCCAGATCCAGACCAGCCCTGAAGCCGATGGAAATCCCCACCGGAGGCCATTGATCGGTGTCTGCATGGGGCGCTCCGCCGATCTTGTCACTGCCATTCTCGGCATTCTGAAGGCCGGCTTTGGCTATGTGCCCGTTGACCCGACCTGGCCACAGGCACGCATCGCCGCCATCCTGACCGATGCCCGACCCCTTGCCATTCTTGCCGAGCCCGGCCTGCTGGGGTCCGATCTGAACGATGATCCGATGCGCATCGATCCCGCGCGCGCCTGGAGCGAAACCCGCGCCGGAGTCGACACCGATCTGCCATGCCGTAGTCGTTACGACGACATTGCCTATGTGATGTACACCTCTGGCTCCACCGGTACGCCCAAGGGTGTCGTCATTGAGCATCGCAATGTCGCCAGCTATATCAGGGCCTTTGTCCCCTGGGCTCGGCTGACCCCCGCGGACCGCGTGCTGCAACATGGCAGCATCGCCTTCGACCTTTGCATCGAGGAGATCTTTCCGGCACTGAGTATCGGTGCCAGTGTCGTACTTTGCACGGATCCGGTCGGTCTTGATGCCATTGTCGCCGAGGCCATCCGCCATCGCGCTACCCTGATCGGCGCCACTCCGCTGCTGGTGCACTACTGCAACAGCCGCGCCGAGGATCTTCCCGACTTGCGTTTTATCGCCAGTGGTGGCGATGTGTTGCGGGCCGAAGACGTCGATCGGCTGCTGGCTCGCGGCATTGAGGTGACCAATTCCTTTGGTCCCACCGAGACCACGGTAACCGCCACCAGCCATCGGGTCCGACCTGGCGAAGATCCCTTGCCGATCGGTCGCCCGCTCGCCAATAGCCGTGCCCTGGTGCTGGACGTGCGGCGTAATCTGGTGCCGATCGGCGTGCCCGGTGAACTCTGTATTGGCGGAGCCGGGGTCGGTCGCGGCTATCTGAACCGACCGCAATTGACCGCGGAGCATTTCATCGACTGGCGCGCTCCGGAGCAGAGCCGAGAGCAACAGAGCGAGCGGCTGTACCGCACCGGCGACCGCGCCCGTTGGCGCGCCGACGGCAGGTTGGAGTTTATCGGACGTATGGACCGCCAGGTGAAGGTGCGTGGCTTCCGCGTCGAACTTGGGGAGATCGAGGCAGCGATTGCCACGCATCCAGGCGTCGAGCAGGCCGTTGCCCTGACACGCCCGGATGAACAGGGCCAGAAGCGTCTCGTTGCCTACATTGTGCCCTCTTCGGACTCGGTCGATAAGTCGGCGGAGAAGACGGTCGCCGTCGGGGTCGCCAATGCCGCCGCCTTTGCATCTACCGCGTTGCCGAGCGCATTGCCTGAACAGCTACGCGATCACCTGCGTGCGCATCTGCCGGGCTGGATGATCCCCGGCGCTTTCGTCCTGCTGGATCGCCTGCCATTGACACCGACTGGCAAGATCGATCGCAAGGCTCTGCCCGAGCCGACCGAGACAGTGGCGAGTGCATCGACGCGCCATCCGCGTAGCATCACCGAGCAGGATCTGCTGACCATCTGGCGCGCGGTACTGGAGAACCCGGAGGCTGGCATTTTCGACGATTTCTTCGAGCTTGGCGGCCACTCCCTGCTGGCCATCCGGCTGGCGACC
>AVFP01000052.1_pt1 | contig 18813 bp, 17 predicted proteins | sample 79721 | NCBI WGS metagenome assembly AVFP01 (sample SAMN02303578;SAMN02303577;SAMN02303577;SAMN02303578, study PRJNA214436) | microbial mat metagenome | isolation source: pink berry consortia of the Sippewissett | place: USA: Sippewissett Marsh, Cape Cod, MA | reverse complement strand
GGCAGGATTTGAACCTACGACCTTCGGGTTATGAGCCCGACGAGCTGCCTGACTGCTCCACCCCGCAACTGAGCCGATTATAATAATCGGTTCTTGCATTACTTGCAAGGGGTTTGGAAAAAAGCTGGTTGGGAGGTTCGGTATCGGTTATAAAATACAATTAAATCAAGTATTTAAAAATAAGCTTGATGCACCGCAGAAACGCAGAGAAGTGGGATGCGTTAGCCTTAGCTCCTCTGCGCACTCTGCGTCTCTGCGGTGAATCCTCATATTCTTTGAAGGTAGCGCCCCGCAAACTTCCGCCCAGTAAACATCAGGTTTCTCACGCCCTGATGTCATGTCTTTTCGATCCCAATCCCGATCAAGTCGCGCTAGGCGGATTGCACCCTGGGGTATCTTCAGTTCAGTTGTCGAGAAGACAGTGGCCTACAGCCTTTCTCCTGGGCAAGGCGCGGCGCTCGCGTTTCGATCCGCTGGCATCATTTGCCGGGTCGCCCTAAGCGGGCTCCTACGCCGACCGGCTCCCACGGCGCGTAAAGGTCCGCTTGCGGGCAAGGCGCCTTCTTGGCCCCTCTGCACACTCTGCGTCTCTGCGCTGAATACTTACATGAAGGCAGCACCCAAAGAGCGGCTCCTGCCTTGGTGGGACTATACTCTGCTCTCATCCAGAATCAGGTTCGAGCCACCGCAGATCTGCCATACAAAAGCGCCCAGGCACCGCGGGCGAGCCAGCCTGCGCAGCGAGACTGGTCAGGTAGATTACCTTTGTTCGCGATGGCATCAGATGGCATCAGTTCGGTTACTTATACGATTGTGGCTCGATGATCGCAGGAATGACCATGCCGTTCATCAATACCACATAAACAGCGTATTTGGTTCTCATCTCGTCATCGTCGACTTTTATCAAATAGTGCCAGTGCGTTGGATGTCTCGGTACAGGTCTTATTTCGATTTCTTTGATTGCGCCTATGGCTTTCGACTGATTGAATTGCTCGACTTTGTCAACAGCCAATGCAACGGATAAAGGAGGCGCATCACGATTAGGGTTCCACTCCGGACTGTTTTCGATATCATTTTTTTTGACAAAGGCAACCACTCTGCTATTGTCGAACTGTTCTACTATTTCCACAGTTGGTTCAAACGCCTGCGCATGCGTCGCACAGATTAGAATGATGGCGAATAACCAGCGATGATATGTCATTTCGTGATACTCGATCGTTTGCATGCCGCGATTTCATCGGAGATCCTTATGTCGAATCACCTCAACAATCGGCGCCCCATCATTACCCTGGCCTTGGTCACCTCGGGGACGCTGCTCGCCCTGAGCGGGCTGTCCATGCTGTCCTGGCCGGCCGCCCCACTGTTGACCAAGGGATGGTCGTTGATCGGCCTATCCAGCAAAGGCATAGGCACGGTCCACCAGGTATCGGCCGTGGCCTTCCTCAGCAGCGCCGGCACCCACATTTTCGACCGGCGACACGCTGTTGCGCGGCATATCAAGACGGTCGCCATGCAGCCTGGGTCTTTGTCGACAACCTGACAGGCTGTTTGTCGCTGATCGGACAAGATGACGGATGTCTGACATCCGCTGTCTCTGTCTCCGCGAACCTGTAAAGTCGTGATCAAAACCGCGGTGATCTGATTCAAAAGGCCAATGGGATATTGGCCCAGTCTATGCATTAAACCGCAGATAACCATAAAGACGGTGCTGATGCAAGCATTGAGCTGCATGGTCCGCGTCGCTCACGCACTCATGGGGAGGATCAGCCAATGTCGGCATCGACATCCGAGACCTTTTACCAGGTCATGCGCCGTCAGGGCATCACTCGACGCAGTTTTCTCAAATTCTGCGGTTTGACCGCAACCGCGCTGGGTCTAGCGCCCAGCTTCGCGGGCGAGATCGCGCATGCGATGGAGACCAAGCCGCGCATTCCGGTGCTCTGGTTGCACGGGCTGGAATGCACCTGTTGTTCCGAATCCTTTATCCGCTCGGCACATCCGCTGGCCTCGGACGTTATTTTGTCCATGATCTCCCTGGACTACGATGATCTGATCATGGCCTCGGCCGGGCATCAGGCGGAGGCCATCCTGACCGAGATCACAGAAAAGTATAAGGATAATTACATCCTGGCCGTGGAGGGCAACCCGCCATTACAGCAGCAGGGCATGAGCTGCATCATCGGTGGTCGGCCGTTCGTGGAACAACTGCAGGAGGTGGCCAAGGATTGCAAGGCGGTCATCTCTTGGGGAAGCTGCGCATCCTGGGGCTGTGTGCAGGCGGCAAGGCCGAATCCGACCCGCGCGACTCCGGTGGATCAGGTGATCCGGGATAAGCCCATCATCAAAGTGCCCGGCTGCCCGCCGATCGCTGAGGTGATGACCGGCGTGATTGCCTACATGCTCACCTTCGACCGCATTCCAGCGCTGGATCGACAGGGCCGGCCGCTGATGTTCTATGGCCAGCGCATCCACGACAAGTGCTATCGTCGGCCGCATTTCGATGCCGGTCAGTTCGTCGAGTCTTTTGATGACGAAGGGGCACGCAAGGGCTACTGTTTGTATAAGGTCGGCTGCAAGGGTCCGACCACCTACAACGCCTGCTCGACGGTGCGCTGGAACAATGGCGTGTCGTTCCCGATCCAGTCCGGACATGGCTGCATCGGCTGTTCCGAAGATGGCTTCTGGGACAAGGGCAGCTTTTACCAGCACACCACCGACACCCATGTGTTCGGCATCGAGGCGAATGCGGACAAGGTCGGCTTGGGCGCCGCCGGCTTGGTCGGCGCGGCCATCGGCGCGCATGCTGCCTACAGCGTGGTCCAGCGCGCAAAGCAGCATAACGTCAATGCCGGCGATCAACCGGCCAACTCGAACGAGCAAGCCGATAATGGCAAGGCAGGTGATCCGTCATGACAGCGTTCAGTACCCCAAACGGCTTCGATCTCGACAACTCCGGCAAACGCGTGGTGGTGGACCCTGTAACCCGCATCGAGGGTCATATGCGCTGCGAGGTCAATCTGGACGAGAACAATGTCATCCGCAATGCGGTCTCCAGCGGCACCATGTGGCGCGGATTGGAGGTGATCCTGAAGGGGCGCGATCCGCGCGATGCCTGGGCCTTTACCGAGCGGATCTGCGGTGTTTGCACCGGCACCCATGCCTTGACCTCGGTGCGCGCGGTGGAAGACGCGCTCGGCATACCGATCCCGGAGAATGCCAATTCGATCCGCAATATCATGCAGCTGACATTGCAGGCGCAGGATCATCTGGTGCATTTCTATCACCTGCACGCGCTCGACTGGGTGGATGTGGTGGCGTCATTGCAGGCAGACCCAAAGGCGACTTCGCAACTGGCCCAGTCCATCAGCAATTGGCCCATGTCATCGCCGGGCTATTTTCGCGATGTGCAGACTCGCATCAAGCGCTTTGTGGAGTCTGGACAGCTCGGGCCGTTCATGAATGGTTACTGGGGCAACCCGGCCTACAAATTGCCCGCCGAGGCAAACCTGATGGCGGTGGCGCATTATCTGGAAGCACTGGATTTCCAAAAGGAGATCGTCAAAATTCACACCGTCTATGGCGGCAAGAATCCGCATCCGAACTGGCTGGTCGGCGGTATGCCCTGCGCCATCAACGTCGACGGCGTTGGCGCGGTGGGAGCGGTGAACATGGAGCGGTTGAATCTGGTGTCGTCCATTATCGATCGCACCATCGATTTCATCGATCAGGTGTACATTCCGGATCTGCTGGCCATCGCGTCGTTCTACAAGGACTGGACCTATGGCGGCGGTCTGAGCAGTCGTTCGGTGATGTCCTACGGCGACATCCCGGATCATGCCAACGACGATTCGGCAGCGAATCTGATGCTGCCGCGGGGCGCCATCATCAATGGCGATCTGGGCGAAATCCATGATGTTGACCTGCGCGATCCGGACGAAATCCAGGAGTTCGTCGACCATTCCTGGTTCCGCTATGACGACGAGAGCAAAGGCCTGCATCCTTGGGATGGGGTCACCGAAGCCAACTATGTGCTTGGACCGAACGCCAAGGGCACCTCGACCCGCATCGAGGCCGTGGACGAGGGAGCCAAGTATTCCTGGATCAAGGCCCCGCGTTGGCGCGGCCATGCCATGGAGGTCGGTCCGCTGGCACGCTGGGTGATCGGATATGCGCAGAACAAACCCGAGTTCAAGGAGCCGGTGGACAAAGTGCTGACCGATCTCGGCCTGCCGCTGAACGCCTTGTTCTCGACCCTGGGTCGCACCGCCGCACGCGGGCTCGAGGCTTCCTGGGCGGCACACAAAATGCGCTATTTCCAGGACAAATTGGTCGCCAATATCAAGGCCGGCGATACCGCCACCGCCAATATCGACCAGTGGGAGCCGCGCACCTGGCCGAAACGGGCCAAGGGCGTCGGCACCACCGAGGCCCCCCGCGGCGCGCTCGGGCACTGGATCGTCATCAAAAAGGGCAAGATCGAGAATTATCAGGCCGTGGTGCCCACCACCTGGAACGGTTCCCCGCGCGACCCGGCCGGCAACATCGGCGCCTTCGAGGCAGCTTTGTTGAACACGCCCTTGGCCAAGGCCGACGAGCCATTGGAGATCCTGCGCACATTGCACAGCTTCGACCCCTGCCTGGCATGCTCGACCCATGTGATGAGTCCGGACGGACAGGAGTTGACGCGGGTCAAGGTTCGCTGAACCCGCACCCTGCACGCATCGCGCACCGGCGTGATAAGACAGAAATCGCCTACACTCGATCAAACAGAGGCTTCGATGAGTGCCACCAAAGAAGATTTTCTCCGCGAGCGGCGGCGGCGCAGCGTGCCGAGCGCCAGGCGCACGGCCGTGTATGTATATCAGGCGCCATTGCGCGCCTGGCACTGGATCAATGCGCTCGCCATCACCTTACTGGCGATCACCGGCTGGTTCATCGCCAATCCACTGCCGAGCATGCCCGGCGAGGCCAGCGATCATTTTGTCATGGGCTATATGCGCTTCATCCATTTTGCCGCGGCCTATGTGTTTGCGGTCGGCTTTCTGTTCCGTCTGTATTGGGCGTTTGCCGGCAATCGGTATGCGCACCAGCTGTTCACATTGCCGTTTTGGCGGCGCACGTTCTGGCAGGAACTCTGGCATGAGGTGCGCTGGTATGCATTCCAGGAGCTGGAGCCGAAAAAATATTATGGCCACAATCCGCTGGCGCACCTGTTCATGGTGGTCATCATCAGCGTTGGCGGGTTGGTGATGATGGTCACCGGCTTTGCGCTGTACTCGGAGCAGACAGGGCTTGGCAGTTGGCAGGATCAACTGTTCGGCTGGGTCATTCCGTTTGTCGGCCAGAGCCAGGATGTGCGCATTTGGCACCACTGGGGCATGTGGGTGATCGTCATCTTTGTGATGCTGCATGTATATACCGCCATCCGCGAGGACATGCTGTCGCGCCAGAGCCTGATCAGCACCATGGTCAGCGGTTGGCGCATGTTCAAGGACGATCGTCCATGACCAGGGGCAAGCTAGGCTGTCGAAATGTCCTGAGTTTTGCAAGCTCCGGGAGCTCCTGGGCGCAGGGCGCCATGCAGAGTTGGATCTCGAGCATCTACTGGAGGAACTCGACGATATGAGCGAGAGCGAGCGCCGGGAACTGCAATTACGGCAACAGCCATCATAGAGGCAGCTCATGAGATCGATACGCCAACTCTTTGCACTCTATTCAATCAATGACGACTGACGCCGAAAATCCACAACCGCTGAACGCTGGTGCGCCATCGGCCGAGTTGCCGCCGCGGGTGTTATTGCTCGGGATCGGCAACCTGTTATGGGCGGACGAGGGGTTCGGGGTGCGCTGCGTGCAGGCAATGGCGGCAACGCATCGTTTTGCGCCGCATGTCACCCTATTGGACGGCGGCACCCAGGGCCTGTATTTACTGGATCGCGTGCGCGCGGCGGATGTGCTGGTGGTCTTCGATGCGGTTGACTATGGCCTGCCGGCGGGCACCCTGAAACGCGTCGCAGGAGATGCCGTGCCCAAGTTCATGGGCGCGAAAAAGATGAGCCTGCACCAGACAGGCTTCCAGGAGGTGCTGGCTCTGGCGGATCTGTTTGGCGATTCCCCGCGGCATCTTTTGTTGATCGGAGTGCAGCCGGTGGCGTTGGAAGATTTCGGTGGCAGCCTGCGCCCCGAGGTCAGAGAGCAAATCCAGCCGGCCATCCAGATGGCCTTGGATTATTTAGCCGAGCTTGCAGTCACTCCGCTGCAGGACGCCGAGATCTCGCCCGAGTCCGGCGACTTGCCGCATCCGGCCCTGGACCTGGCCGCGTACGAAACCGGCCGGCCGGCAGCAGAGCAAGCCTGTCGCGACGGCGATGCGCGCTTGTTGCCGCGCCTCTGTGCATGGCCAGGGCGAAACGGGCAGAACCTGGAGACAAGCTGATGTGCATTGCGATACCAATGCAGGTAATCGAAACCGCCGACGGCTGGGCATGGTGCGACGATGGCGGCGATGACAGCCAACGCCAACAGGTCGACCTACGCCTGGTGGGCGAGCAGCCGCCGGGCACCTGGCTGCTGGTGTTCCTCGGTGCCGCCCGCGATGTCATCGACGAGCAGCGGGCCATGCACATCCGCGATGCCCTCACCGCGTTGGATGCGGTACAGCAAGGCGAATCGGTGGAGCATCTGTTCGCCGACCTGATCGGACGGGAGCCGGAGTTGCCGGCGTTTTTGCGCCAGAATACGGCAGCGTCCGCCGAAGTTCCGGACCAACAGGCCGCCCGCGTTGACATGCACAATGACCATCCGCTAGACGACCGACATCCGCTGCCGGCAGGCGCGGTCGGCCCCGGCAGCCAGCCGGATGAACCCGATGCCGAGCGCTTGGACTATCTGCCCATGCCCGAGCGGATGCAGACCTATCGCCAGCCCTTGTTGCCTGAGCCTGAAGAGATTGTCGGACTGGACCAGGGCCTGCGCTTGCTGGATGCATTACAGGATGCGCTGGCGGACGATCGCATCGGCACAACATCGCAGATCCTGGACCTGAGCGTGCTGGATCAGGCAAATCTACGCTTGCTGGAGAACAGCCTCGGCGAAGGAGAGGTCAGTATCCTACAGCTCGGCGCGCATGACCGATTACAGTCGGACATCATCCAGCATCCGGTTCAGAACCTCCTGCACAACGCAACATCGACACTCGCTCGGAACACTGGCGGAACCGCAGCACAAGAAACGCGTTTAGCCGGCGTCTGGCGGGTGCGCGAGACCGATGCCGCCGGCAACGTTCTGCGCGATGTGCTGGAAGTCGGCAACATCCCCGGCTTTGTCCGCGACATGGCCTTTGACGGCGCAAGCAAAACCTTGGATCTGGCAGACCTGGCCTCGAAACCCTTGCCGGATGCTGTCATGAACGCCCCTGGCGTGTTGGCCGAACTCAACCAGCAGGTTGTATTGCGGCAGCACAACAGCGATGCGCCGAAGCACATCGTTAACCTCAGCCTGCTGCCCCTGGGCGAAGGCGATCTCGCATTTTTGAGCGAGCACCTAGGCACCGGTTGGATTGACATAGTGTCGCGCGGCTATGGCAACTGCCGCATGACCGCGACCGCTGTGCAGAATCTATGGTGGGTGCAGTTTTTCAACTCCGACGACAGGCTGATCCTGAACACGCTGGAGGTCACCGACGTACCCGAGGCGGCCCTGGCAGCCGCGGAAGATCTCCAGGACAGCGCCCTGCGGCTAAGCGACATTCGGCAGGCCTTACGCTGAGGCGATTGCCGGAAAGCGTATGTTTCTTTCCGGCAATCGCCTGAGTCCAGATCGCGGCTCGCTTCGCGAGAGCGATCTAACCTTATCGGTTAGGTGATATTTTGCGTGACGCGACACTTTGGATACGACGAGCAACCCCAAAACTGCTGGCCCGCGTTGCTACCACGCTTTGCGGTACGCAAGACCATGGCACTACCGCATTGAGGACACTTTTTTTCGGCTGCGGGATCAGCCCGAGATTCAAGCCGCTTGACATGCTCGCGATGCGTTTTCCAACTTGGCTCAAGACGACTAGACTGAATCTTGGCGATGGCGGTTACAACTTCATGCTCTGACAACACCGGGTCACGAAAGGATTTGATGTACCTGATGTAGCCGCTTTTGCGGGTGACGTTCGCAGGCATTGGCGTTTTGAACCTGCTGTCACCTACGAAGGCTACCACCGAATGGATAGCACCTGCCGGGACGTCGAGCGCCGCTTCCAGCGCCTTTACATGCCTGTAGTTTTGGCGCAGCGGATTTTGAAACTTGAAAGAGGTCTTATGAAATTTCTGTGTCCATCGAGGTTGGTTTTCCCTGCCGAAGATCCAACCCCTCATATTCTTGGTCTCCACAACGAAGATGCCGAAGCGGGACACAACTATGTGGTCGATCTGTGTCGTGCCATCGGCGGTTGACAAGGTTACATTGTGGATCGGCCGATATGTATCCGCGGGCAGTCTTAGCTTAGCGGTGAGTTTGACGAAGGCCTCGCCTAAGGTTCCCTTGAACCACGGAGACTGGAGTAAGCTGATGAGAAGCGCGACCGGAATAAACCACCACAAGGCTTTCAGTACTTCGTTGACGATTGGGGAGTAATCCATCGCTTCTGGTCACCTGAGTCGAGAGTGCCGAGTTTCTTCTATTCAAAGCAAAAGGGCAAGAATTGTCCTGGAATCGCTTGCAAACCAACTGTCGGCGCGATCGAAATGTGCCGTTGAAGATGGCAGGCTGCCAGATACCGAGCCAACCCTTGGGCAATGCAGCCAGCTTGGACGAAGACATGGTCGGCATGCAGCTTGCGTTTCAAGGCTTGACCCGAAGCCGCCGGTTTCCGGTGCAGGTGTTGATTGCCATTGCGCCGTTTCATCGGCTTCATCCAAGAATGGTGCCGCCGATGTCGATGGTCACCAGTTACTGGCCTGAGAAGTAACCCGCCGGCGTCGGCCAACTCACCTCGCCGGCATGCCATAGCCTAGGCAGCAAGCCCGGCGTTAGGGTAGCGGGATCCAGTTCGGTCAGCAATGCCGCATCCGGCAGCACCAGTTCCAGCATCGGGTCAGCGGTCGCGGTTTGGTCCGGCCGACGAACAGCAAATCCAAGCCGTCCTGAGCGTCCAAATAGGCTCGGGAGAGTGCATGTCATACTACCAGGGTTCTTTATACGGCCTGACATCCAGCTCGAAGGTCCAGGCATCCGATGGTTGCCGATGCAGCCAGAGCAATGTCGATGCGATACTTTTGGGGTCGATCAGACCGCCCTCCCCTGCCGCGGTCACGAGCTCGGGCATGGATTGATGCACCCGCGGCACGTCGATGATCCCATCGATGATCAAGTGTCCTACGTGGATACCCCGCGCGCCCAACTCCCGCGCCAGACTACCAGCCACGGCACGCAGGCCATGTTTGCCAGCGCCAAAGGCAGCGAATTCGGGGCTCGACTTCAGCGACGCGGTGGCACCGACGAACAGGATCGATCCCGAACCCCGCGGCAACATACGCTGCGCTGCTTCACGCCCAACCAAAAAGCCACCCAGTGACGACGCCTGCCACATCGCCTTAAACTGCTCGACACTGGTCTCCACGACGGGAGCTCGATGGATACCCGCGACATTGAACACCACCAGTTCCGGGGTTCCGAAGCGCTGCTCCGTAGCGTCGAACAAATGCGCAACCTGCACCTGATCTGAAGCATCCGCGGCTACCGCCAACACCGATCCGCCGCGTTGCTCGATCTCGGTGACCAATGGCGCCAGCGATGCGCCATCCCGCCGCGCCAGTACCACCGCGTAGCCCTCATCCACCAGCAACTTCGCGAGCTCGGCACCAGTACCACTCCCAGCTCCCACCACCACAGCACAATTTGGCATTGAATCGCTCCTCATCAGTTGAACCTGCAATTATTGATTTAGGCCGAAGGATCGTTTGGAATCATGGCTTTCTCTGGTCTCTCGCGTGAGAAAAACCGATGTCCAATTCTGCGGCCAAAGCGTCATTGTCTGGCTCCAGTCCGCAGAGGCTCCTACAGGTCAGACAGGTCTGCCGGCCCGAGCAGGGCGGTAACACTGCCGGCGTCGAAAATGCAGTCGAGCCAGGCATGGCACTGAGCTGCTAAATAGATAGTTAAGCTCGATACGTCAGGAGTTCTGCACTGCGTGAGCCGGTGCGTGCGGCGTGCTTTTCTGTATGGTTAGGGTCCGTTCTCCGGCAAGAACGTCAACCACCGCCGCGGCTGGATCGCCGAGCGCATTATGTAGTTCGCCGGCATCTTCGCCATCGATGTGGTCAAAGTGGGTGTTCTTTTTTAGGCGCTTTTTTAGGCGTCTTAGGCGACGGGGTCGCCCGCAAGCGGGCTCCTACGCCGGCCGCTCCCACTGCTGGTAAAGGTCCACTTGCGGACGAGGCGCCTTGGCCCCTCTGCACACTCTGCGTCTCTGCGGTGAATCCTTACATGTTTTGAAGGCAGCACCCATGTCTTCATCCGTGCGACCGCAGCCCCGTTTGACTGCAGGTCCGGAACAATAGCGGTGCATGGATGGTGGACCGAGTCTTTGCATGCCCACTGTTGCGATGCCCGCTAATTTCTCCAACGGCGCATGGCAGGACACAAAGATTGGTCGTGACAGGCCGCTGGAGCTTTCAGATTAGATGAGCTTGCAGCCTGATCATTTTACTTCACCGACGATCTCGTTTTGGAAGCGAGCGACAACGCCATCGCCAACCTTGACATCTTCGAGAAGCGAGCGGTCTTCCACGTCGAAGGTTCTGGTTTCATTTGGACCTTTGATCGTTATCTTGCCGGCGGATTTATTCAGACTGACGATTTCGCCAAACAGGGTCAGTGTCTCGGTAATCGTACCTCCAGGTTTTTTGCCTGGAGTACGATCGATTTCGGTGGTCATTTCGGCGGCGATCGGCCCAGCATCCTCCTTCGGTACAAGTCCGATCAGTACCGAGGTGAACTCGGTGATATTTACCTCGTCGCCGATCTTGATTTTATCCAGGCGTGTCACTTCCGGCGGTACATGCAGCACATGATAATTACCCTCTGCGTCTTTCAGGGTCATCAGTCGAGTTTCGGTATTGACAACCATGACTTTGCCGGAAAGCTCGCTACTCATCCCACCACCCGCTATGGGCATTTCTTCCTGCTGCGCGGATGCGATGCCGGGTATTGCAGTACCGATGACAAAAGCTGCTGCGAATGTATGGACAAGAATCTTGGCTTGCATAGATGGAATTTCCTGACTTTAGGTTATGAAGGGTTGATCGACGAGGAGTCTGTTGATCTGAGGTAATGGGTGAAAAACACCGTTACATGGTTATGTATTTTCGAACGGCCAAACATTAGGGTTAAACCGCGCGGGATCAAGGGTAGCGATGCTCGAGCTCCGCGATCCAACCCAGGCGTTGCTCAATGACACGAATATAGTAATCAGTTTCCAACCGCGCGTCCTCGGCGGCTGCCCAGGCGCGCTTGGATTGGTAGTGAACGCGCGCAGCTGCCAGTTCGGCCGTTACCCTGTCGCGTTGGTGATCGGTGACCATCCTGCTGTCGCTGGTCGGGCTGGATTCGGCCTGCCAGACCGGATCGCGGAGGGGCAAGCCGAGGCCGGCACGCGCTCTGGCCCAATGCAGATCGCCGGCGATGAAGGGATCATCGCCGATGCCGGGATACTCGATCCAGGTCTCCACCGACAGCCAGTCGCCATGGAGCAAGAGTACCAGCAGCGCGTCGCGGGCATAGTCAGTGCGATAGCCCTCGAATTCCTCCAGCCAGCGGAGCAGCCGGCGTGCGGCTCCGCAGGCATCGGTCTTGGCGCCCGTCGGTTCCTCGAGGCCAGCCCGGTGGCACAGCATCCGCATTTGCTCGGCACGCAAATGGTCGCCTTCCACTTCCATCTTGGCGTTGTTGATGGCCTCGCGTTGTTGCTGCAACCCCGCACCATCGCCGAGCATGAAATAGGCCTCGGCTAGTTTGATTAGATAGGATGCCTCGGTAAAGCGCGGCATGCCTCGATCGCCTCGTTGTCGCTCATAGGCAATACGATAATGATCCAAGGCGGTGTTCCAGTCGCCACGGCGTGCGGCCAGGTTGCCCTCGTTCAGATCGAGCATGTGCCGTGAGGCGGTGCGCCCGCCGCGTTCCAACAGCCTGTGTCCGCGCACCAGCAGCTGCCGTGCCTCGGCCGCCGGACGCTTTTCAACGGCGATGCTCAATAATGTCGAAACGGCATTAAAGCTGTCCTGCGGGTCGACCCCCGAGGCATCGTCAGCGGCTTCGGTCAGGGCTGCCACCGCCGCATCGACCTCTTTGTTCTGCCAGCGGCTCTCGCCCTCCCAGGTTCGCATGCGGACACGCCATTCAGCATCTCCGAGTCGTTCCGCCAGGGCGGCTCCCTGCGCCGCCAGGCGTGCACATTCGGCGTAATGCCCGGCCTTGTAGGCAGTACCGCAACGCTGTTTAATCTTGTCCAGTTCTGTTGTTGCCATTTCGCGTTTGTTGCGTTGCGCTAAACCTCGTGATACTTCAGTGGGTAGCCGTTGTCTCGGTAGTAGATGTAGCGTTTGCGCCCGGCATCGCGGATGTCGGGACGCAAGTCCAGGGGTTCGCACAAACGCTCGAAGCGCTCGAAAAAGGTCGGTACCTCGGTGCCAAGGTTGATCAGCACCTGATGCTCGTCTTCCGGCTGGCCGTCACCGCTGATCAGTATGGGTGTCAGCTCCGGGTCGGTCTCGCCGACCAGGCCATGCGGCAGAAAGCTCTCGTCCCGATAGGTCCAAAGCAGTCGGTCCAGATCGCGTGCCTCGCGCGGGTTCGGGCAGTGGATCAGGATGCGGAGCTTGTGGTTTGTGTGGATGTGCTCCGCCAGACGGCAGCTATAGGTCAAGCGATCGCCGCGCGTACCCCGCTTGAGCATGTAGAAGTCGATCCGAGTCATGGCCAGTGTGCTCGGGGCTCAGGTTTCGATGCCCGCGCGGCGGATCAGCAATTCGCTGAGCAGCGCTACCGGTCGGCCGGTGGCGCCCTTGGGTTTGCCGGTGAGCCAGGCGGTGCCGGCAATATCCAAATGTGCCCAGGGGTATTTTTTCGCATAGCGCGACAAGAACGCAGCGGCGGTGATGGCACCGGCATCGCGCCCGCCGATGTTGGCCATGTCGGCGAAATTGCTATCGAGCTGCTGCTGATAGTCGTCCCACAGCGGCAGCCGCCAGACGCGATCGCCAGCGGCCTCGCCGGCCGCGCTGATTTCGGTGGCCAGCTCGTCATCGGCGGTGAACAGTCCGGACGGGTGCCGCCCCAATGCGACGATGCAGGCACCGGTCAGGGTCGCCATGTCCACCACCAGGGCGGGGTCGAAGCGTTCGACATAGGTCAATGCGTCACACAGGATCAACCGGCCCTCGGCGTCAGTGTTGAGAATTTCGATGGTTTGGCCGGACAGGCTCTTGACAATATCGCCAGGCTTATTCGCGGCGCCGTCTGGCAGGTTCTCCGACGAGGGCACAACGCCGATCAGATCGATCGGCAACTGCAATTCGCAGGCCGCAACCATGGCGCCGAATACGCTGGCGCCTCCCGCCATGTCGTATTTCATTTCGTCCATGGCCTCGGAGGGCTTGATGGAGATGCCGCCGGCGTCGAAGGTGAGACCTTTGCCGACCAGTACGACGGGTTTGTTGTCTTGCTGTGATATCGGCGCGCAGCTGTAGCGCATAATGATGAATTTGGCGGGCTCGCGGCTGCCGCGCGACACTGACAGCAATGCGCCCATGCCAAGTTCCTCCATGTCTGCTTCTTCGAGCACCTCGACGCTGAGCGCAGCGTAGCGTTCGCCGAGCGCTGTCGCCTGTTCCGCGAGATAGCTGGGCGTGCAGATATTGCCGGGCAGGTTACCCAAATCGCGAGTCAACTCGATGCCATCGGCGATCGCTTTGCCATGTGTCGCGGCGCGGGTCGCAACCGCGTCCTGGTCCTTGTTCGCGATCCAAATCGACAGATTTTGCAACTGCGGCGGTGCGTCCTTGGCCGGCTCCTTGGTATGCTCGTAACGATAGTTGGCCTGGGCGGCCTGCATTACGGTCTGGCGCACCAGTTTGTACAGATTCATGTCCTTGGGAGGCTTGGGCAAAGCGAACAAAGCATCTGTGACCGAGATCTCGGATAGCCGCGCAAGCGCTGCGGCAAACGCTTTGTCGAAGCCGCTGCGGTCCAGTTCCTTGCGCTTTCCGAGGCCGAGTAGCAGAATCCGTTCGGCGGCGATATCGGGCAGATCATAGGCCACGACGCAACTTGCGCGGCTTCCGGTCATGTCACCCCGTTGCAGCAGAGCGCTCAGGGCACCGCCGCTGGCCTTGTCGATCACCTCGGCGGGACCGGACAACTTGGGCTTAGCATAGACGCCGAGGATCAGACAAGGGGTCTTGGCTTTGGCGAGATCGCCATGCTTGATTTTAAACTCCATGGATACTCCTGAGATGCTATTGATTTCGGTATGGTTTGCAGTGCTGTATCAGGGTGTCACCGCGATGCGGTGCGCTGTATTTGGCGCCTTGTATTTTCCAGCGCATGAGTCTACAGGAATCCAAGCCTGTGCCGAAATGGCGGCCCCCATGCGTCACGCCCGGCCCGATTCGGTCTGTCAGATAAACCGCGATCTGCATGGCTTGGAGTTGTGCCGATCGCCTCGGGCTGCAACCAGATGCTGATCGATCGCTATCTGGCCGGTGCTGTGATCGGCGGAACATTACTGACCTTTGCCGTGCTGTTGCCATTGCTTGGGTTTTTCATCCTCGCCGATGAAATGGATCAGGTCGGCATCAGCGGCTATGGCTTCGGTGACGCACTGCTGTTCGTGACTCTGAGTCTGCCCCGCTATGCCTATCAAGTCTTCCCGATTGCAACCTTGATCGGTGCTTTGGTTGGTCTCGGTCAATTGGCGGTACGCTCGGAACTGGTGGCGATGCGCGCCGCCGGTGTCTCCATCGCGCGTATTATATTGGGTGCCTTATTGGGCGGACTGGTGCTCGCCGCAGCAGCCATGGCAATCGGCGAGGGCATCGCGCCATCCGCAGAGAGGCGCGCGTTGACCCTGCGCCAGGCGGCGCAGACGGGCAATGACATCCAGTTGAGCGGCAACGGCTTCTGGGCGCGTGACGGCGATACCTTTATCAATATCCGCGAGGTGCAGCATACCGCCTGGCTCAAAGATATTTCCATCTTTCAGGTGCAGGGTACACGTCTGCTCCGCGCCACGCACGCTCAATCCGCCAGCTACCGCGACGGGCTATGGGTGCTGGAGGGAATCGAGCGCAGTCATATCTCCGAGGCCGGCATTGATGTCGAACACATGGACGAAGCTGAATGGAAGTCGTTGCTGAATCCGCAGCTGCTCGAGATCATCGTTGCCGAACCCCAGGTACTACCCATCTGGGGCTTGCTGCGCTATATCCGTTATATGTATCGCAGCGGTCAGGACGCCGAGCGCTATGAGGTCGTGTTTTGGAGCAAGGCGGTCCATCCATTTTTGATCTTAGCGATGATCTTTGTTTCGATCCCTGTGCTGCTTGGTTCTGCCCGCAGCAGCGGTCTGGGTATGCAGGTGTTCTCCGGTATCGTCATCGGTATCGCTTTCTATCTGGTCAGCCGTAGCTTTGCCTATCTGGCGCTATTATACGGTCTGAATCCGGCGCTTGCCGCGGCGTTGCCGCCGTTATTGTTTGTCGGCGCCGCCACGCTGTTGCTGCGGCGGGTCGGCTAGCTGAGGCGAACTACTCCTCGGTACCGAGTCAAAACCGGTTTTGCCTGGCAGTTTTGCCCGTTTTTTGCTATAAAATACTGATATATAAGATCTTTCATGGTCTATAATTTCTCGTTATATAGCCATGCAAATGCGCTTCGTTTCTTGCAACATCATGCGGAACAAGACGCTAATTAGCCATGCATCGGATCAGCATTGCTTTACATTTTAAAATCGATAAGTTACTCAGATACAAGAACTCGCCGTAGCCACCCAAGTGAAATTCAGAATTGCGGTTTAAACCAATTATCAATGGGTTGCGAAGTCCTCGGGCGGGAAGATCGGTCAAAAGCAAGCTCGATAACGCGCACAGCCGCTGTCGCCGTCTTGGTCATTTGAACAACAAAAAACCTCCATCAACGAAATCTGGATTACAATTAGCATTGCTTTGAGATGCGTTGACGCCCCTTCACCTGAGGCGGTTGCCGGAGAGCAGCCTACCAGCTGGCGCCGGATTCTCGTTCGCCTTCGCGCAGCGGCAACCCGCCCATAGTCGCTCTATGGACGGATTGCCGCAACGCCGATGGCGGACGAGCAGACAAACCAGGTAGACAAACCAGGTGGCAGGCTTCTCGACAAAAGTCGCCTAAGATCCCGATCACTCCAGCCCCCGAATCCAAACCCGCATGAGCACCGATAAGCGCACCGAAACCGTCTATGTTGCCGGCCACCAGGGCATGGTGGGAACGGCGCTGGTGCGCGCGTTATCAGCGGCAGGCTGGACGCGCATCCTGACCAGAAGCCATGCGCAACTCGACTTGCTCGAGCAGGCCGCGGTGACCGAATTCCTCGGCCGCGAGCATCCATCGCGCGTTTACCTCGCCGCAGCCAAAGTCGGTGGCATCCACGCCAACGACAGCTATCCGGCTGATTTTATTTATCAAAACCTGATGATCGAGGCGAATGTCATGCATGCCGCATGGCGCGCCGGTGTCGAACGACTGCTGTTTCTCGGCAGCTCCTGCATCTATCCGCGTCTGGCCAGCCAACCGATGTCCGAGTCAGCGCTGCTCGGCGGGCCGCTGGAACCCACTAACGAGCCCTATGCCATTGCCAAGATCGCGGGCATCAAGCTCTGCGAGTCCTACAATCGTCAATACCACACCGATTTTCGCAGCGTCATGCCCACCAACCTATACGGCCCCGGAGACAACTTTCATCCCGTCGACAGCCATGTCATTCCGGCATTGATGCGAAAGTTTCACGAGGCCAAGGTCGCTGGCAAGCCTGATGTACAAGTCTGGGGAACAGGCGAGCCAAGGCGCGAGTTTCTGCATGTGGACGACCTGGCCAAGGCTTGTCTGCACCTGATGGAATTGGACCCCGCCCTGTACGCAACAAGCATCGACCCACGCGTGTCGCACATCAATGTCGGCACCGGCGAGGATGTCAGCATCGCCAGTTTGGCGCGAACGATCGCCGCGGTAGTCGGCTTCAGCGGACGCATCTGTTTTGATCCGAATCAACCTGATGGCGCCCCGCGTAAATTGCTCGACGTCTCGCTGATCAACCGGCTCGGATGGCACGCCCGCATCGATCTTCAGAACGGACTCGCGCAAACCTACGACTGGTTCCTGGCAAACCAGAACCAATTCCGCGGCCGAGACTCAGGCGATTGAGCACAATCACGCGAACACATCCCGCGCCGACCCCCATCATCCCAGCACCGAGGCGATTGTGAAAAAGGCATTGATTACCGGCATCACCGGCCAGGATGGCGCCTATCTTGCGGAGTTGCTGCTGGAAAAAGGCTACCAGGTCCACGGTATCAAACGCCGCAGCTCGTTGTTCAACACCGATCGCATCGATCATCTCTATCAGGATCCGCACGATCCCGATCAGCGTTTCATACTGCATCATGGGGATCTGACCGACTCATCCAGCCTGATCCGGATACTGCAACAGGTGCAGCCTGACGAGGTCTACAATCTCGCTGCCCAAAGTCATGTTGCCGTATCATTCGAAGAGCCGGAATACACGGCAAACACCGATGCTCTTGGCACATTGCGTCTCCTCGAAGCGATCCGCATCCTGGGGCTCGAGCAAAAGACACGCTTTTATCAGGCATCCACATCGGAACTGTTCGGCAGAGTGCGGGAAACCCCGCAACGCGAGACCACGCCCTTCTATCCGCGCTCACCCTATGCCGCGGCTAAGCTCTATGCCTATTGGATCACGGTGAATTATCGCGAGGCCTATGGCATCTACGCCTGCAACGGCATTCTGTTTAACCACGAGAGCCCGCTGCGCGGCGAGACCTTCGTCACGCGCAAGATTACCCGCGCCCTGGCACGCATCAAACTGGGCCTGCAAGACCGCCTGTATCTTGGCAATCTGGATGCCAAGCGCGACTGGGGACACGCCAAGGATTATGTTGCAATGCAATGGCTGATGTTGCAGCAGGACGAGCCCGAGGATTATGTCATCGCAACCGGTAGGCAATTTTGTGTACGCGACTTTGTCGATGCCGCAGCGCGCGCAATCGATATTCACATTCGCTGGCAAGGCAAGGGCGTCGAGGAGCAAGGGTTCAATGCTGCCGATGACACCTGTATCGTATCCGTGGACCCGCGCTATTTCAGGCCGACAGAGGTCGAAACCCTGCTCGGCGACGCGACCAAGGCGCGTGAAAACCTCGGCTGGCAGCCACGCATCGGTTTCGACGAACTGGTCACCGAGATGATGCACCACGATCTTAACGAGGCCGAGCGTGACGCGTTGTGCGCCGAACAGGGCTATCGTGTGCTCGACCATAATGAATGACACAGAGAACAGCGTAAATCGCTGATGCTATGGAGCCTCGGCAAGACCATCGAGGCCGGCCCGATGGAAGACGCCCGAGGCATCTTCCATGGGGGCAGCACCTGGACAACCACCATGTTCAAGGTCGGTGAAGGCCCTGCGCACAGCGTCGAACTGCATCGTCTCGGCTGCCACCAGTCTACAGGCCTGTCGGCGCGCTAAACAGCGCATCGCAGAAGAAAAGA
>AVFP01000086.1_pt1 | contig 19929 bp, 19 predicted proteins | sample 79721 | NCBI WGS metagenome assembly AVFP01 (sample SAMN02303578;SAMN02303577;SAMN02303577;SAMN02303578, study PRJNA214436) | microbial mat metagenome | isolation source: pink berry consortia of the Sippewissett | place: USA: Sippewissett Marsh, Cape Cod, MA | reverse complement strand
TACGGCGCTCGTATTCAGCGCCAAAGACATGGCCGAAAACTTAAAGAGGTCGGGAGCAATCATCCCTGGTATTCGTCCTGGTGAACAGACAACGCGTTACATCGATAAGGTGATGACGCGATTGACAGCGGCGGGTGCTCTTTACATCACCGCAGTGTGTTTGCTTCCAGAGTTTCTGATCGTCGGCTGGAATGTGCCATTCTACTTTGGTGGTACGTCATTGCTTATTGTTGTCGTCGTCGTGATGGATTTCATCGCTCAAGTCTCTGCCCATTTAACACCTCATCAGTACGAGGGGTTGATGAAAAAATCCAACCTCAAAACACCTGGGGGTGGGATGCTGCGATGAATGGCCGTTTGGTGCGCCGATTATTCAAAATGCCCTCGCTGCATATCTTTGGAGAAATCAGATGAAAGTTCGTGCATCCGTCAAAAAAATCTGTCGTAACTGCAAGGTAATCCGGCGCAACGGTGCCATTCGTGTGATCTGCAAAGATCGACGCCACAAGCAACGGCAAGGCTAATAATGACTCTGTTTGACCAGCCATCGAAAAATGTTATACTAGCCGGCTTGCAGTTTTACTTTTACCTCGATTCCTCAGGAGTTTAGTCAGCATGGCCCGTATTGCTGGAGTGAATATTCCGGATCGTAAGCATACGATCATTGCGCTGACATCTATCTACGGTGTAGGCCGCCCTCTGGCAGCGAAGATTTGCCAGCAGGCGAATGTACCAACCGCCACAAAAATGCAGGATCTCTCAGAGGAAGAAATCGAACGATTGCGAGTAGCGGTCGGGCAATACACTGTCGAGGGTGATTTGCGGCGAGAAGTCTCAATGAACATCAAGCGTCTGATGGACCTTGGTTGTAACCGTGGCATCCGGCACCGTCGTGGATTACCGCTACGCGGACAGCGCACACAAACCAATGCACGTACCCGCAAAGGTCCGCGCAGGCCGATCAAGCGATAGGCCTTTTGGAGATGACATAGGCCTTTTGGAGATCAACCAGTGGCGAAGCCAGCTCGTACCAAAAAGAAGATTAGAAAACAGGTTGCGGACGGGATTGCCCATGTCCATGCTTCCTTTAACAACACTATTATCACTATCACCGACCGTCAAGGGAATGCGCTTGCCTGGGCTACAGCCGGAGGCTCTGGTTTCCGTGGTTCACGCAAAAGTACACCTTTTGCTGCCCAAGTAGCGGCATCTCGGGCGGGCGCCGCTGCAAAAGAGTTCGGGGTGATGAATCTTGACGTCAATGTCAAGGGACCAGGTCCGGGGCGCGAGTCGGCAGTGCGGGCACTGAACAGCGCCGGCTTCAAGGTGACCAGTATCACTGACGTGACACCCATCCCGCATAATGGTTGCCGCCCGCCTAAGAAACGGCGCGTCTAACGCATAACGCGGACTTCAAGTCGCCGACTGTCGATTTTCAGATCGCCGATACGAGAACAGGTAACGAGAGAACAGACTGACATGGCAAGGTATACAGGACCAACCTGCAAGCTGGCTCGACGTGAAGGTGTCGATCTTGGGCTTAAGAGCCGTGCGAGATCCTTAGAGACCAAGTGCAAGATGGAGAAAGCGCCCGGCCAGTCGCAAGACCGTCGACGCCGCATCTCCGATTACGGCCTGCAGCTGCGCGAGAAGCAAAAGGTACGCCGCGTTTATGGCGTAATGGAAAAACAGTTCCGTAATTATTATCAAGAGGCTGCGCGCAAAAAAGGTGCGACCGGCGAAAACCTACTGCAACTTCTGGAAACCCGCTTAGATAGCGTCGCCTATCGTATGGGTTTTGGTTCTACGCGTGCAGAGGCTCGCCAGTTGATCGGTCACAAAGGTATTCTTGTCAACGGTCGAGTTGTATCGATACCGTCCTATACCATTTCGCCGGAAGACGAGGTTGAAGTTCGCGACAAGGCGAAAAAACAGGTTCGTATACAGAGTGCTGTCGCCCTTGCAGAGCAGTATGGTTTCGCGGATTGGGTCGAAGTAGATAGCAAGGCTTTCAAGGGCGTGTTCAAACGCATTCCCGACCGGGCCGACCTGCCGGCAGATATCAACGAATCCTTGATTGTCGAACTTTACTCCAAATAAGCGTAGTCCAGGGGCGTTTTTATGGTCGATGTCAGTACCGGATTTTTAAAGCCTCGCATCGTTAAGGTGGAGCCGGTCAAAGGTAGCCTACACCGCGCTAAGGTTTCCATGGAGCCCTTAGAACGAGGCTTCGGGCACACGCTGGGGAATGCGCTGCGCAGGATTCTTCTATCATCCATGGAAGGCTATGCAGTGACCGAAGTTGAAATCCAGGGAATATTGCATGAGTACACGACCATGGAAGGGGTGCAACAAGACGTACTAGAGATTCTACTGAATCTAAAGCAACTCGCCATTACGTTACATGGCCGTGACGAAGCAACATTCACACTGAGCAAGGTTGGACCTGGGCCGGCCACCGCTGCGGATATTGCAATCGACCATACTGCGGATATTGCGAATCCCGAACTGGTGATCGCAAACCTGACGGGTGATATCGAACTAAGCATGTCACTGACAATACGTCGTGGGCTGGGGTACGAACCCGCAACGCAGCGTGAAGCAGAGTTCGGCGAGGATTGTCCGATTGGCAAATTGCCGCTAGATGCCTCATTCAGCCCGATTCGACGAGTTGCAATCGAAGTGCAATCAGCGCGCGTCGAGCAGCGGACCGATCTCGATCGCTTAGTTGTCGATCTCGAGACCAATGGCACGATTGATCCTAAGGATGCCATTCAACGATCGGCCGGCATTTTGCGGGATCAGTTGGCAAGTTTTGTGGATCTCGATCAGGCGGTCGGGACAGAAACAACGGTTGACCATGTTCCTGAGGAGCCACCATTCGATCCTATCCTGGTGCGTCCGGTAGACGAACTGGAACTGACCGTGCGTTCGGCGAACTGCTTGAAAGCCGAAAATATTTATCTCATTGGAGATCTGATCCAAAGGACCGAGGTCGAGCTTCTGAAGACCCCGAACCTTGGCAAAAAGTCCCTGACCGAGATTAAGGATGTACTCGCTACGCGCGGACTCTCCCTCGGTATGCGGTTAGATAATTGGCCGCCCGAGAATATCGAAGAACTGATGGTCAAGTAAACAAGCGGAAGACGAACCATGCGCCATCGCAAGGCTGGAAGACAACTGAATCGGAACAGTGCCCATCGTGATGCCATGTTTCGAAACATGGCGGGTTCTCTGATTCGTCATGAACTGATCAAAACAACTTTACCCAAGGCCAAAGAATTGCGCCGTGTTGCTGAGCCCTTGATCACTCTCGGCAAAGAAGACTCCGTGCATCATCGACGGCTCGCCTTCTCAAGGCTGCGCGACAAGGAAGCAGTAGGAAAGTTGTTCAGCGAACTTGGTCCACGCTATGAATCTCGTCCCGGCGGTTACCTGCGTATTCTCAAGTGCGGATTCCGCGCCGGTGATGCTGCGCCTATGGCCTATGTGGAGTTGGTTGATCGGCCGCTTGATGAAGCCGTCTATGAAAACGACGACTGACCATTGCACCTGTTTGTGAGGGTTTTTTTACAAAGCTATGAAATGGCTGGGCCGAGCCGGGCTTTTTAGGCGATTGCCCTAGAGAAACATACCAACTGGTGCCGGATGCTCGTTCGCCTTCGCGAAGCGATAACCCGCGTAGTAACTCTACGGACGGGTTATCGCGACCGTCGAGATTGGACGAGAAGACAATCCAGGTGGCCCATTGCTTGATCTTGACAGAAATCGCCTTATTCCACTTAATCTGCTCCGCGGCTCGAAATCCTTTTCTATCCTATTTCTATCGCGTATATTCATCAGTCCGCGATGAAATTAACACAACCGCCTCGACGTATTGCCCTGGTCACTGACTTTGGTGATGGTCCATACACCGGGCAATTGCGCCTGCTATTGGCCGCACTGGCCGAGAATGTCCCGATTATTCCCCTATTATCGGACCTTGTGCCGTTCCGGCCTGATCTGGCAGGTTTTTTTTTACCGAGCCTGATGCAGCGCATGCCGTCCGCCACGCTCTATTTGTGCGTTGTCGATCCAGGTGTCGGTGGGTCGCGTAATGTCTTAGCAGCACGTGTGGGCAATGACTGGCTGATCGGACCAGACAACGGATTGCTGGTACCCTGTCTTCGCGGTTGTGATTCGGTCCAAGTGTTTCGGGTGCAATGGCGTCCGCCCGCGCTGTCCGACAGCTTTCATGGCCGTGATCTTTTTGCACCCTTAGCCGCGCAAATAGTACAGGGAGATCTACCCGACTCTTCTCCTGCCCAAATCCCGACTCTGGTCGGTTCCGATTGGCCTTTTGCATTGGCTAAGGTTTGTTATGTCGATGTATATGGTAATCTGATCAGTGGTGTGCGTGCCGATGAGGTGGCCACTGACAGGGTATTGCGGATCGGTCATCATCAGGTTTGTTTTGCTCGCACATTCTGTGAGGTACCCGTGGGCACCGCTTTTTGGTATCGCAATGCATTTGGCTTGCTGGAGATTGCGGTAAATCAGGGGCGTGCGGATCGGGTGCTGAAGCTTGCGGCGGGCGACGATCTGCCACTGTAGCCGAGTATTGGGCTTGACCGTTCCAATCGGAATCGATCTTACAAACACCTTTGGAGACACATACAATGGCCAACTTCGGAGATCTTGTCGGCGCCTTTATGCAAAACGGAATGACGCCATCGGGCGGCAATCGCATCGGCAGCGCGCTGGAGCAACTGCAGCGCTCTGGATTCGGCGGTATCGGAGCAGCCGGTAGCAGTTCTTCCGGTGCCGGCGGTTTGCTCGGCGGTATTCTGGGTGCTGTGCAGGGCGGCCTGGGTCAGGTTGCCCAAAGTCCGGGTCAGGCCGGTGGCCTTGGTGCCCTAGTCGGCTCACTGCTTGGTGGAGGCAAGGGGGCTGTGCAGGGCGGTATGCTGGCGGTGCTGGCAAGCGTTGCGATGAAGGCCCTGTCTTCAGCAGGAGAGGGCGCCCAGGCTATACCTGGACAGCAAGGCGGTGGTATCGGTGGCATGCTCGGCGCTGCTTTGGGCGGAGACAAAGGAGCCGGCAATTCCGGTTCTTGGTCCGGCGGTGACGTACCCATTGGGATGCGTGCACCGCAAAATTCCGCCGAGCAGGAGGCATTGGAGTCGACCGCGCAACTGGTCTTGAAGGGTATGATCAATGCTGCCAAGTCCGATGGCCAGATTTCTCCCGATGAGATGCAGCGCATTGTCAGCAAATTACAGGAATCCGGTGCTGACCAAGGTATGCAGCAATGGGTATTGCAACAGATGCAACAGCCTCTTGATATTGATGCCTTTGCCGCTGAAATCCCTAACCAAGAGGTTGCGGCTCAAGTTTATGCTGCATCCTTGCTCGCGATTGAGGTTGATACTGAAGCCGAACGCCAGTATCTGCAACAACTCGCGCAGGCCGCTCAGTTGCATCCATTGGTGGTAGGGCAGATTCATCAGACCTTGGGGGTGACATCCTGATCTGTTGGGATTGCAAGTGATTCAGGATTTTCGGCCCCAATCTGGAAATCAGCCCATCCTAGTTTGGGTATCAGCTGGCACCAGAGGGAGAGGGCCGGAACCGATTCGCCCCGCAACTGTTCAATCCTCGGGACTGCATCTACATCATTCCCCTCTTTAACATAGAATGTAAGGAAAACGGCGTGAAACTCAGCTCTAATTCCATCGTCAACGGTCAGCCCATCCCTGGCGAATTTGCCTTCTGTGTGCCTGCCGAACAAGGGCACGTTACCCTGGGGCAGAATCGGAACCCACATATTGCCTGGTCCGATCTTCCTGCTGGCACGCAATCTCTTGTTCTGATCTGTCATGATCCAGACGTTCCCAGTCGTGGCGACGATGTCAATAAAGAAGATCGTGAGATTCCGGCAGATTTACCAAGGGTGGATTTTACCCATTGGGTGCTGATAGACCTGCAACCGAATCGTGACGGCATTGCCGAAGGTGAATTTTGCTCTGAAGTCAGCGCGCGCGGTAAGCCTGGCCCGGAGTCTGCCGACGGCACTCGGCAGGGTATCAACAGCTATACCGATTGGTTTTCTGGTGATGGCGACATGTCCGGCGACTATTATGGATATGACGGTCCCTGCCCACCGTGGAACGATTCCATTGTCCATCACTATCACTTCACCCTCTATGCGCTGGATCTCCCACGCTGCCCGGTTGAAGGACGTTTCGACCGTAATCAGGTGTTGGCCGCAATCGAGGGCCATGTGTTGGCGCAGGCTTCGATTGTCGGCAGCTACAGTCTCAACCCCAGAGTACCGGCAAGCTGACGCGATGCGCCGTGCGCACTCGCGGCCCTATTCCAGGTCTGATACTGTTCGATCTTTGGCGTGGGTTCCGGTCACTTGTTATACAGGGTTTCGGGATCGATCAGCGGCTCGGCGATGACCTCGACCCGGTCGCCGCGCACGGCATTATAAAAGCAGTTGCCCCGACCGGTGTGACAGGCCGGACCGGTTTGATCCACTAGCAGCAGCAGGGTGTCGCCGTCGCAATCGAGGCGCATTTCCTTGAGCATCTGAACCTGGCCAGACGACTCGCCTTTGCGCCAGAGCTTGCCGCGGGAGCGCGACCAGTAACAGACTCGGCCGGTACTCAGGGTCTCGTCCAGGGATTCCAGATTCATCCAGGCCATCATCAGCACCTGGCCACTATCATACTGCTGAGCAATCGCCGGAATCAGGCCGTCGGTATTCAGCTTGAGCGAGGCACGCACCTCGGTCCAGGGCAGGGAATCCCCTAGTCTAGCTTTTTCATTGCTTGTAATACGATGCTTGGTAGTCATAGAAGGTCTCCAAATTCATTCATATTGGGCGGCTACTTCAGCCCGCGTGGACGCTCCGGCGATGCGGATGTTCTAAAGTTGGCCTGAGGTATTTATTCGGTCGGATTGGGCAAGCTGTCAGGTAGACTGGTGCTCTGCTGCGGAAGTCGCGAGACCGTTTGCAGTCATTGTCATTGTCGTCATCGATAACCCAAGATGAGCGATTACGACAACAACAAACAGTAGAAACGGTAGCGGGATATCCGCACCACTGCGCTAGCCTATTGTGCAGTCTTTTGTGCATTCAGGGCTTGCCCGGTGGTGCCTTTGGAGTCCGCTCCCAGCAGCCACAGATACATGGCCACGATGCTGTCCGGCATGGGCAAGGTATTTGGATCCTCGCCCGGGTAGAGCTGTCGGCGCTGGGCCGAGCGGACCGCGCCAGGGTCGAGGCTGTTGACACGGATAGCCGTGCTGGCGCTGGTTTCCTCTGCCAAAGTTTGCATCAAGCCCTCGATACCGAATTTGGCGGCGGCGAAGGCGCCCCAATAGGCAAGCCCGCGACGACCAACGCGATCGGACGTGAATACGATCGAAGCATCGTCGGCCGCCCGCAACAGCGGCATGCAGGCCTGGGTAAGCAGAAATGGGGCGCTGAGGTTGATGCGCAGTACGCGCTCCCATTCCTTGGCATCGTAGTCGTCGATACGGCTCAGGAATGGCGCATAGGTGGCGCAGTGGACCAAGCCGTCTAGACGGCCGAATTCGTCACCGAGGGTGCTGGCCACGCCCAGGTACAGTGGTTCGTCGGCCTGTTCCAGATCGAGCGGCAGGCTGGCTGGTTGTGGGCAGCCGTCGGCCTCGATCTGGTCGTATACGGCTTCCAGCCTGGCCTCGTCGAAGCCGCTGAGAATCACCGTGGCGCCATGGCGGGCGCAGGCGCGGGCGACTGCGTGGCCAACGCCCTCGGCGGCGCCGGTGATCAGAATGATGCGGTTTACCAGCAGATCGGAGTGGGGAACATAATCCGGCATGATTGGACCTTAGGTTAAGTCGGACTGGAACATGATGTCAGCCAGACTAACCTGGACGGGCGTCGACGAAAATGATCTTTTCGGATTCGGTTGATTAAGCGCCAATCGTGTACCGATCACATATCAGACGAATGATCGAAATCGCGTATCTGCTTAGGCGATTTCTCTCCGGCGATCGCCTTAATCGTCTGCAAGCACCTGCATCCGCAAGTTCAGGCTATGTCTTGACAGCGGATGATTGAAATCGACAAGTACACCCTGGTTATTACTGTCGAGTATGGTGCCGACAGTCTCCTGCCCCCCGGGCGTGTCGAATCGGACGATGTGTCCGGCATTCGGGGCAAAGTCCGCGGGGAAGTCTTGCATCGGCAGGGTGCGAATCAGTGTCGGATCCGGTGTGCCGAAGAGATCTGCACCGCGAGCCAAAACGTGAGTGTCACTGCCGATGGACAGCTCGAGCAGCAGGGATTCTAGGCCGGGTGCGATGCTGCCATCGCCAACGCGAAAGCATAGAGGGTCTCCTGCAAAGCTGGAGAATACCTCGGTGCCATCTTGTAAATGAATCGACAAACGAAGCCGCACTCGTGAACCTAGTCTGATGCGATTGGGCCTGCCTTTATCCGCATTCATATGCACCAGGATAGAGTGGTATTGGATGGTGGGCCGCCGGAACAATCGGCGGCTGATGTGAACCGGAGGTTGGCTGGCGGAAATCCGGCCGCCAAAATTAGCGCAACTTGTCTTAGATTAAGATTGCTCTTAGAGCGAGATTTATCTTGGACCAAGAGTTGTCTTGGACCAAGATTTGTCTCAGACCAACGTTTCTCTTAGGCCAAGATTTCCTGAGTTACGAATAGGTAGCCAACTGAGACGGCGACCACGGCTACTGTCAAATAGGGTATTAAAATGCAGACTCCCGGCAGGTCGTTGCAGACGCGGCTGAGATTGCACAGTTTGCAGTGTTTCATCCGAATTTGCTCCAAGGAGGCTTCGCCCTGTATCGACGAATTGTTGATCGATTTGCTTGCGAGTCTGAGATGTTGTGTGGACCGCCAGCGCGATTTAGATAAGTATTATGGTTTTCAGCTAGTCTCCAGCCAGTATCCTACTCCTTAAATTGTATATTTCAAGGGTCAATATTGGTCTTTATAAAAGTCACAAGACCCAGTGAGTCGATTAGCACCTGACCCATTCACATCACTGGATGCACAACCAAACTGCATTCATGTTGTAAAAAGGGCACTGTAATCGTATCCGGTAAGTAAAATGTAATCAGTCGATGGCAGAAAAAAACCATGCTGTATATGCATTTTTTATGCATGTCATTGGTTATTCATGTCATGAGTAAGCGCACGTTTGCTCATGTCGTCTGTGCCGGGGCAACCCTCAAGCATGATGCAGTCGAACTCGAAGGCATACGTTGAGCAGGATAACGTCCTCGGTGCTTTTTTGACCTTAACCCAAGCATTTGCCGCTCTACCGGCTGTCTTCATTTCCCGGCCGGCTGGCCTCGAATCGCTGCGGTCGGATCATCTTTATAGTAGATACTTGCCATGAATACCGTCACGTCACAGGCGAGCTTGGATCTCCCACGTATTGGCTTTGTCAGCCTCGGTTGCCCGAAAGCGACTGTCGATTCCGAGCGCATCCTGACCCAGTTAACAGCAGAAGGCTATGCCATATCGCCAGATTACCAGGGTGCGGATCTGGTGGTTGTCAATACTTGCGGTTTTATCGATGCGGCGGTGGAGGAATCCCTGGCTGCCATTGGTGAAGCTCTCGAGCAGAACGGTCGTGTCATCGTTACCGGCTGTCTCGGTACTCGCGCGCGGCTTATTCGCGAGGCATATCCGAATGTGCTGGCCGTCACCGGGGCGCATGCCTATGCCGAGGTCATGCAGGCGGTACATTCCCATCTGCCGCCCCCGGCACATCCCTTCACGAGTCTGCTACCGACGCGGGAAGTCAAATTGACGCCTGCTCACTACGCCTATGTGAAGATCTCTGAAGGCTGTAATCATCGTTGCAGCTTTTGCATCATCCCCAGCATGCGCGGCGACCTGGTCAGCCGGCCGATCGGCCAGGTATTGGCGGAGGCCGAGCGACTGGTGGAGACCGGGGTGCGCGAGCTGTTGATCATTGCCCAGGATACCAGCGCCTATGGTCTGGACATCCGCTGTCGGCATGATTTCTGGCGCGGGCGTCCATTGCGCACTGACATCGAGAATCTGGCTCGCCATTTGGGCGAGTTGACGGCCTGGGTGCGGTTGCACTATGTCTACCCCTATCCACGGGTGGACCGATTGATCCCACTGATGGCGGACCAGTTGATCCTGCCTTACCTGGATATGCCGTTGCAGCATGGCAGTGCGCCCGTGCTCAAGGCCATGCGCCGGCCCGCGGCGGCGGAGCGAGTGCTGGAGCGTTTGTCAGGATGGCGGCGTATTTGTCCGGAACTGGTCTTGCGTAGTACCTTTATCGTTGGCTTTCCCGGTGAGACCGAGGCTGACTTCGAATGCTTGCTTGAGTTTTTGCGCGAGGCCCAGCTTGATCGCGTCGGTTGTTTCGCCTACTCGCCGGTTCAGGGTGCCGCCGCCAATGCGCTGCCCGGCGAGGTGCCGGAGCCGATCAAGCAGGAGCGTCTGCAACGCTTTATGTCTGAGCAGGCAGAGATCAGCCGGGCCAAGCTCGCCAGGCGTGTCGGCCAGCGCATGATTGTGCTGGTGGATGAAGTCGAGGAGCAAGCTGTTATTGCCCGCGGCCAAGGCGATGCACCGCAGATCGATGGCAATGTCATCATCGAAGGTGCCTGGGACATCGATCCCGGGGACTTCATTGAAGTAGAGATTACCGCCAGCGCCGATCATGACCTGTACGGGCAGCCCGTGGGCGCATGAGTTGGATTGTCGATACTCGGCGAATTTACCGGCGGTTGGGCATGCCCAGAATCCGCATCTGTGCAGGAATTCCGGGTTTGCTGACCGGTATCTGTTAGGTATCTGTTATTCGGGCTGCCTTGCGATCGGCAGCTGCTGTTCAATCGTTGCACGTGCTATAATTCTACTCTTTTTGTACGCCTTAGCCCGCGTCTGATAAGTCGCCTTCCAGGGCACACCATCGCGGCCACTAAGGCCACCACAAGGATTCTCCTCACACCGATTTTTCTCTATGGCCGATTTCGCAAAAGAGGTCCTCACCGTTAATCTCGAAGACGAGATGCGCCAGTCGTATCTCGATTACGCGATGAGCGTGATCGTTGGTCGCGCATTACCGGACGTGCGCGATGGGCTCAAACCCGTACATCGTCGCGTGCTGTTTGCGATGAACGAGTTAGGTAATGATTGGAATAAGCCGTACAAAAAGTCCGCGCGTATCGTCGGCGATGTGATCGGTAAGTACCATCCGCATGGCGATACGGCTGTGTACGATACCATGGTCCGCATGGCGCAGTCTTTCTCGATGCGCTACATGCTGATCGACGGACAGGGTAACTTCGGCTCGGTCGACGGCGATTCGCCGGCGGCCATGCGTTACACCGAGGTGCGCATGGCGCGCATTGCGCATAGCCTGCTCGACGACTTGGACAAGGAAACCGTCGACTTCACGCCGAATTACGACGAATCGGAACAGGAACCGAGCGTTCTGCCGGCGCGCTTCCCCAACCTGCTGGTTAATGGCTCCGCCGGGATCGCGGTTGGCATGGCCACCAACATTCCCCCGCACAATCTGGGCGAAGTGATTGATGCCTGCTTGGCGCTCATCGACGACCCGCTGGTTGATGTGGCGCGGCTGCTGGAAATCGTACCCGGGCCAGACTTCCCGACCGCCGCGACGATCAACGGCGTGCGTGGTATTCGCGAAGCCTATCTCACCGGGCGCGGGCGTATCCAGATTCGAGCCCGCACCCATGTCGAGACCGAAAAGCGCAGCGGGCGCGAGGCGATCATCGTTGATGAATTGCCGTATCAGGTGAATAAGGCAAAGCTGCTGGAGAAGATGGCCGAGCTGGTCAAGGAGAAAAAACTCGAGGGTATCGCGGAACTGCGCGACGAGTCGGACAAGGATGGCATGCGCATGGTCATCGAGATCAAGCGCGACTACTATCCGGACGTGGTGCTGAACAACCTATTTCAGCATACCCAGATGCAGACTGTGTTCGGTATCAATATGGTCGCCTTGGTCGACGGCCAGCCGCGCATTCTCAATCTCAAGCAGATGCTGGAGTATTTCCTCCGGCACCGTCGCGACGTCGTCACCCGACGCACCATCTTCGAATTACGCAAGGCGCGCGATCGGGCTCACCTGTTGGAGGGCTATACGGTTGCGTTGGCCAACATCGATGAGGTCATCGCGCTGATCAAGGCATCTGCCAGTCCGGCGCAAGCCCGCGAGGATCTGATGAGACGCACCTGGGCTTCCGGTGCCCTGTCCGGCATGCTCGAGCGTGCCGGCGCTGCCGAGACTCGCCCGGACGATCTCGATGCCGAGTTCGGCCTGCTCCGAGACGGAGCCGAGGACGGCCGCCGATACCGGCTCAGCGAACGCCAGGCGCGTGCCATCCTCGATTTGCAGTTGCAGCGCCTGACCGGGCTGGAACAGGACAAGATCGTTAAGGAGTTCGAGGATATCCTAATCAAGATTGGCGGGTTGCTCGATATCCTGCGCAATCCTGACCGGCTCATGCAAGTGATTCGCGATGAGCTGGTCTCAATACGCGATCAATACGCCGATGCCCGCCGTACCGAGATCGTGCGCGATCATACAGATTTGACTCTGTTGGATCTGATCGCACCCGAGGACGTGGTTGTGACCATGTCGCATGCCGGTTATGTCAAAGCGCAGCCGTTATCGGAGTATCAGGCTCAGCGTCGTGGCGGCAAGGGCCGCAGCGCGGCCAGCACCAAAGACGAGGACTTTATCGATCGGCTGTTCGTCGCTAACTCCCATGACACCGTATTGTGTTTTTCCAGTCAGGGCAAGGTGTACTGGTTGAAAGTTTACGAATTGCCGCAGGCTGGTCATAACGCCCGCGGCCGGCCTATTGTCAATCTGCTGGCGTTGGACCCGGGCGAGCGCATCAATGCGACGCTGCCGGTGCCGGAGTATGAAGAAGGCAGCTTTGTGTTTATGGCGACCAGCAAGGGCACGGTTAAGAAAACGCCTTTATCGGATTTCTCGCGTCCGCTTGCCCGCGGCATCATCGCGATCGATTTGCACGCCGATGAGCGACTCATCGGTGTTGCAGTCAGCGATGGTCGTCAGGACATGATGTTGTTTACATCCGCCGGGAAGGCAGTGCGTTTTAACGAGAGCACGGTACGCTCGATGGGACGAACTGCTCATGGTGTCCGTGGCGTTTGGCTGGATGAGAACCAGCGCGTGATCTCACTGCTGGTCGCCGAGCCTGGCACGGTGCTGACGGTTGGTACCGACGGTTATGGCAAGCGCACGCCGGTGGAAGAATTCCCGACCCGTGGTCGCGGCGCCAAGGGCGTCATTTCCATGCGCATCAACGAGGACAATGGCGAGCAAGTGGGTGCGGTACTGGTTCGACCCGGCGATGAGATTATGCTCATCACCGAAGCTGGCACTTTGGTGCGCACCGGCGTTGACGGCATCTCGATTTTGGGTCGCAACACCCGAGGCGTCAGGCTGATCAACCTGGGTGAGCATCAGCGCCTGGCTGGTATTGAGCGTGTGGTCGCCCTCAATGGCGGGGCTGATGATGCCAACGGAGCAGATGTCACGGGCAGTGTTGCCCCGCCTGTTCCTAGTGCTCTGGAGCCCAATGCCGACCTCCAGGATATTGATGCCGGCTCGGGGCAGGCCCCGGGGGATGTTTCGGATGACAGCCCAGATTCCGGATCGGAATCCGCTGCGGACGAGCCCGATGGCATCGATTGAGCAAACCACAGAACGATCATGAATGCTGCATTGCGTCCGTCGCAGGCGCCAAACTAAACGAGCCGCATGCGCCCACAATCCGAAAACTTCATAGATATCAGAGACGGAGCATATACTATGTCTCGACCTTACAATTTCAGCGCCGGTCCGGCGATGCTTCCAGAGCCAGTGTTGCGTCGTGCCCAGGAAGAGATGCTCGACTGGCATGGCAGCGGCATGTGCGTGGCGGAAATGAGCCATCGCAGCAAACAGTTCATGTCGATCGCCGAGCAAGCCGAATCCGATCTTCGAATGCTGCTCGGGGTGCCCGATGACTATCGGGTGTTGTTCCTGCAAGGCGGTGCATCAAGCCAGTTCGCAATGGTGCCGATGAACCTGCTTGCCGCGTCCAAGGGCAGCAGCGCGATGGCGGATTATCTGAACACCGGAAGCTGGTCGAAAAAAGCGATTGCCGAGGCGCGTAAGTTTTGCGATGTAAAAGTTGCCGCGACTGCTGAAGACGGTCGATTTATTCGTGCGCCGACCCAGGCTGAGCTGAACTTGTCAGCCAATGCTGCCTATCTACATTACACACCCAACGAGACCATTGAGGGTGTTGAGTTCTCCTATGTGCCGGAGGCAACCGTGCCGCTGGTGGCCGATATGTCCTCTACTCTGCTGTCGCGCCCGATCGATGTATCTCGATTCGGTTTGATTTACGCGGGCGCGCAGAAGAATATCGGCCCGGCAGGGCTGACCATTGTGATTGTCCGCGATGATCTTATCGGACAGCCGCGCAATGGCACGCCGGCGATGTTCGACTACAAAATACACGCTGACAATGACTCTATGTATAACACCCCGCCGACCTATGCCTGGTACCTTGCGGGGCTGGTTTTTCAATGGCTGAAGGATCTTGGTGGACTTGCGGTCATGGCCGAGATCAATCAGCGTAAAGCCGACAAGCTCTATGCTGCCATCGACGCTTCCGATTTTTACACCAATCCGGTCGAGGTCGCATCGCGCTCTTGGATGAATGTACCGTTCACACTTGCCGATGCCGCGCTGGATGAAGACTTTTTAGGCGGCGCCAAGTCCGCGGGTTTGCTGACCTTGAAGGGGCACCGCTCCGTAGGCGGCATGCGTGCAAGCATCTACAATGCAATGCCGGAAGCCGGCATCGATGCGCTGATCGCATACATGGCGGAGTTTGAGCGGACGCATGGTTGAGGCTCCAGGTAACGATCGCCCAGGATTCAGGTTTGCTTCTCGCCCTTGTTACCTGACCGACTTGATTTGTCAGGGGTTTACCGATGTATAAAATTCAAACGTTGAACAACATCTCCGTTGCCGGTCTGAACCGGCTACCGCGAGAATCCTACGAGGTCGCCTCCGAATTGTCCAATCCGGATGCAATTCTGGTGCGGTCGGCGAAGATGCATGATTTACAATTGCCGATGTCGGTCAAAGCCATTGGTCGTGCCGGTGCCGGGGTCAACAACATCCCGGTTGCGGCGATGAGTCAGCGTGGCGTGGTGGTGTTCAATGCCCCTGGTGCCAACGCCAATGCCGTCAAGGAGTTGGTGATTGCAGGCATGTTATTGGCCGCGCGCAACATCGGCCAGGGTTGGCAGTTTGCGCGCTCTCTCGAAGGTGACGATGCGGCGATTACCAAAGCGGTGGAATCCGGCAAAAAACAATTTGTCGGCTTCGAACTGCCGGGGCGTACACTTGGCGTTATCGGTCTTGGAGCGATCGGCGTTCAGGTAGCTAATACCGCTCGTGCATTGGGCATGAAGGTCATCGGTTACGATCCAAGCATCACCGTGCGCAGTGCTTGGAAGTTGGAGTCGGATGTCGAAGCTGCGTTGTCCGTCGATGACCTGGTGGCGCACTCGGACTTTATCACCTTCCATGTGCCGCTGACCGAACAGACGCGGCACATGATCAATGCCGAGCGCATTCAGAATATGAAACAGCATGCGGTTTTGCTGAACTTCTCCCGCGACGGCATCATTGACGACGATGCGGTGGTAACAGCGCTGGACGCTGGCAGGCTGTATGCCTATGTATGCGACTTTCCCAGCAATCTGCTAAAAGAGCATCCCCGCGTTGTTGCATTGCCGCATCTTGGCGCTTCCACCCGGGAAGCCGAGGACAACTGCGCGGTGATGGTGGCCGAACAGGTGCGTGCGTACCTCGAAGACGGCAACGTGACCAATTCAGTGAATTTTCCGGAGATCAATCTGCCTCGCAATGGTAGCTATCGCACCGCGGTGGTCAACAGCAACGTGCCGAATATGGTGGGACAAATTTCCACCGACCTCGCGGAGGCCGGGCTCAACATCCTCGATATGCTGAATCGCTCGCGGGGTGAATTGGCAGTGACCTTGATCGATATTGATCAGCCTTGCCCCGAGGAAACCGCAAACCGCATCGCCGAGATCGAAGGCGTGCTGTCGGTACGCTGCCTCGATAGCATGGGCAGTTCCTAACATCGGGTTCGCGCGGAGAGCATGGCGGTCGGGCCAGCACCCGCAACAGCGCCGAGAGCAATTAACAGGCAACAATGGGATACTGTGGCGATGAGCGAAGAAGAACGCCTGATTCAGGTTCGAGATCGCATTGATGCGATAGAATCAAGGACGAACGCACTCCCGGCATTCGGCATTATTATCGCCCCGAGCGCGAGGCCGAGATCCTGCGCCGCGTCAAGGAAAAAAATCCTGGGCCACTGGATGATGAGGAAGCCGCGCGACTGTTCCGCGAGGTCATGTCCGCCTGTCTGGCATTGGAAAAGCCGTTGACCGTAGCCTACTTGGGTCCCGAGGGTACCTTTACCCAGGCCGCAGCGCTCAAGCATTTCGGTCGCTCCGTACAGACACAACCATTTGGTGCAATCAGCGACATCTTTCGCGAAGTGGAATCCGACGCCTGCGACTTTGGCGTGGTTCCGGTGGAAAACTCCACCGAGGGCGTCGTCAGTCATACCCTGGACATGTTCATTCGTTCGCCGCTGCGCATTGCCGGCGAGGTATCCCTGCGCATCCATCATCACTTGATGAGCCGGGCGACCGAGATCGGCGCCGTGCGTCGAGTCTTCTCGCATCAGCAATCCCTGGCCCAATGCCGCGGTTGGCTCGATCGCTACCTGCCAAGTGCCGAGCGGATTCCCGTGGGCAGCAACGCCGAGGCGGCGAAGATGGCGGCACGCACCGGCGACAGCGCCGCAGTGGCTGGCGAAGCGGCCGCCGATCTCTACGATGTGCGTATTCTGGCTCGGCGCATCGAGGATGATCCTGGCAACACCACGCGTTTCCTGGTGATCGGTCCGCAAGACGCACCGCCGAGCGGGCGTGATAAGACCAGCATGCTGTTATCCTGTCGCAACGAGTCTGGCAGTTTGTATCGATTGCTGACCCCGCTTGCGGAACAGGGCATCAGCATGACGCGTATCGAGTCGCGACCGTCGCGCCAGGGAATCTGGGAATATGTTTTTTTTATCGACATCTCCGGCCATCGCAGCGAGCAGATGATCGCCGCGGCATTGCGCGAACTGCAGCAGACTGCCACCTTCTATAAGATATTGGGCTCTTATCCCGAGGCGGTATTGTAACCGGCCGGTGATTCCGCCGGCATTGGACATGCTTCCATCTGGCCTGCCCCAATCGCCACCTATTCCCACCAGAGACCTTCAATGACGGCGTCCGATTCTTTTTTCTTGCATCATGCAGCACCGCAGGTTAGCGGGCTGACGCCCTATGTTCCTGGCAAACCGGTGACTGAATTGGAGCGCGACCTCGGCATCGCCGATTCTATCAAGCTCGCGTCCAACGAAAATCCTCTGGGTTGTGGTGAGCAGGCTCGAGCAGCCTACCTGAACTGTGCGGCTGAACTCGGCCGTTATCCAGACGGTGGTGCGTTCGCACTGCGCCGGGCCATTGCAGAGCATCATGCTGTCGATGCCGCCTGGGTCACCGTGGGCAATGGTTCCAACGATGTGCTCGATCTGGTCGCGCGCACCTTTCTGTATCCAGGTAGGGAATCGGTCTTCTCCGAGCACGCCTTCGCCGTCTATCCCATCGCGACCCAGGCGGTCGGTGCTACCCCGCGGGTTGCCAAGGCCAGAGCGTTTGCTCACGATCTGGACGCAATGGCAGCGCTGGTCAACGAGCGCACTGGCGTGGTTTGGATTGCCAATCCGAACAATCCCACAGGTACCTGGCTCACTGCCGCCGCGCTCGAGGGCTTTGTCTCCAGTTTGCCTGAGCACTGCCTTTGCGTTGTTGACGAAGCCTATTTTGAATACGTCGGCGAACCGGACTATCCGGACACCAGTACCTGGCTGGCCGAATTTCCGAATCTGATCGTCACCCGCACCTTTGCCAAGGTGCATGGACTTGCGGCGTTGCGCGTTGGTTATGGGTTAAGCGATCCACGCATAACTGAGTTAATGAATCGCGTGCGGCAGCCCTTTAATGTGAATGCCCCCGCCCAGGCAGCCGCGCTGGCGGCTTTGGCTGACCATGCGCATCTGGCACGCTCGGTGGCCCATAATCAAACAGAGAAAGCACGTCTGACTGCGGGGTTTGCCGCCTTGGGGCTGGATTGGATGCCGTCGGTCTGCAATTTTATCAGCGTCGATTTGGGCCGGCCTGCCGCGCCTGTGGACCAAGCGCTGCTGCGCCTAGGCGTCATCTGTCGCACCCTAGGTAATTACGGCCTACCCAACCATCTGCGGATCAGCATCGGCCTGGCGCACGAAAACGACCGTTTGTTGGACGCTCTGAAACAGGTACTCGCAGCATGATCCAGCGTCTCGCCATTATTGGAGTCGGCCTCATCGGCGGTTCCCTGGCGCGCGCGCTGCGGGCCGCAGGCGAGGTGCAAGAGGTTATCGGCTGTGGGCGATCGACGGAGAATCTGCAATTGGCCTTCGATCTAGGAGTCATCGACAATTGCACCCAGGATCCCGCCGTGGCCGTCAAGGATGCGGATATGGTCTTGCTCGCCGTGCCCCTGGGAGCCATGCGCGCGATCTTCGAACAGATCGGCACCGTTCTGCGGCCGGATGCCGTTGTTACCGATGCCGGTAGCGTCAAGGGAAGCGTGGTCGCTGACGCAATCGCGGTGTTTCAGCAGTTGCCGAGCTGGCTGGTGCCCGGGCATCCCATTGCCGGCACCGAGCGCAGCGGCGTCGCCGCATCCTTTCCGGGGCTGTATCGTAATCGGCGAGTGATCCTAACCCCATTACCGCAGACTGATGCTACTGCCTTGGCAAGAGTGCGTGCAATGTGGCAGGCCGCTGGTGCAGAGGTCAGCGAAATGGATGTAGCCCGCCACGATCAGTTACTTGCCGCCACCAGCCATTTGCCTCACATGCTTGCGTTTGGGCTTGTGGACGCATTAACGCGCATGCAGGAGAGTGACGATATCTTTCGGTATGCCGCTGGAGGCTTTCGCGATTTTACCCGCATCGCTTCCTCCAACCCGGTGATGTGGCGGGACATCTGCATGGCCAATGCCGAGGCCTTGAGTCTGATGTTCGATCGCTTCGGCGATGAGATGTCGGATCTGGCTTCGGCCATTCGTCAAGGCGACGCGGAACATCTGTTGGACATCTTCACCCGCGCCAAGGCGGCGCGGGACCGATTTGTCGATGGAATTGATCCGCAATCATCGGATATACCGGTTTCAAACTGAAGCGACCCGGCATGGCCGTTTGCCGGTGCCGGTGTCGGCTGTACAATCGGTCCGGCAATCCCTTTCAATTGCTTCAGGGTTCGCTCGACAGGCCTGCCGCGGCGCTTTCGGCTGGTTTGTCGGCTTGGTCCATGAGTTGTTCCACTTCGCCCCGATCAGCCATTGGTACCTCCTGCTCCTCGGCCTGCCACTGTTTCTCTGCCACCATGGCATCGGCGCGTTCCATCTCCGGAGATGAGTTCGGTGTAAGCTGGCAGTCGGTGCTGAGACAGGTATCGAGTTGGTTGACCACGCAGCCAGTGGCCGGGACATTGGCATCTTCAGCCGGATATTCCTGCAACAGCAGATTCAGGTATTCGTCGTTGGACAGGTCGCCCTTATACAGCTTTACGGTCAGGGTGCCGATGCTACCGTCGGTTTGTCGCAAGCTGCCAAGGTTCTGCCCGCCGATGCTGTAGGATGCGCAATTATTGCGAATGAGGGCAAAAAA
>AVFP01000087.1_pt1 | contig 20116 bp, 17 predicted proteins | sample 79721 | NCBI WGS metagenome assembly AVFP01 (sample SAMN02303578;SAMN02303577;SAMN02303577;SAMN02303578, study PRJNA214436) | microbial mat metagenome | isolation source: pink berry consortia of the Sippewissett | place: USA: Sippewissett Marsh, Cape Cod, MA | reverse complement strand
AAGGAATCTTGTTGTCCTTGTTGTATGAGATTGAAAGGTATACGATAGCGCGGATTGTCGCGCAGCGTAGCTGATGATGACCAAAGGCGTTACGCTTTTGGAGCATCCCGAACAGCTATCGATTCATGCCACACTGGCTGGGCAAGTAACCGGGCTTGCCAACTGGCTGATAGGCGTACGAGTGTTACCAAACATTTCAACCCGCCCGGGGTCATATTGTATCAATGACGAAAATCCAATCCTTGGGTTGTGCTGCTGCCGATTCTGCAAGATAGTCAAGCCCAACTGATTTAAAACCAATTCAGAACGCGGGTAGAGGTGGTAACGCAGAGTGCCAGACAGCCCGCCATCAGCCGAAGAACTCAACGTAGTTTTTCATCTACGCGCTCGGTAGTTCGGGCGGGAGCCATGTCTGCGAATGAATAAGGCAACTGGAACAACTGATTTCGCTGGCTCGAATGTAATGGAGTCGATGCTGCTCAAGTGCCCCGCTTGGCTACCGACGCGCTTCGTCATGTTCGGACTTGTCGGATTGAGCGGAGTCGTCGTACAGGTGCTGGTTCTAGGGGGACTTCACCGAATCGCAGGAGTGAACTTCCTTTGGGCACAGGTTCTATCCGTCTGGGTAGCGATGACGACCAATTTTGTCCTGAACAATCGCCTCACCTTCGGCGACAGATCACTCGTCGGCGCATCTTTTTTTCGCGGTCTCCTCTCTTTTTATGCCGCATGCACCCTTGGAGCGATTTTCAATGTACTTGCTGCGGAAGGAGTTTACGCGATGGGGCAACATTGGGCGGTTGCGGGGGCTGTGGGAGCGGTTGTCGGCTCGATTTCGAATTATCTGAGCACCTCCCGCCTGATTTGGCGAAAAACTAGCGGAAATCAGAATGAATAGCACCAGGTTCAGGGATTTAAATCTTGGAAGATACTCTGGAGGCATTCTGCTGGTGGTGATCCTTTTAGCGGTCTGCCTGCGCCTGTTAGGGCTTTCCCAGCAGCCGCTATGGTACGACGAGGCGGTGACATTCACGCGTGCCAGCATGGATTTATCCGAAGCATGGCGGGTTACCGTCGAGACCGACAGCCACCCGCCATTTTACTATGCGATTGTGCGCGGATTCCTTGTATTCGGAGACACTGAGGTCGCTCTGCGGCTGTTCTCGGTGCTGAGCGGGATTCTGATCGTCGTTCTTGCGTTCGATTTCGGAAGAATCCTAAGTGGAACTACCGCAGGGCTCACTGCCGCATTATTGGTGGCTGTTTCACCCCTGCTCATCTACTATAGTCAAGAGGCGCGCATGTACTCGCTGTTGGCGTTCGGCGCCACGCTTGCGAGTTGGGCTGCGGTTAGGCTGGTCAGTGGTTGGAGCGCTTGGGAGCAGATGAACGACAGACCACCCAGGCGGGATATCTGGCTCTCGTTTCTCTATGTGACCGGTGCGCTGGGTGCCTTGCTCGCACATAATTCCGGACCCGTTTTCCTTTTTGCGATCAACCTGGCCATGCTTTGGCCGATTCTTTCCTGCGCAAAGTGGCGTTGGCAATGTGCAGCTCACTGGTCCATACTTCAGATCCTAACGCTAGCAGTTTGGTTCCTATGGCTGCCCCACCTCCTCCACCAAGCGAGTTCCGGGATACCCGACTGGATTCAGGTAGGCCCGTCCACACTGATACAAGTGCTGAATGATTTCTGGCTCTTTGGTGTATGGAAGCCAAGAACTCTCCTGCTGCCAGTGCTCGTCGGGATCTTTGTCTGGGGCGTTTTCTTGTTGAGAAAACAGCCGTGGTGGGCGGCATTTCTCGTCACATTGATCCTGACTCCAATCATCGTGTTGTATGTATTGAGCACATGGAAGCCGATATTGGTGACCCGTTCCGTGCTGTATGCGGCCGTTCCGTTTCTTGTGCTGACAGCAATCGTTGCGGTACGTATTCGGCCCCGCATTCTGGGTTTTGGGCTAATCGCTGGGATACTGTTTCTCAATGTCTGGTCCCTGCATAACTATTACAGTTTCTACGAAAAGGAGAGATGGGATCTGGTTGCAAACCATATCGCAGATAGCTGGCGCGACGGCGATAGTGTTGCTGTTCTACCGGGTTATCTCAGCAAAGCGCTTGATTATTACTGGAAGCGAACTGGGAGAAGCGATGAATTGGGGCGCTTGTCCATCGTGAACGGGGAGTTGTCGACGGACGCTAAGGAGCTGGCGCAGGAATTTGTGGCTGATGGCCGGCGGTTATGGCTGGTTCAGTCGCGTCAGCAACCACACGGCAGGGATTCGCTAGCGGCGAAAAAGATCGGCGATTGGGGAAACCTGTCGAACTACTGGCAGTTTCGCGGCAATGGGTACGAGCTGAATTGCAATACGACCTGTATCGAACTGTTCCTTTTCGACTGAATTTTTTTCTAATAGATCCAATGGCAGGTACGCCAGATAGTTGAATTTGAACGAAAAGCGGTGGGCCTGCCTGATAAGGACCGGATTGATTCACTGGATAGCACATGGCCGCAAATCTTGGAGCTTGCGCGACGCAAGAACACCTATTTGCTGTTCGGCGATGAGGCATCCTTCCCGCAATGGGGAACTCTCAGCGACACCTGGGCGAAAAAGGGCCAACCGCCTGTCATTGAGACTTCCGGTAAGCGCAAGGGCTACAAGGTAGTTGGCCTGATCGACTAGGTTATTGGCCGCTTCTTCTTCAAGTGCCAGGAAGAGCACCTCGACTCGGAGGCCTATGCCGCATACCTCAAACAGGCGCTCGGCAAGACGCGTAAGCACATCGTGCTTGTACAAGATGGTGCCAGTTATCACATCAGCACCCGGTCGAAGACGTTTTTCGAGGAGCACAAGCAGCGCCTAACTGTCTTCAACCTAATGCAGCGGTGCGGATGTCCCGCTACAGTTTCTGCTGTTTGCCGTTATCTTAATCGCTCAGCGAACATTCTCTGACACAGTTCACGAAGTCAAGACTCAATTCATTCGTCATGACCCGATTTGCGGGAGCCGAAGCGATGTCATTGATGCGAGTGGAGTAAACAGTCAAGATGGATAATCGATTATTAAACGGTTACATTGGGATATAAAGTGTTCCATGACAGAGACTGGGGTGTGATAAAAGATGTGGCAGGAAGTCATCTCTGCCCCGAGCTCCGCAGTAGCGATTGGATTTCCTATACGCTGGTGTGTGCAGCTGGGATAACAATTAAGCAATTGTTTGGGTTGGGGTTGGACTGATCATGTCATCGCAGTATGTCGCGGCCTTGGTCTGGCTGGTGGCCGGGTTTTTGCTATTGATTGGCGAGGTTCTGCTGCCGGGAATGATCCTAGCGCTGTTCGGAGCCGCGGCGATTCTGGTTAGTCTGCTCGCGGTTGCCGGACTCGACGATATCGCCCTGCAATTCCTGGTTTTCGCGCTGGTGACGGCCGCGACCATCCTGTTGCTGCGCCGACGCCTTTTGCTGATGTTCAAAGGCCAGCAGCGCGGCGGTAGCGATGACGAAGGCGCTGGTCAGCGGGTACAGGCCGTGACTGATTTCCAAGGTCGCCACGGGCGGGTGCGCTGGCGTGGTGCCGAGTGGGATGCCCGCAGCACTGACGATACCCCGATCGCCGCCAGCGATTGGCTGCTCATCGTCGGCCATGACTTTTTTCTAGTCGCCGCCGCCCTGATCGCACTGCTGGTCATGGTCGTGGTGATCAAGACCGCGGTGGTGGTGCCGCAGCGCGACGCCTATGTCATCCAGCGCCTAGGGCGCTTTTCGCGCACCCTGGAGGCGGGCTTTCATTTCCTGATCCCATTCATCGACCGCGTCGCCTATCGGCACACGCTGAAGGAGCAAGTCATGGATGTCGCCTCCCAGACCTGCATCACCAAGGATAATATCGCCGTCGAGATCGACGGCGTGCTGTATCTGTAGGTGATGGACGCCAAGCTCGCATCCTATGGCATCGATAACTATCGCTACGGCGCCATGCAGTTGGCGCAGACCACATTGCGCTCGGAGATTGGCAAGATCGAACTCGACCGCACCTTCGAAGAACGCAGCATCATCAATGCCCGGGTCGTTGCCGCCGTAGACGAGGCCGCCAGTCCCTGGGGCGTCAAGGTGCTGCGTTACGAGATCAAGGACATCATCCCGCCGGCTACGGTGCGCGATGCGCTGGAGAAGCAGATGCGCGCCGAGCGCGAACGCCGTGCCACCGTCGCCCAGTCAGAGGGCGACCGCCAGGCCCGTATCAACGTCTCAGAGGGCCACATGCAGGAAATGATCAACATCTCCCAGGCGGACAAGCAACGTCAGATCAACGAGGCCGAGGGCAAGGCTCGCGAAATTGAGCTGATTGCCGCGGCGACGGCAAACGGCATCGAGACCATCGGCCGTTCTATCCGCGGCGAGGGCGGCATGCAGGCGGTCAACCTCCGGGTGGCCGAGCAATATGTGCGCGAATTCGGCAACCTAGCCAAGCAGGGCAATACGCTGATCCTACCTGCGAATCTCTCCGAGGTGGGCTCGCTGGTAGCCTCGGCGATGGCGATCGTGCGCGAGACCCGTGACGTTCAGCCAGAGAAGCCGCAATGAGCATCATCGGCCTCTCCATGACCCATCGCCGGATCTGATGTTAGAGATCAACAGCCTAACTCGGCGCGACCACCGGCCGCTCTATGCCGCCTTGCAGGTAGAACCTTGGCGCTTCGACGGCTCTCGCCTGCACATCCATGGTCTGCGAAAAGATGCCTATGTGGCTACCGGAAACAGCGAACAGTTTCCAGGGTAAGACCCCCAGCGTTTACAATCGCAGACTATTTCCCGGAGCAAGCTATGCCAGGCACTGACGCCCTGCCCTTTTGGTGGGAGTGGCCCGACTTTACAAGGGTTGCAGTGGTGCTCGCCGCTGTCGCCGTGGCAGGTGTGCTCGGCTCGCTGCTGCGACGTCGATGCCGGAAGGGCACAAAGCGCTCGCTATCGGCCACCCCATCGAAATCCGGCAAAAAACGCATCATGAGCGACCTTCCAGGCAAACACGAAGAATTTCCAACCCGCGCGTCGGACCCGGTGCTGCGCTTCCTTCACCGGATACTCCGCGCAGCCACCTACGTTCTCGCCCTAGCAATGGCAATCGTCATTCTGGAGGGTGTAGCAAGCGTCATCTACACCCTTTACATCACGATGTCCCGGCCACCTTTCTTCATGGTGCCAGACATCGTAAAGACATTCGGCGTCTTTCTGGCGGTCCTGATTGCCTACGAGATCTTTTCTAACATCACCCTTTACCTGCGCACCGATGTCTTCCCGGTGAAGCTCGTAATTGCCACCGCAATGATGGCCATTGCACGAAAAGTCATCGTGCTGGACATGGACGATTACAGCGCCATGGACCTGATGGGCATTGCTGCCATCGTATTGTCTTTGGGCACTGCCTATTGGCTGGTTACAAAGGCCGATACCGACGCACGCGATCGGCGCGAACCCTGAGAGTCCGGGTAAGCTACGCCTTGAAGATCGCTAATCGCCACGATCTTTGAGCAGGACGCAGCATCGATTTGGAAAAGAAAACATGAATTAACACATCCTGAGTACGAAACAGCAAAAAGAAGTAACCGACCTATTTACGTCTGTTTTCACTCTGTCCGAGGGAGAGCACGAAGGGAATCTGATTGGAAAGCTCGCTGCAAAATTATCTTCAGCAGTGGACAATGAAGAAATCATCTGCTTCGCAACCTATGAGCAAGCAGCAATCATTGCGGCGATTTTTTTTACCCGGCTTCGATTAGAGCGAAAGCTTCAGGTTTACCTGCTTGCTCCTGTTGCGGTCGATACGGAGCATCAGGGTAAAGGCATCGGACAGGCGCTCATCCGTTATGGCCTTCATGAACTGAAAAATCGTTCTGTGGATATTGCGATCACCTATGGCGATCCATCCTTCTACTCCAAGGTAGGATTCGAAGCGCTGCCAGAAAGTGTCATCCGGGCTCCGCTTAAGCTGACAATGCCACAAGGTTGGCTGGGTCAGTCCTTGACGCAAGAGCCAATTCCAACAATCAATGAACCTGTTGCATGCGTCAAGGAATTCAATGACCCTGTTTATTGGTAACAAAGAGAATGTCAGAATCGGCACCAATAGCTTTTCCGCCGCGCTTTGCTTGCTCTAAGCCCCGAGCACTAGGCACGCTACGAGGAGAGTTTGCTTCTGTTCGATCAAGCTCTGTCGTGCCGCACTCAGCCAAGCGACTACTTGGCCAAAAACAAACTGCCATCCCAGGGTTCAGCCGGCGGCATTTCCTGGTAACGCAATGAGTATTGCAAATGAAACTTGGACGGACCATCCTCCGGCCAGCGTTCTAGAATTGACTGAAATGCCGAGCTGGCCCCCTGCCAGCAGCGTGCCCTGAACAAACGCAGGGCTGCATCGTAGGCGTCAATCAAATCCGTGCTGTCGGGCTCCAACTCCTTTATCTCGCCCAATGGAGCATAGAGTCGCAGCGGATTGCGCTTATTGGTGACGCGGAAGAGTCCGAGTTCGCGGAATATCAATCCTTCGGCACCACGGACGATGGGTTCGCTGACGATCAGGTAGGTGCCCAGTTGTTTGTTGGCGGCCTCCAAACGGCTTGCGGTGTTGATCATATCCCCCACCGGGCGGTATTCGCTGTGGGTTTGGGTGCTGAGATCCGCCATCACGAACTCGCCGTAGTGCATGCCGACACGCAATGGCATCTGGACCTCCGGATGGTCGCGGTTGTAGGCATCCACCGCCTGCAGCAGTGCCAGTGCCGCATGGCAACTGCGTGTGCAGTGTTCGCGTGACGAGCCGCGGTCGATCCAAAGCGCCAATACCGAATCGCCGACCAACTGCGACACCTGCCCATCGCGGCATTCGACCTCGGTAAACACGGTGGCAAAGAACTCATTGACCAACTGATTCAGATGCTCCGGCTCCAAGCGCTCCGACAGGCTGGTGTATTTCTCGATATCGGACAGCAGGCAGATCCCGCTAACCCGCTCAGTGCCGGGTACGCGGACGATGCGCTCCACCAGTTGCGCGACCTTGCGTTCCGGCAGGTAGCGGATAAAGGCTTGGGTCAGGCGTCGTTTCTCTGCCGCGGTCGCTTGATGCCCAAGTAACAGCCCCGCTATCAAACTGGGAGCGAGTGCAGTGGCAAGCGGCATCAGCAACGGCAACGCCAGGTGGCAACAGCTGAACAGCTGCACCGTGGCGGTGCTGTAGCTAGCGGCCAACAGGCTGCCCGTTGCCAAGGCCGGAAGCGGTGGCAGCAGGCGGCCGAGCAAGGCGGCCGCAAAGCCAAGCAACATGTGCAATGCGAAACGTTCGATTGCCGATGCGCGCTTGATCAGTTCGTTGCCGACCAGATTGGAGAAGATCGTGGCGCAGACCTCGACGCCGCCGATTCGATATGCGGTCTCGTCTCGGGTGAAGGCGCTGTGCAACGTGTCGAGTCGCTCCCATTTGGCGTCCTCCGAGACGCCAATGAACACCGCCTTGTCACGCAACGCAGCCAGTTGCTCGTCACTCATCTCCAACAAAGTCCAAAATGACAGTGTGGAGATGCTTCGGGGTGGTCCGTAATAGTTGATCGGTTGCAACGCCGGCCCGGTGTGTAATTGCACAAAGGCGCTCAACAGACGCTCATCGCCGGCTTTGGCCTGCAGACGTTCACCCAACGCGCGATTGTTGACGAGTATTTCGCGGATATCGCGGGTGATCCGATTGAGCATGCCAGGGGTCAGGGCTTGGACATGTTCAGGCAGGTGCAGGAGTCGTCGATCAAGTTGCCTGAGGGCGGTAAAGGCATCCGGGCGATGCAACAGCAAATGCAGGTGGAAGGCGCACACCGGCAGGCTGATGGCACCGCCGGCACCGGGCTTGAAGGCCCAATAGTCGGTGACTGCACCGGGTCGGTCCGGGACCACGAATGGCGCATTACAGAGCGCCTGCGTTGCAAACAGCGCATGCGGCGGAACTTCCGATTCGGTGACCAACGCGATACTTCCGCGCTGTTCGACGCGCCTTTTCAAATCGGCAAACAACAGCACCTTGCCAAATTCTTGGATCGCCGCGGCGAAGCGCCGATCGCTGTCTGTATTACGAGAGCGCTCGAAGAAGACGTCGAAGACGACCAGTTCTACCCCGGCCTGTTGCAGGCGTTGCAGCAGGCGCGCATGCAAGTCCCGGGGCCAACGCTGATGCTCCGGATCAAGGCCCAACCGGTCGATGCTGGCGCGGTCCAAGGCGACCACCACGACATTTCCGGGCGTGCGCTCGCCGCGCAGCAAAAACAGCCAGCTCAGACCAATGCTGTCTTCCAGCCGGGTAAGCCAAGGGGTAAGCGACAATAAACCGGAACACAGGCCGGCAATCAGTCCCAACAGGATGCCACGGCACAGGGTGGACACTCAGTCGAACTTCAGCGATGCCCGCAATGCAAGAGTCCGTTCCGGCACGAACAGCGGACGGTTGCTGTCCTGGTCTTCGTAAGCAAACTGTTCGTCCAACAGGTTGAGTACATTGATGGATAAAAAGCCTTTGCGTTTTTGCAAGCGCCAATAGAATCCAAGATCCAGGTTCCAAAAGCCGTTGTGGTCGTTGACTTCCGGTGCTTTGGCTGGATTTGGGATCAGGCGTTGATTCACATGCGTCGCGCGTGCCACGATGCTCAAGCCATTGCGCAAGAACAGCGAACCCGTCAATGGTACCCGCTGAGTACGGGTGTCGACCCGGAAAGCGGGTTCTGGATCGAACTTCTCCCAGGTTTCGCGATGGTACTCTGCTGCCAAGGCCAAGCTGTCGATCGGTGCCCAGTAGAGGTAGCCGGTGGTTTGATTGCGCTCGGTGTCGAACTTGCGCTCAACGACCAGGGTTTCCGTCGTTATTCCATCCACATTGAATGTCACCGAGCTTGTGTCGTTGCGCTGCCGCGTATGCCAGGCGCCTAGGAACAGTCGTGAGCCGAAGCGCTGATCGAATGCCAATCCGACATGCCTAGCTTGGTCGAGGGTCGTGTCTTGAAACAACTGGTTGAATCCCGCGATCTGCGTCGGTTCGATGGTTTGATAGGTGACCATCGGCCGCTGCAGGGTTCGAAACGTGGCGGCACGCAGCGTAGTGCCCGGTTGCGGTTCCCAGGTGAGCCCGAGCTTTGGATTAAACGTGTTGAGTTGGCGCTTGAAATTAAGCAACCTGTCGTTGAAGTTCTCCCAGCTTAGACCGAGCTCCAGTCGTAGTGCTTGCCAAGGTTCGATCCCGGTATAGAGATAGAGCCTGTCGTGATCGGAGCGATTGCTAAAAGATCTTGGTTGACTTGCGATGCGCGGCTGTGGCAACTGCGGCGAGGAGATGATGGTTGTCGTTCGTTCGTCCCGGCTTGCATCCACCTGATAATTGCCGCCGCCGAAATCAACCGTCAGCATCGGTTGGCTCCAAAGCCAGCGAAATTCCGCGCTCAGCCCGTCATCCTGGCTTTTCAATTCGGCATTGGCTCGCACTTGGCTTAAGCCGAACGGCGGAGGAAGCAATAAACGGTCTTCGGCGCTGTCCCTTAAGTCTACCCGCTCATGGCTGTCAATCAGCGAGCCCAATAGCACGAGCTGCGGCCCAAAGCGTTGACGCAGGCCCAACCTGTAGTTATTGGTCATCAAATCGCTTCGGCGATTCGGAGAAAAGGCATCAGGCAGAAAGTAGCTGGCCAAGTCGCCGCTGTTCAGACTTGAATGGCTTATTTCCGCCTGAATGCTGGTAAACGGGGTCACATCCCATTGAGCAAAAGCGGAAATCAGATCGCGCTGCTGATCGTTATTGGGTCGATAACCTTCATCTTGGTAACGATACTGGCCCAGGCTGAACGCAAACGGCCCTTGCAGGAAAGAAAATAGCAATTCATCGCCAATGGATTGTTGACTTCCGGCAGCAGCGCTGACCCAAGCGCGTCCGCCATCATGATCAAATAAAGAACCGTATTCGAATAAAGACAAGTTAGCCGGTCCGAGCCCATTCGGAATGGTCAATCGCGTTTGCGTCAATAAAGGCTGAACGGGACGACTGCTGACAGGCGAGAGCAAACGCGCTTGCAAGTATTCGCTGACCCGCGCAACCTCTCGCCGTGGTTGCTCATTGTATAGATCAGCCAGCAGGAAATGGCCACCTGGCTCGGCAGGTGCCTGTGCCGTCGCCCTGGTTCCCGCCGGCAAGGCGAGTTCATCGAAGTTCAGCTCACTAAATAGGCTGCCCATAGTGGCGTAGCGGGCTGCCCGATCCTGCTCCAGCAACGGACGCGAGCGATACACGGCACGGTTGTCATTGAGATCTACCGCCCGCACCAGGGCATCCAGTGCCTCGATCGGGCGGTTTTCCGACAACAGCAATGGTGCTAAATAGAACCAGGGTTTCGGATCGAGCGGGTCTAGAGTTTCCGCGCTCAGGAATTGGTCTCTGGCTAGAGCATTGCGATTTTGCTCGAAGTACGCGTTGCCGAGATAGCTTCGGAGCAGGGAGCGGCGCGGGTCCAGCGCGACCGCGATTTCCAGCTCTTCGGTACCGGCCTGCAGCCGACCTTGGCTGATGGCCGCCAAACCTAATCCCAATCTCGGTAGCGGATCTCCCTGGTCTAACTGGAGTGCACGATCAAAGGCGGTCTCGGCGGCCTGGGGGCGACGCTCGGCAAGGTAGGCAAAACCGAGCACGATGTGGCCAAGCGGAACATCGCCGGTTATTTCCAGGCTTTGTTCAGCGCGCGCAACTGCATTACCCAGGCGGCCTTCGGTCAGCAGCAATTCGGCCTGGCGCGCGATCAGTAACGCATTGTTCGGCTGCAACTCCAAGGCCTGTCGGGTTGCTGCCAATGCCTTGGGCAGTCGGCCCGCGTTTTGCCGTAAATAGGACTCCACCAGCCAGACTGCGGCGCTGTTCGATGCCCGACGTGCCAGGGCTTGCCGAGCGTCGCCAGCGCTGCCTCTGGTCAAGGCGATGACAGCACGCAGCGCAGCGGCATCTGCAATGCCTGGATCGGCGGTTTCCGCCGCATCAAGTTCGGTTTGCGCCCTATCGACGCGACCCACGCTGAGTAGAATTGCGGCACGCACAATGTGCCAGCTCGGCAGACGTTCCCGTTTGGGCACCCCGTCAAGCTCCTGCAAGGCTCGAATCAGGTCGCCCCGAGTGGCAACCCGAACCGCATCGGCCTCGGTGCCATCGCCATCCCGACCCGCAAGAGTTGCGATCAGAGGCGTGTAATACAGAGACCACTGCACGGCATCAATCGGATCGACCAATGCCATCAAGCGCGGCGGCTTGCCAGCGACGGCGAGCGCGGATTGGCCAGCATGCAGGGTCAGACTTCCCTCGCTGTTACTGGCTTCAACGACGCCTTCGAACAGATCGATTCGCGAGCTGTTGTCGAAAGTGCGGACTTGGAATTCGGTGCCTTTGATCGCGGCAGCGATGAAAGAGGTGTTGATGAGCAGTGAACTCGGGGTTCGGCTGAACAGATTCACCGCGCCTTCGAATAATTCCAGTAGTAGGCCGCGGGAGGCTTGATCGGTTGATTCGACTAGCAGCGTCGTGTACTGGTCCAATCGAAGAACGGATGCGTCCGAGGTCAGCTGGATCGCAGCCCGGCTGTGCGCTCCGGTTCGTACGCGCTGGCCGTCGCAGACGGGCATCTGCAAAACCGCATCGCACCAAGGCTGGTTACCGCAATCGCTGCGCTGTACTTGCCCTTCGATAGAAACCACGCGAGCCAGCGGATTGTCGCAGGCCGCGACCAGCGACGGCCAGCCGGCAATACAGGACAGCAGCGTCATATAGAATAGGCATCGATGAGATCCAGTCATGATTGCGTGCATGGTCGGCAAATGGTCAACGCCGCCACGCTGCCGATGCGGCAGACCTCAATGTCCTGATGCTGGCTAGAACCTAAGGGGGCAATCGCCCGGTTTGACTTGGTGTGGCGCAATCTCTGTTCGCTTCGTCTAGGCAACTGCCGGTGCAGGACAGATACCGTCAGCTGCCTGTCGTTCGCGACCGCGGTAAACGCGATCGCGACGCGCTGCTACTTAATCTATCCGGTCTTTTGTTTTCGCATCCGGACCATTGCCCGACGGTCCACGCTTCTTACGGCCTTCAGTGTAGTACCAGTAGGCCGCTCCTAATACGAGCAGAATCAGGAGCAGGCGGCGACCGAATTTTGGTGGCTCCGGTTCCGCATCTCGCTTGGCGAACGGCGGTTCCGCATCTCGCTTGGCGACCGGCGGTTCCCCAGGGGTCGGTTTCACGCCGAGAGTCCATGCATCTTTATCGGTGTCAAAATAGTCGATAAACCATTCTTTCTCCTCCGCTTCTGCTGTAAAGCTGAAGGTTGCGCTTTGCCCTTTTCCTATCCCCTTGCCTTCGGTGAAGAAGCGCACGCCTCCCTTCGGTAACGTGCGACAGTCAGACCCAGACTTAGATCCAGGCCCATACTGGACGAATCCGTTATGCCAAGTACCCACGTCATCATTGCGGCTTTCGAAACGAGGTGTACTCTTAGTGTCGATGGCAGTCGATTTACTGTAGACGTAGACATCGGTGACAGGATCGTAACTGCCGCCTGAGATCTGCAGGTGAATATAGATAGTACCACCTGGTCCAAAGGAGATGATCCATGCCTGTGCAGCCTGATATGGCGCCAGCATGGCAATAATTAGAATCAAATAGAGGCTGGCTCGCTTAGCCAATTTCTGCGGATTTTCGCGTAGCATCTCACTCATGGTGTCGTTTCTCCAAAACATACATACAAACGTAAAAATCAGGTAATGGCGCGCGTAACCGCTTTTGCATTACATGCTGTCGTGCCGCTTGCGCGCTGAACTATTCGACCTGGCCGAGCTGACCGATGACCGGGATCGAAAATGAGCGCCGACGAATCATCGCATTGATAACCTGTCTTCTTCAACTGGATATTGACACAAGCCTGCATTTCATCTCGCTTGCGATTTCGATTGTCATGACGTCGGTTCTCACCTCGCTAACCTAGCAAGGCAAGGGATACCGGGTATTTTATAACCTTATTAGGGCATATCGAATAAGCACATACCCATCGAATTTAACCATGTCTTCCCCAGCAATCCTTGGCGGTTGGCAACCATGCCAGTTGTCGCGTTTGCTCCGCCAAATTCTGAGCCCAGCTTCTGCGCGAGCATGTTGGACAATTCTTGATCGGTCCCGCGGTTTGTGCTGTCGCTTCATGGGGATATCTGACTTCATACCTGAGTTATGCACAGCTGATGCACAGCCGCTGGGGATAACTTGCATCAATGTGATCTGAACTGATCGCGGCATATAATGACTATTGAAAATCAGTTGGTTAGACTGATTGATCAAAATCTGGACAAGTCAAGCATTCGCTTGTCAGGTCAGCGGGTTAGACTTGTTATCCACAGGCTTGATCACAGGTGACACACAGCGTCCGTGGACTTTTTGACCGTCGCCAAAATAGAACAAAACGAGTACGATGCGAAATTTGCCATTGTACGACCGCAACCGCTCAGACGCGCTTGTTGAGGCGCATTGACGCGGCCTTTCAGCGGCTGTATGATTCGCAGTCTTTGGTTTTCGGCCGAAATCTCGATGGCTCGTCTTGGCAGGTTCAAAGATCACTAGACCCTAAGATCACTAGACCTAAAAGATCACTAGACCCTAAGATCACTAGACCAAGCGCGGCGGTTACGACAGCAATGCCTATCGCTGACTGCGGAAAGATCGAATACAGTCCGAGCAGGCATCGCAAATCGGCGCATAGCAAATCGGGGTATAGCGCAGTCTGGTAGCGCGCCTGCTTTGGGAGCAGGATGTCGGGGGTTCGAATCCCTCTACCCCGACCACCTTCATCCTGATCGTCTCTCATCGGATCGATCAGGGTAACTAGGGCGAGTCGCCAGGGGTGCGCGACGAGACAGAGGTCAATTTCAGGGTATGAGCGGACAAACGCGTCGATAATGGCCCATGCGACCGAAACGCCTTCGAATGCGCCTCCGAATGCGCCTGTAGCTCAGCTGGATAGAGCAACGGCCTTCTAAGCCGTGGGTCGCAGGTTCGAGTCCTGCCGGGCGCGCCAGTTTGAGCCAGTTTGAAGAAGCTGATTAGGATAGGTTCAGTAGGCTGGTTGAGAGAAGCTGACCCAAAGAAGTCGACCCAGCAAAAATCGACTTGAACAAACCAACCCAGGAAGGGGCGGCACAAAATCAATGGTGGACGTAGCTCAGTTGGTAGAGCGCAGGTTTGTGGCACCTGTGGTCGTGGGTTCGATCCCCATCGTCCACCCCAATGCCATTGCACAGCAAGTCGACGGCAACAGCTCGACAGCGTTGTCATTTCATTCAAGCGGGCCGTTAGCTCAGCTGGTAGAGCAGGGGACTCTTAATCCCTTGGTCGTAGGTTCGAATCCTACACGGCCCACCAAATGACGTATACAGAGCGATTGATGTAGAGCAATGAACAGTTCGACATCATCGCACTATCTGCTAGTCGAACGGGTGCTCCCTCCAAATTTTCATGGATTACTGGAATGCTTTTACAGTCTTGCTGAGACTGTAAAGTTTTCGTAATCCAGGCCAAATGCCAATTCGCCACAAGGAATATAGACATTCCAGTTGTGACAAGTTGTTCAAAAAATACAGCATTCTCCCCGTGTTCTCCGTGGTGAAAATCGTTTTCCCGCCAAACCCTTCGAACTGGCCTGCACAGGGGTACAACTCGCCCAATCATCTCACTAGACGATGGGTGATAGCGGGAACACATCGTCGGCGGCCGAAATGAGATACAAACGCCGACATTTGGGCTGAATCCGTAACCGTATGACCTCCTCCCGCAGACCGCTGAAGTAAGTGCCGCGCGGAAAGAACATAGCTTGCGCCCACCGCACACTCAGCGCATCCCTTAGTGCTCCATGAGGTCCTTAGACTACGCACCGGCAGGCTCCTTCGATGACGTCGGAGGCGATCAGGAGACCCTGCTCCAGAAATTTTGATCATAGGCTAAACGGAGCCTATTATTCGTGAAGTAGTTGCAGACGCGCTTCAGCTTCTGTCAGAGGCATTTGCCTTTGAGATTGTGGCCTGTTGCCTGGCCGCGCAATTTGCGATTTGCTGTAGTGGCTTGCCCCTCGGCCATGCTTTGCAAAGCAATTGTCGCTTAACCATTGCCTTCTTTTTGGAACAGAAACTTAGGCTGGACTGCATCAAGGTTCTTCGTAAACTTTCGTTGGAGCTCGGTATATTGCTGCGCAAACCGAAAGCTGTAAGGCAGTGTTAAGGCGATTTCTATCGAGAAATAGACCACCTGGCTTGTCTTATCGTCCGGCCTCGACGTCACGGCAACCCGCCCATAGAGCGGCTATGGGCGAGTTGCCGCTTCGCGCAGGCGAACGAGAATCCGGCGCCAGTTGGTCTATTTCTCTCCGGCAATCGCCTAATGAGTGCACCCTTTTGCCGCAAGGGTCTCAGTGCCAGGTAACCTTATTCCCCGAATCCAACTCACTAATTCTTGGTCGCGATCTGAAAAAATCGTACAGTGCAAATGTCCCAGGCATGTCCGTGCTTGCGAGATTCCATGTTTAAGGTTAAAGTTCACGGTTCATTCGCGTTTATTGGCCGTCTTTTCGGCCTACGAGGCTCTTACGATGAAAGAGGGAATCCATCCCGCGTACAGTGATCTCAAGGTGGTGTGCAGTTGTGGTAACGAGTTCACGACGCGCTCCACAATGGCAAGAGATGAACTCCATGTGGAGGTCTGCTCTTCCTGCCATCCGTTTTACACCGGCAAACAAAAGATAATCGATACCGGCGGCCGCGTCGACAAGTTCCGCCGTAAGTATGCTCGCTGATTGGCCAAATTCGCTCTGCTGCCAGTACACGCGGGTTGTCAGCCATGCTGGTCGAATTCGATCGCAAAGCCAGCCAGGCCGACCGCTTCGCCGGGGCATACCGGCGTTTCCGTACAGGACGAGTTCGTTCAGCCGACCGCTGACGGTTCAACCCCAGCAATTTCAAGGCGATTGTCGGAGAGAAATCGCCTAGATGAGGGATGATCGCCGTTCGTATTAGGATCGGTATCCAGATGACCTTCATGCGGCAACCCTTCTAGCGCAGCGGCAAATACCGACATCAGCTCAGCAGGCGAAACTGGATTTCGTTATCATTCCGAAGGAACCTTTCGGGGTGATGTGTCTCTCTGAATGTGTCCCTTAAAGAGTACAAACATCCAGATAAGGCAATAGGTCATGGCCAACGAAACCGTCACGCTGACAAACAACGCCGACGGCGAATGCTATGAATTAGCACTTCGGCACGGCTCGCTCGGCCCGAGCGCTATCGATATTTCCTCGCTATATCATGACGTTGGCTTGTTAACGTTCGATCCCGGATTTATGGCGACCGCAAGTTGTACAAGTGCGATCACCTACATCGATGGCGACCGGGGCCTGTTACTGTATCGTGGCTACCCAATCGAGCAGCTGGCGGCTAAGGCGAGCTTTCTGGAGGTTGCGTATCTATTGCTGTATGGCGACTTGCCGAACGAGACGGCGCTGGCCGATTTCGAGCGCGTCATCACGACACACACGATGATGAACGAGAACCTGAAGAACTTCCTCAACGGGTTCCATTACGACGCCCACCCAATGGCGATTCTCTGTGGCGTGGTAGGCTCACTGTCGGCATTTTATCACGACTCGATCGATATCAACGATCCTCGCCATCGCGAGATCTCGGCACATCGGTTGATCGCCAAATTACCAACCATCGCGGCAGCCGCATACAAGCACAGTGTCGGCGAGCCAATCATGTATCCGGACAACAGCCTGCGTTATGCGGCAAATTTCCTCTACATGATGTTCGCCACCCCCTGCATCGCTTACAAGCCTCACCTGCTGGCAGAGAAAGCGTTGAATCTCCTGTTGATCCTGCATGCTGATCACGAACAAAACGCCAGCACGTCCACGGTACGATTAGCCGGCAGCTCCGGTGCAAACCCGTTCGCCTGTATTGCCGCTGGCATCGCATCGCTGTGGGGGCCGGCGCACGGCGGTGCCAATGAGGCGGTGTTGGACATGCTTATGGAAATCGGCGATGTCGTCAATGTGCCGAAATTTGTCGACAAGGCCAAGGACAAGGATGATCCATTCCGTTTGATGGGCTTCGGACACCGAGTCTATAAGAATTACGACCCGCGCGCCCGGATCACCCGCGAGATGTGTCATCAATTGCTTGATGAGATCCCGGATACGCGCGACAGTCCGCTGTTCGAGCTGGCATTGAGACTCGAAGAAATTGCGCTCAGTGATGAATATTTCATCGAGCGTAGGCTCTACCCAAACGTGGATTTTTATTCCGGCATTATCTACAGCGCCCTGGGTATCCCATGCACGATGTTTACCGCGATGTTCGCAGTCGCGCGAACGGTGGGTTGGATCACGCATTGGATGGAGATGATGAGCGACCCGAACAACCGCATCGGCAGGCCGCGCCAGATCTATCAGGGGCCGGTGGCGCGCGATTACCTTCCGATCTCCAAACGTTAATCGAAGGCGCTGTTGAGGCCATCGTTCGGAAGCCTATCAGTCAGTGTGTTTGGGAGATTGTGCAAAGACGTAATCCCCAGGATTGCAGGTTATTCTGCGGCAGCGATTAGCCGACTGAGTTCAGCGGCGCCGATCCCGCGTTCAGGGCGTCCGGAGACCGGGCTCAGCGGCGGATTGCGCCTCGCTTGATGCGGCAGCACGATCAGATGTACTGGTATGCCTCCAGCAATGAATCCGAACACAGGATGCGTCTCGCTGCTGCCGCCCGCGTAGCGAAACTGATCATCACGTTGTTGCCAGGGAATGCCGCGCTGAAGAAGGTCGAGGGCGATCTCCTCTGGACTGTCGGCAAAAAGTTGCAAATGCACGCCCGCATCCAGACTCGCCGTGCCGTCTACGGTTTGACCAACCAAGCGCGGAGCGAATGCCGAGAATTCACGCATGGCGGTCAGCGCGCGCTGGCGTAGATCGGCCAGGGTGCGGTCCTGTTTATCGGCGTGGAATAGACGCTGCTGTTGGAGCAGTGCCTGTCGAATCTCTTCGTTGTCAGGCCAACAGCGCCTATCGTTAACGCCAAGCCGTGCGGCTGCCTTACGTCGGGCGCGGTCGAATGCATCTGCGCCGAGTTCTGACAACATACGCGCGGATTCATAGGCGAGCCGTTGCCGCTGTCCCTCGCATTTGCCGCGCGTTGCCATACTGTGGCTACCGCGTTCGAGGTGACTGTGCCTATTGCCCCGTGCCGATTTGCCGGCTGTGGATAGTGCTGCGATGCGAGACATTTTGCGCATAATAATCGGTTTGAAATTGCCCAATATCTGATATAGTTGGGATTAAAATTCAATCCAGAAGATGAAACTACGAGGCTGAATGCGTCAGCACGACCATGTTTGGTTTTGGCCGAAAATCATCAAACCTTTTCGGGCTCGATATCGGCTCGACCTCGGTCAAGCTGATTGAGTTAAGCCGTGCGTCTGGTACGGGAGCGGAACTTTATCGGGTGGACGCCTTTGCTGTCGAGCCGCTTCCCACGGGCGCTGTAGTTGAGAGGAAGATCGCTGATATTGACGCTGTCGGACAATGTATACAAAATGCGCTGAGGCGCTCCGGCAGCAAAACGAAGCGCGCGGCGGTCGCCCTTTCGGGTTCGTCGGTGATCACGAAGGTCATCCCAATGACGGCGTCGCTGTCGGATGCAGAGATGGAGACACAAATTCAGGTCGAGGCAGATCAGTACATCCCGTACCCACTCGAAGAGGTCAACATCGACTTCGACATAGTCGGGCCGACCGCCGGAAATACCGAAATGGTCGATGTATTGATCGCGGCATCGCGGCGCGAAAATGTCGACGATCGGGTCGCCACATTGGAGATCGCCGGCCTGACCGCCGCCATTGTCGATGTCGAAGCCTTTGCGATGGAAAACGCCTGCGCACTCTTACTGGGGCATTCCGACGAAGCACACGCGAGCGAAACGGTTGCGCTTGCCGATGTGGGGGCGAGCACGACCACGCTGCACGTGTTTCACGGTGAAAGAACCATCTACACCAGAGAGCAGAATTTCGGCGGCGACCAGCTGTTAGACGAGATTCAGCATCGATATGGCATGAGCAAGACAGATGCGCTCGAGAATCTCGCGGCGGAGACACTGCCGGAAGACTTTGAAACCGATGTGCTGATCCCTTTCAAAGATGCCATGTCACAACAAATCGCCCGAGCACTGCAATTTTTCTATTCGGCCACGACGTTCAATCGGACCGACCAGGTTATCCTTGCTGGGGGCGTGGCCGTATTGCCTAACCTTGCGCCATTTGTCGGGAAACGGCTTGGATTCCCGGTATCGATCGCCAATCCCTTCTCGATTATGGGTTTCGCGCCGGAGATTGATCGGCACGCCATCGACCATGCAGCACCATCAATGATGACCGCAACCGGCCTTGCACTGCGTTCCTTCGACTAACTGACCGCTCAGCATATGGCAAGAATCAATCTACTGCCATGGCGCGAGGCCGAGCGCAGTCGCCGCCAACGTGAATTCATCATCGCCACCAGTGTGGCGGTGGGGTTGGTATTGCTGGTCGGTATCGGCGTAAGGTTTCAAATCCAGGCGTTAATCGATGCTCAAAACGCCCGAAACGCGCTGTTGGACCGCGAGATTGCCGCATTCAATGTGCGTATCAGGCAAATCGAGAAACTGGAAAAAACCAAGTCCGATCTGCTCGCGCGCATGCATGTCATCCAGCAGCTGCAGGAGAGCCGCCCAGAGATCGTGCATCTGTTTGACGAGTTAGTTACATCAGTTCCCGAAGGAGTCTTCGTGACGCAGATCACCCAAAACGGCAGTCGTGTCGTGGTGGAGGGGCGGGCGCAGTCCAATGCCCGTGTATCCGCATTCATGCGCAACGTCAATGCATCTCGCTGGATCGGTAACTCGCAGCTGTTGGTCATCGAGAATAAGGATCAGACCGGAACCGGTTTGAGCCATTTTCGGCTGAGTTTCAAGCAACAGCGAATATCCGATGACGAGCAGTCGATGGAGCTT
>AVFP01000043.1_pt1 | contig 20290 bp, 23 predicted proteins | sample 79721 | NCBI WGS metagenome assembly AVFP01 (sample SAMN02303578;SAMN02303577;SAMN02303577;SAMN02303578, study PRJNA214436) | microbial mat metagenome | isolation source: pink berry consortia of the Sippewissett | place: USA: Sippewissett Marsh, Cape Cod, MA | reverse complement strand
GGGGTGAGGAATCAATCTCGACTTGCATGGCATCGGGGGCCGCTGGGTATGGGGACGCGCAAGCTTTCCTCAGCCTACTCGATCTACCGTTTCCAGGCTGGATTCGCCATACTTGTTCAGTCTCTACGTTATTGCTGCGGAAAAGCCGATGTCCGCCGATATACTAGTGCAGCGATGCAGATGTCCCACTACCGTTCCTGCTGTTTGTCATTGTCGTTGTCGTAATCACGCATTGTGGGTTATCGATTACGACAACGACTGCAAACGGTCTCGTGACTTCCGCAGCAGAGCACTAGTGATAGATCGGCGATAGATATCAGGTTTCGGGTATTAGGCCTCGGCGACAGGTTCCAGCCGGCTGGCCGCCTCTTTTGCGGCGTCTTTCAGCAGGCGAGATACGCGATCGGTGGGCTGTGCCCCCTGCTTCAGCCAGTGTTCAACCCGCTCGCGATTCACCCGAAGTCGGGTCTCGCCGCCAGTGGCGGACGGATTGAAAAAACCCAGCCGTTCAATTGAGCGCCCATCACGCGCCTTGCGAATGTCGGCGACGACAATGTGGTAGAACGGGCGCTTTTTCGCGCCCCCGCGGGATAAACGGATTTTGACCATGTGCTGTTCCGATGCAAACGGTGGAATGGCGACTCGACGCCCCATCACGGGGCATGAGTAAAACCATCCAATATACATGATTTGGCGAAGATTGGAAGCGGTTTTATGCTTGTTTTGGCGATTTCTTTTGCACAGGACCTGTACCCTGGATTGACTTCGGCATGCCGCTGGTCCTACCAGAGTTTCTTTCCTTCCTGCTGCCAGCGCAGCATGTCTTGTTGAAAAGCGGTAGGTCCGTGGGCGAGTACCCGCTGCTGTTTTTGAAATTTACCGTTTTCTACGATTTGCTCGGTGTAAACAAGGGGCCGCAAGTGCGTTTCGGAAAAATTTTTTAACCATGCCAGTGACCGGGGAGGAATTCTCTTTCCAACCGGTACGGCCAGATCTACGGGAACCTGATGCCATTTGAATTTATTGAAGAGCACGATCACTCTCGCATTGTCTGGCTTCATCCACTCGGGGAGCGGGCTGTTTGGAATGATCCATCCGCAGTTAAAGTGATCGCAAGGGTCGACGGGCCGATTTTCGTAGTCATCACAGCCTTTCCCGGTGCTGTGGGGGCAAGGCTGGCCAGGATAGATTGGTACCTTGTCGATCACCATCTGTACCCAGCCATCACAGCAGCCCGTGCATGGCTGGCATGTTCTGATTACTTTTTTCAATGTGCAAACCTTTCATGATGTTGAATGTTTTCACGCCCGCCTTTGGTATCTTTACACCAAGCCCGGCACCAAGCCCGGGGATGTGACCTTGCCCTAATTACGCTAGCCCACATGCAGGTAGTCGCGGCCTTTGAAGTAGCCCAGCCGGGCCAATTCCGCTTCGATGCGGGTGCGGGCGCCATGCACGGTGACATAATTCAATACCAGGGGCTTCGGTTGCCGCCCGGCCAGCCAGGCTGGCTCCACGACCGGCATGCCGTCGGGACGATTGCCAATCTTGCGCGGATCGATATCAATCCAGGCGAGCGGACGAAAGCCCTGCTGTACCAGCAACCTTGCTCGGCGGCGGGTGTTGCGTCCGGCACCCCAGATTACCAGTCGGTCGCGGGCAGCCAGCAGGCGCGGGTCAGTACTTAGATAGCGCACCCGCAACCGGTCGAAGGCGCCGCGTGCGTAGCGCGGGTCTTGCCGCGATAAGCGATCCTGGTGATCCTGCCAGTTCAGCAGGCATTGCGGCAACTTGGTGATGCGGTGGCCGATATGATGCAGACGCAGCCATAACTCGTAGTCTTCCGGAAAATCACCATCGAGATAGCCGCCGGCGGCGATAATCAGGTCGCGTCGCAGCATCGTCGATGGATGCGCCAGCGGTGCCTCGAGGTACAGATCGTTGGCAATAGCATCGGCCGTAATGCAGGCGTTTTGCCAATCGATATAGGCGCGGAAACCGTCGCTGAGCGCCGATTCAGGAAATGCCTTGACGCGAGACGCGAGCACGGCAATCTCCGGGTCGCGCTGCATGGCGCGGAATTGCAATTCCAGCCGGCGGGGATGCATCAGATCATCCGCATCCATACGTGCGACCAGCGGCGCGCGCGCCTGAGCCAAACCATGATTTAATGCGGCGACCAGGCCGCGCGTCGGTGCTGACAGCAGGCGCATGCGCGGATCTTGGGCGGCCTGCTGTGCGACCAGTTCGGTGCTGCCGTCGTTGGAGCCGTCATCAAGGCAAAGCAATTCGTAGTCGGCGTGGGTCTGAGCGCGGATCGATTCCAGGCACTCCGGTAAAGTATTAACAGCGTTCCGATAGGGCAGCAGTATGCTGATTAGGCTGTTGCTCTGCACTGTTGGCGTCCAAACGATCCTGGCTTTACGATTACTGACGTTCGCAGGCTCGCCCCGGCCTAAGGCGATTTCTGTCGAGAAACAGACCGCCTGGCGTGTCTTCTCGTCCGGCCTCGACGTCGCGGCAACCCGCCCATAGAACGATTACAGGCGGATCGCCGCTTCGCGAAGGCGAACCAGAATCCGGCGCCAGTTGGTACGTTTCTCTCCGGCAATCGCCTAAGCCTAACCAAATCCAAGCGCCTCGGCCTAAGCCGCTGTTCCAGCGGCGCCGATCTCGCATCGTTGTCGAACCAAACGCATCAACGAGTCGAGATCGTCACAGCTATTCAGCGTTTCGGCATCCAAGCAGGGTCTCGGCTGGTCATCGACCATTTGAAAAACCGCCGGGAGAGCCGTGGTCTGCAATTCGGGGTGCAGCCGGTGCAATTCGTCCCTGTGCAGGAATTGGCACTCCGCATCCAGCGATTCGATAAAGGATCGCCATTTGGTCCGCTGCGTGAACCAGCCGTAGGTCACCTGGCAAAGCGTGCATTGGTAGGTGCTTGGCGAAAAGATCTTGTGTGCGGCATCGGCCATGCTGTTGAAAAGGCCGCTGTCGGCGTTGTACACAAAAAGCAATTGCAGGCTTGGCATACTTGTGATCACCCAGGCTCGGGTCGGAAATATCTAGGTTTTTTAGTCCAGGATCAAAAAACTGTCTTTTTGTGCGGAAAGTGGTTGCGCGCACTGGCTTAGGTCGTTCATTATCCGCGACCGCACCAGAATTGTCCGCGCAGATCTGAGGTGTATAGATAAAAATCTATGCTTGAAATTGAAACAATCGATTTCCCCCTAGGTGACATGCGGGTTTAATGTTGCGCACCGAATTTCCACGGCTTCCGCCTTGGATTTAAAGCAGGCGAAGCAGACGCAGAACAGACCCATAGGAGCTGAGTATGAGCGTAAAGACCTACGACGCCGGTGTTAAAGAATACCGGGACATGTATTGGACGCCGGACTACGTTCCGCTGGACACGGATCTGTTAGCCTGCTTTAAGGTGACCGGCCAGCCGGGCGTGCCACGCGAAGAGGTTGCCGCGGCGGTTGCTGCCGAATCTTCAACCGGTACCTGGTCGACGGTTTGGTCGGAATTGTTGACAGATCTGGAATATTACAAGGGTCGTGCTTATCGCATCGAGGATGTACCGGGAGATAGCGAGTCATTCTATGCCTTCGTCGCCTATCCGATCGATCTGTTCGAAGAAGGCTCCGTGGTCAATGTGCTGACCTCGCTGGTTGGTAATGTATTCGGCTTCAAGGCTCTGCGTCACCTGCGCCTGGAAGACATCCGCTTCCCGATCGCCTACATCAAGACCTGTAATGGACCGCCCAATGGTATTCAGGTCGAACGCGACAAAATGAATAAGTACGGCCGGCCGATGCTGGGCGCAACCATCAAACCGAAGCTGGGTCTGTCTGCGAAGAACTACGGTCGTGCCGTCTACGAATGTTTGCGTGGCGGTCTGGACTTCACCAAAGACGACGAGAACGTCAACAGCCAGCCCTTTATGCGTTGGCAGAACCGTTTTGAGTTCGTTGCCGAGGCGGTGCAGTCCGCACAGCAGGAGACCGGCGAGCGCAAGGGTCATTACCTGAATGTGACCGCTGCCACGCCTGAAGATATGTACGAGCGTGCCGAATTCGCCAAGGAAGTCGGCGCACCGATCATCATGCATGATTTTCTGACCGGCGGCTTTACCGCGAATACCGGTTTGGCCAAGTGGTGCCGCAGAAACGGTATGCTCTTGCACATTCACCGTGCCATGCACGCGGTAATCGACCGCCATCCCAAGCACGGCATCCACTTCCGCGTGCTGGCCAAGTGCCTGCGCCTGTCCGGTGGCGACCATCTGCATACCGGAACCGTGGTCGGTAAGCTGGAAGGCGACCGCGCTTCCACCCTCGGCTTTGTCGATCAGCTGCGCGAGGCATTCGTGCCTGAGGATCGCTCGCGTGGCGTCTTTTTCGATCAGGACTGGGGCTCTATGCCCGGCGTCTTTGCAGTAGCCTCAGGTGGTATTCACGTTTGGCATATGCCGGCGCTGGTAACCATTTTTGGCGACGACTCGGTGCTGCAGTTCGGTGGCGGTACCCAGGGCCATCCTTGGGGCAATGCTGCCGGCGCCGCGGCCAACCGCGTTTCGCTGGAAGCCTGTGTCAAGGCTCGCAATGAAGGTCGCGAGTTGGAGAAGGAATCCCGCGAGATCATGGTCGAGGCCGCGCAGCACAGTCCTGAATTGGCCATCGCCATGGAGACCTGGAAAGAAATCAAGTTCGAGTTCGATACCGTCGACAAGCTCGATGTGAAATAACGCGGCGCCCGCGCCCGGCCAGGTCCGGGCCAGTCTGGGGACCGCGGTATTTGTGCTATCGGCCCAGGGCCAAGCGTAACACGCGCGCCGGCCCGACCAGCTCGCGACCTATTTCCGAACATCAAGATCAATGACCTGCCAGGTCATACAGAGGAGCAATTATCATGCCTTTCCAGAGCACCGCCGGTGACTATCAGACCAGGGTTACGTTGGAAACTTTCGGCTTTCTGCCGGCGCTGTCACAGCAAGAAATCTACGACCAGATCGCCTACATCATCGCCCAGGGCTGGACCCCGGCCATTGAACATGTGCATCCGAGCAATTCCATGAAGGACTATTGGACTATGTGGAAATTGCCATTCTTCGGCGAGACCGATCTCGGCAATGTTACCGCCGAGCTGGAAGCCTGCCATCGATCCTATCCGGACCATCATGTGCGCCTGACCGGCTACGACAACTACACGCAGAGTCAAGGTTCTTGCTTTGTGGTTTTCCAGGGCCGCGTCTGATCGGTCGATTTGCGCAGCCCGAACCGTCGCGCGCTGACATGCGCGCGGATGGGGCAGAGACCGCTGATGCCGTTCACCGCTTTTTCGGTATTCGAGCACCTGGCGGGTAGTGCGCTCAACTCATTGACAACGTGGGAACTCCAGTATCCCGCGGCACCGATCACGAACCGGTCTACGGATACGAACCCAACGGCGAAAAACATGGCAAGCAAAGCGAACCTGAAATCAAGTGGCCGAGAGGCTGCGCTGGCACGCCGGCGAGCGATGTCGACAAAAGGCAAGCAAGGCGTCGGCACCAGCTCGCCCGAGCGTTCCAGCCCCGGTCGCACGGGCAGGGTCAGGCGTGCTGCGGCAGTTGCGCCTGAATCGGCTCCAATCGCGTCCGCTGTGGCGCCTAATTCAGCACTAAGTACCCCAGCAGCGCAGCCTGCATCCGGGTCGAGCTGGGGCTCCAGCGCGATGCCCTTGAGCGACAATGCGCCGAAGATGGCGCGGCGGACCTCGAATCCACCGCCCAGCCCGGCGCAGACCAGCCGAGCGTTGGCACGCCAACGCCGGGGCGCATTGGCTCAGTCGGGGCGAAAAGCCGTGCGCGGCGGCGATCGGGTTCGCGCTGCCGATCAGGTCAAGCGCGCTGCTTCTGCCGCCGCGCAGGAAAAGGACCGCGGCTGCAAATGCAATGGCGAATGCAAAAAGAGTTCAGCTCAAAACCAGGCTCAAAATCAGCAATCAGCAACCTTGTCACTAGCCTCCGGCCTCGGTAACGACAAGCCGAAACCGCGCAGCAAGCGTACGGATGCCGCACTGGCTGCAAAACCCACCGGGCGTATGCTGTCGCTGGCGCGGCGCGCGGCGCTGTCCGGCCGCGGCAAAAGTGCCAGCCAGACACCTAATTCTGCTGCCGGCTTGGCGCGTCAGGCAAACCCAAAATTGAGCGGCCGAGAATTGGCGCAGAAGGTCCGTGCTCACCGCAGCAACAGCGGCGGTGCTGGCGAGCGCAAATCCAGGCCCACCGGTCGAGTGCGTCCGACTGTGGATTTACAGGGTGCCGCGGATCAGCCGTGGAAAGTCGCAGTGACCGAAACCGCAATGGGACAGCGCGTTACTGGCACCAAAGTCGGTCGCAGCACCAGCACCACGGGAGATGAGCCGGGCACCTGTCGCACGATCACTGGCACCGAGTATATGGGCGCCGATATCTTTCGCGAATTCTGCCAGACGGAACAGGCGCCGGGAGTACCCAAGTTCGGCGTTAGCTCGACCGGTCATGGCAACCGCGTTACCGGCAACGAGGTGGGGCGTTCAACCAAGGTAACCGGTGACGAGCCGGGTACTTGCAAACAGATCACCGGTACCGAATACCTGTCCGCGGATCATTACCAAGCATTTTGCCAAACCGCCCCGGGCACGGGCTCTGCTGTCCGTCCGAATCCAGCCAAGGTCGGCATTACGCAAACTCTGGGCGGCAAGCAAGTGTCGGGCAATCTCGTCGGGCGCTCAGCGGCGGTCACCGGTGACGAGCAGGGTGCCAATGTGCGTCCCACTGGCACGCAGTACACGGCACCCTCTGATATCGGTACGGAGATCGTGCCGCCAAAGGTTGGTCGCTCAACCACCCTGGGCGGTGGCACTGTCACCGGCAACCGCGTCGGCCGTTCCGAGCGTGTCACCGGCGACGAACCAGGCAATTGTCATTTGGTCACCGGCGATCAATACATCGATCGCGAACACCATCTGGCCTGCGAAATCAATCCACAGCCCGAGCCGCCCGGCACGGGTCTGTCGATCACGAACAAGGGATTGCGCGTATCGGGCACCCAGACCGGACGATCGGCCAAGGTCACCGGCGATGAGCCTGGTACCTGCAAAGCCATTACCGGTACGCCCTACGCCGGGCTGGAGCAAGCTGCTGACTATTGCGAGCCCTCGCATCAACAGGAAATTCAGGCTCGTACCCGTGTATTAGCGGCGACCCCGGGACCTAAGCTGACTGGCATCCAGCCTGGCATCGATCCTCCTAATAGGAATGTGCCAGGCAAATTTGCACCCAGCAAAATGGCACCCTTTGGCATTGCGCCCAGAAACAATGCGCCCAGAAACAATGCGCCCAGAAACAATCCGCCCGGAAACGATGCGCCCAGAAACAATCCACCCAGAAACAATCCGCCCGCAAACAATCCGCCCGGAAATCCCGCAAACAGCAATGCTGGTAACGACGGGGGACGGATCACCGGTGCTTCCAAAGGTGCCTGTGAGCCGCTCACCGGCACACCCTACGTAGGCGCAGATCAGTTCGAGGCGGCCTGCGGCGGCAATGGGGCGGCGCCCGGGGATGCGGATTTTCCGCGGCTGTTGGATGGTTCGGCACCATGGCAGGGTTTCAGCGTAACCTCTCCGGCGCGTCAGTCCGCCGAGATTGCCGAGGCTCGCTCCAACGCGCGCTCTGAAGCCGTGACCGGAACCCGGTATGAATCCTCGCACCATATCACCGGCCCGTTCGGTATGGGCAGCGGCAAGATTACTGGCACGGAGCAATTTCGGTTCGATGCCAGGCGACCGCTGGCGGATGCGACCAGGATTGCAGCGGCAGAATCGGCGGATGCGGGAAACGACCAGGCAGCCGAAGTGCTGGCACAAACCTCGCGCATCACCGGCGAAGGCCAATCCGCGGGGTCCAAGATTACCGGCGATGACTGGGAGCGCGGCAATCGCGTGACTGGCACAGAAGGTACGTCGGCGCGTCGCCGTAATCCAACTCGTCCAGGTCCAATGAGCGCAATGCCGAGCTTGGATGCCAAGCGCAACGAGGAAGTCCCAAAGCCTGTCAGTCGTGTCACTGGTGCTAGCGGCAGCACGGACCGAGGCTCCTTGGTAACCTACTCTGGCGGAGCACGGGGTTAACGTGAGACGCGGAAACGGCAATCGAGCCGCGCATGGGCGAGCACCCGGCTCGCCGCGCTCTCGCGGACTACCCGCGGCGGCACCGATGCCGACGCCTATGCAGCATCCTGGTATGCCGGTAGCCGAGACGCAAGCGAACGCGACACAGTCGACGAGAGCGGCGCGTAGCAGCCGCCAGCAAGCGCTTGCCGCACGACAAAGCGCACAACAAGGCCAGCGGACGCGCCCGACGCGCCCGCCGCGCCCACCACGTCCGGCAGCGCCGATATCCAAGGCCAAACTGGAAACCCGGCCGCATGCCACACCTGCGGCCAAGCCGGAGAACATCCGTTCGCAGACGCGCCGAGCAGGGGCCAGCCAAGCAACAGCCAGCCGGTCAAGAACCAGCCAGTCAGCGGCAGGTAAGGCATTGAACAGGCCGGCAAAGGCGCCGGCAGACTTGCATCCGCTGACCGATACCACGGCCAATGAACGGCTGTATCGCTACGAATCTTCCGTGAAGCAGGCGTTTGACAACATTGTTCCGGTGCTGAAACAAATCGCCAGCGAGCGTTGTGACCCGGACTTTGTGGATCGCGCGCAGCAAATTACCGCGCAGGAGTTCGGCTTTGAACTCCCCGCGCATATCCTTGACACGGCATGGGCGACCGGGCTGGATATGCGGCGGTTGTTTGCCTGGTGCGTGTTTGAAACCTATCGGCGGGTCAGTGACGAATTCTTCAACGCGGACCCGCTTGGCGGGCGTGTTGGCAATGACTTTCAAGCGTTTTTGCAGCAGTGCGGCTTCCATCTGATGGATATCACGCCCTGCGCGGACGGTCGTCTGGCCCACGCGATCAGCTATGTGTTGCGATTGCCTTATGGCGCGGTGCGACGTAAGTCCTATGCCGGCTCGCTGTTTGATATCGAGAACACGGTGGAGAAATGGATCGAAACCGAATTGATGCGCTTCCGCGAGGGAATCCCGAACAGGGCTGACGAGCCGACTCGCTATCTAAAAGTCGTGATTTATCACTTCAGTTCGGTGGATCCGGCCCATCAGGGGTGCGCTGCCCACGGCTCGGACGACGAGGCTGCAGCGCGTGAGGGTTGGGAGCGCTTGGCCGCTTTGCGCCAAGCGATCGAGAACGGTTTCTGCTGCGGCGCGTCGGTGGGCCTGTTGCTGATCGGCATGGATACGGATACTGATGCGATCCGCGTGCATGTTCCGGATACCAACGGTTATTGTGAATTAAATCAATGGCTGGATGTGGCCAAGGTGCATGAAATTACACGCGGGCTGAGCGCTGCCGAAGCGCGCACGCGAATCGCCGAGCTGGTTCAGGCTCATATGCCTGGTTCGCATGCTGGTGGCGCACAAGCAAACGGCATGGGAGCCTCTTCTACCGATGGCCTTTCTGACAAGGGCATGCTGCAGTTGATCGCTCGCTTGATCGAGAACAATCTGTCGCAGATCGACTATGTACGGCATTTCCATGACGGTCATTACCAGGATATCGGCCACGCAGAGCGATTCATCGGAACGGGCATTGGCTTCGAAGAGATCCAACTGCGCAACCTGACCTATTTCGCTTATCTCAGTACAGTAGAGGAAGGCGCGGCAGATCTGGACGTCGGCATCAAGATTTTTACCGGGCTCAATGTGAGCCGCAGCCTGCCGGTACCGATCGTGGTCCGTTACGACTATCACGGTAATGTCCCAGGGGCCAGGGAGCGAGCCGTGGCCCACTGCGAGCGCATCGCGGCAGCCCTGAAGGCGCGTTATCCAGCACTTTGTTCTGACGGCATGTTGCACTGTTTACGCGCGGTGCGCGATTGCGATGCCGGTACACCAATCGAATTAGTAGGTTCCTCGCTGGAGCCGGTGACCGGGGGTATGCACTGATGAAGATCTGTCAGGTGGTCAAACCGCTGGTCTCCACTTATCGCATTCCTGGCTTCGAACATAAGCATTTGCAGGTGGTCCAGGACGGCAGCTCACAATTGGTGGCGGTTGACGCCATTGGCGCGAAGCCTGACGACTGGGTCATCTGTGTCGGCAGCTCCGCTGCACGGGAAGCCGCTGGCAGTAAGGAGTACCCGAGTGATCTGACCATCGTCGGCATCATCGACGATTGGAATCCAGATGCACTCTGAGCACAGATCACGCCAGGCTGAGCAAAAATCATGGAAATCAATCAGGTAGTCGGCACTCTGGTCTGTACCGAACGGATCTCCGGCTTGGATCACTGTGCATTGCGCATCCTGGCCGATCGTAAGGGCAAACTGCTGGTTGCGACAGATCCGGTTGGCGTGCGCCCCGGGAACTGGGTATTTACCGTCAGCGGATCTGCTGGACGCTATGCCATGGGTGACCCGAAGATACTGACTGATTTGACCATCGGCGGGATCATCGACGACTGGGCCCCGGAGCAAGTCAGCCGACCCGATGCGCAGCGAGAAGACCGGGCCAGCGCCGATCCTGAGTCTACGGCGGAGATGCAAAGCGCCGAAGCGCGCGCGGCTTGAGCCGAACATAACTCGATTGGGACAAGGCGGGAATCCGAGTACCAATGTTTTTGGCAATGACGCGAGTCGCGATCATCGCGGGTATCGCAATAGTTGGGAGTAACGATAGATGGCAGGCGACAGAATCGGCATCGCCCTCGGCATGATCGAGACGCGCGGCTTGGTGCCGGCGATTGAGGCCGCGGATGCGATGACAAAGGCCGCCGAAGTGCGCCTGATCGGGCGTGAATTCGTCGGCGGTGGGTATGTGACAGTATTGGTGCGCGGTGAGACCGGTGCGGTCAATGCTGCCGTGAGAGCTGGTGCGGACGCCTGCGAGCGAGTCGGAGACGGCCTTGTGGCGGCCCATATCATTGCTCGCCCGCACAACGAGGTGGAGCCGGTACTCGCACAGTCCGGAGCCGCCTTTGCACCCGGCCAGCCGGGTCGCTGAGCGACGTCAGAGGCGTCGGTCGAACCAATCAAGTCACCTTGGCCCACGGCCTGGTGACGACGGAATCAACAGTCAACGAACCGAGACAGACGGAGAGAAATAATGGCTAACGAGACCATGGGTATTGCACTGGGCATGATCGAGACGCGCGGTTTGGTACCGGCAATCGAAGCAGCGGACGCCATGACTAAAGCCGCCGAGGTGCGCCTGATCGGACGCGAGTTCGTCGGTGGCGGCTATGTGACCGTGCTGGTGCGCGGAGAGACCGGCGCGGTCAATGCCGCAGTGCGCGCTGGCGCCGATGCTTGCGAGCGTGTCGGTGACGGTCTAGTGGCCGCACACATCATTGCGCGTCCGCACCGCGAGGTGGAGCCGGTGCTGCCCACCGGCAGCGGCAGCACCGACTGATCGCCAGCAGCCGACTTAATCTGGGGCCGCCGCCGCGTCGCTTGACCGAAATTGTGACGCGCCGCCCTACGATACCAACGACCGCGATCCGGGTCATCACTATGCCCGGCACAACCCTGAGTGGAGAACACAAATGGCAAATGAAGTCATGGGCATTGCCCTCGGCATGATCGAGACACGCGGTCTGGTACCGGCGATCGAAGCGGCGGACGCGATGACCAAGGCAGCCGAGGTGCGGCTTATTGGCCGTGAATTTGTCGGTGGCGGCTATGTTACGGTACTGGTGCGCGGAGAGACCGGTGCCGTTAACGCTGCCGTGCGTGCCGGTGCCGATGCCTGCGAACGTGTTGGCGATGGCCTGGTGGCAGCGCATATCATCGCTCGCCCGCACCGCGAGGTGGAGCCGGTGCTGCCCACCGGCAGCGGTTCGACTGATTAACTGCAATAGGACTGATCGCTGGTCCGTATGCTGCCATCTCGTTCATTCCCAGCAATGCGACCCCAGCAATTGCCAATCGACAAACGACTTCCGGCCCAAGGCTTCAGATCTGGACATCAAGCCCAGGCTCAGCTTCCGGTTGTGGCGCTGCCAATTGAATTCAGTCCAGTTGAATTCAGTCCAGTTCAATGCAGTCCAATCCAATCCGGTTCGGTCCAATCTGGGTCGTCACTGGCAACACGAGATAAACCACTGAGACCTGTCATCGTCTGACTCGACCAATGCGCAATGCCAGCATCCATCCGCGAACACTAGGGTATCTGGGCAGAGCCCTAAGCCTGGAGTATTCAGCGGTGCAGCAATATATGACCCAGGCGGCGCTGGCGGAGGCTTGGGGCCTGCGCGATGCCGCCGATCGCTTCCGTCATGAAACGGTTGAAGAGATGCAGCATGCGGAGCGATTGATCAAACGCATGCTTGGTCTCGGGGTGGCGCCCAATGCGTCGCAGTTACGACCAGCGGGCCTGGCGTACGGTCTGGTGGAATTATTGCTTCAGGATGCCGCATTGGAGGCGGAAATCGTAGCCTTGTACGATGAGGCAACCAATTTCTGTCGCCGCATTGCCGATACTGAGAACGCTGAGTTCTTTAACGCGTTGCTGCAAGACGAACTGCAGCACGCCGCCGAGATCGAGACCTGGCTGGAATCGCTCGGTGTGGCAAGGCGTACAACGGAGGATGAGCGTGCCTATTTCTGAGGCCGATGTTTCAGGAACCGCCGCTGGGTATCCTTGGCGTCGACGTGAACGACCTCTGCGCTTGGAGAGAAAGCTGGTCTTTGCAGACTATGAATTGTTGCGCGAATTTTTGCAGCGTGCCGGTGACCTGTCCGAAGAGACGGGCATCTATCCGAATCTGAGTTTCGGTCGAACCTATGTGAACCTAACGCTGTTCGCCGACGAACAAAGCGGTGAGCTGACTGCCGAGTCCGAGCGTTTCGCGCTGCGTATCGATAACTTGGTCGAACCCCCGGAGGAGCCCATGCCATGAGCGAAGATAATGCCACCCCCGACGCTTCTGATAGCACCTCGAATGTCGCGACCGAAACAGTGACTAGCACAACCAGCGGCCAAAGCAATCCGGCCAAGCCCGTGAGCGCGACAAAAGCCAACACTACCAGATCCGCCACGTCACGCACCTCGCGAGCCGCGGCAGCCGCGCGCCGCGCTCGCGCTGGCTCATCCAGTCCGGCAGCAGGGCCGGCGCTCAAGCCCGAACGTGCCGATGTGTTTCAGGCCGCTAGGCGAATTTGGCCAGATTAGCCAACGCCCTGCTCAACAGGCGCTAGGCCGCAATATCATTAGCAATAGCCGATGCCTGCTTCCTGCATCCTGCGATCGCATCACTGGTGTGGCGAATCTTCAACTCTTACCATAAGGGTTCCAACGCCAAGCGACCTCGGGGAAAGCCCTGCTTTAGGAAGCTTTTAAGGGGAAAGCTGTTATGGAGAAAGCCTTTGTCGGTCTTGGCTCACGGATTGATCCAATCTGGTTGCATCAACGCAGACTCGTAAATCCATCGGGCGAACGCCTAAGTCTGAATCGACCGGCAACCGCGGCCAGCTAGTCATGGCCGAATCTAACGACGTTCGCGCCATACCCGCCGGTGGCAGCTCAGATTATCTGATCAGACATACGACCTTGCGCCAGCTTCAATTGTTGGAAGCCATTGTGCGCCTTGGAAGCTTCACGCGTGCTGCCGAGGAATTATTCCTAACCCAGCCCACGGTGTCGATGCAGATCAAAAAGCTGGCCGACGCCCTTGGTACGCCGCTGTTCCGACAAGTAGGTCGCAGCGTCGAGCCCACCGACGCTGGCCTTGAGGTGCACGCGGCATGTCGCGAGATTCTCAACACGCTGGCAAACCTGGAGATCACGCTGGCGGACCTGAAGGGACTCAAGCGCGGTCGTCTGCGCCTCGGCGTGCTGACCACGGCAGCCTATGTTGCGCCGGAGATTCTGGGCGCTTTTTGCCGGCGCTACCCTGGCATTGATGTTCATCTGCAGGTGACCAATCGTGAAAATACGTTGGAACGCCTCAGAGCACATGACGACGATCTCTATTTGATGGGGCAGCCGCGCGATGAGAACGATCAGATCGAATCGCTGCCGTTTGCGCCGAATCCCCTGGTGATGGTGGTGCGTGCCGACCATCCGCTGGCGATTGAGCGCAACATCCCCATAAGCCGATTGGCGGAAGAGAATCTGCTGCTGCGCGAACCAGGTTCCGGCGTGCGCGACTCGGTGCTGAAGCAGTTCTCCGAGGCAGGGTTGCAGCCACGCGTGCGCATGCAACTCGGCAGCACCGAGGCAATCAAACATGCTATTGTCGGTGGACTTGGTATTTCAGCGCTGTCATTGCATTCTCTCACCCTTGACAGCACCGCCGGCCAGCTCGCATTGCTCGACGTCCAGGGGTTTCCGATCATGCGCCGCTGGCATCTGGTGCACTGGCGCGGTCGTGAATTATCGCTGGTGGCACGCACCTTTCTTGACTTCGCAATCGAGTATGAACCCGAGATCCGGGCGCGACTGGCGCAGGCCGAGGCTGCCTTTGAGCATACCCGCACAAATTTGATCAAGAAAAAATATCCTTAGATGCTCGAATCAGGCGTGAACCAACAGGACACTGATGTCTATCCCTATCCAGTCGCACGCATCGGTATCGTCGGCGGTGGCCAGCTCGGACGCATGATGGTGCGTGCAGCAAAGAGCATTGGCTGCGCCTGCGTGGTGCTCGATCCGACTCCCAACTCACCGGCGGGTCAGGTTTCCGGTCACCAAATCGTCGGCGATTATCATGATCCGGTGGCGCTGCGTGAGCTGGTCGAGTCCTGTGATGTGACCACCTTCGAGATCGAGGATGTAGATACCCACACGCTGATTGAACTATCTCGCGCTGGGCGTCGTATTTACCCCTGTCCAAGTCTGTTGGCTGACATCCAGGATAAATTGTGTCAGAAGCGAGCGTTGAGTGCAGCAGGTATTGCAACTGCTGAATTCGTTGCTGCTGATCGCCCTGATGCTGGGGAATTCGCGCGTTTTGGTTATCCATTGGTGCAAAAGGCCCGCCGTGGTGGCTACGACGGTCGCGGTGTGCAGGTCATGCATTGTGCAGATGACTTCAAATATCATCTGCCAGTGCCCTCTCTGATTGAGCGTTTCATCCCGTCCGACAAGGAACTCGCAGTGATGGTGGCGCGCGGGCAGGACGGCGATACCCGCTGCTATCCGCCGGTGGAGATGTGCGTACACGCAAATGAGAATATTCTAGACCTATTGCTGGCGCCTGCACGCATCTCCGCCGAAGTAGCGGAGGCCGCGCGCAAATTAGCCATCGATACCGTTGCGGCTTTGGCCGGGGTTGGCATCTTTGGCATTGAGCTGTTTCTGACGCAAAATCAGGAGCTGCTGGTTAATGAAGTGGCGCCGCGCACCCACAATTCAGGCCACTACACTATTGAAGCCTGTATGACGGATCAATTCGAACAACATCTGCGAGCCATCACTGGATTACCCCTTGGTTCCACCGACTTGCTTGCGCCGGCTGCAATGATCAATTTGCTCGGTGTACCCGGTTTTGGCGGCAGGCCCGTGATTCGCGGGCTGCGCGCAGCGCTGGCTGTTCCCGGCGTTTCGTTACACCTGTACGGTAAATCCACCACCCACGCTTATCGTAAGATGGGTCATGTCACTGTGCTTGATGACGATATCGAGCAAGCCCGCGACAAGGCGGAACAGGTTCGCGATCTGATCCGTATTGAGGGCGAGGAGCGAATATGAACAGTACCACCGACAAACCCTGCGTCGGCATTATTATGGGTAGCGATTCGGACTTACCGGTGATGCAGCCCGCTGCCGACATCCTGTCCGAACTCAACGTAACGTTCGAGATGACCATCGTCTCGGCGCATCGCACTCCAAAGCGCTTGTTCGACTATGCCGAGAACGCGGCGCATCGCGGGCTCAAGGTAATCATTGCCGGTGCTGGGGGCGCCGCGCATCTGCCCGGCATGGCTGCCGCTCTGACGCCACTGCCGGTCATCGGCGTGCCGGTCAAGACCCTGTCGCTGTCTGGCCAGGATTCGCTGTTGTCCATAGTACAAATGCCGGATGGCGTGCCGGTGGCTACGGTGGCCATTAATGGCGCCAGGAACGCAGGTTTGCTCGCGGCTCAGATCCTGGGTACTGCGGACCCTAAGATCCTCGAGCGTATAGCCAAGTTCAAGCGCGAACTCGAGCAACAGACATTGACCAAGGTCGCGCGCATGGCTGCCGGTGAAATCACCGCGCAGACGGTTAGCTTTTCACGTGTCAGAGGTATCTGATAGGCTCGCTTTCGAGGCTAACCGACATTGATGGGCGGTTCAGAAACAACCCGAACATGGCCACGAACGAAAACAACGACGAAGTCCCTGAACCCGGCCACATCTCAACTCCAGCGGGGCAGTCGTCGGCGTAATGCCTGGCGTAAACGGTATATCGGCGTCTGCCTGCGCTCGCCTCGACTGAACCGGTATGGGAAGGGTTGTCGCGGTCGTGGCAGTTCAAGAAAATCGCACAACACCGCCCAGCCATCACCGGCGCCGATATCCATTTCCAACAAGCTGTCAGGACGCTCGGCGAACCGTGCGCGCACCTGATCGCGATGGCGCTGGAATGCATCCAGGCACAGTGCGTGATCGAAGTGATCGGTACCATAAAGATCGCGATGCAGGCGCGATGAGAATGGATCGAGACCACCAGCGGCGAACTGATCGGCAAAGGATTTGAGCCAGCGCTCGGGATCACGCAGGGTCAGGATGAAGCGTGCGTCGGGAAATCGGTCATCGAGTGCTGTGTAAATCCGCGCGATTGGGGTATCGGCAAAGGCGTCGTGGCGTTCGAACAACGCCCAGTCGATGTCGATTTCCGCCTCTTCAGCGATCGAGGCCGAGTCGGATTGTGCGTTAAACTCAAGGTAGCGAAAAGCATGCTTGGTGGCATACCAATGCACCGCGTCCAGCCCCAGTACACGCAGCGCTTGGGTTAAGCTGGTGGTAGCGGTCTTCGACAAGCCGACGCAAAAGACCTTCATCGATCAACCGCCTCGCCTCTCTTCCAACGCCTCCCAACGCGCGTAGTTCGCTGACAGCTCGACCTCGATCTGGTTCAATCGAGTCTTGGCCGCGGCTGCTTCACTGCCGTCGCCCCGATACAAGGCCGGGTCTGCCATCTGTCGATGCAGGCTCTCCTGCTCCGCCTCCAGATTCTCGATTTGCTCGGGCAGTTGCTCCAGCTCGCGTTGCTCTTTATAGCTGAGTTTGGTGCCGGGTTTGGACGGCTTGCCGGAGGACTGGCTGCGGGGGGCTGACTGCTTGGATTCGGAGCCAGGCCTTTTCGCCTGTTTGGATGCCTGCTGGGATGCCGGTTGAGATGTTGGCGAGGATAAAGGCGACGGGCGCTGCCGCAGCCAGTCGGAATAACCACCCACGTAGTCACCGACCTGACCGTTGCCTTGTAATACCAGCGTCGAGGTAACCACGTTGTCCAGCAGATCTCGGTCATGGCTGACCAACAACAGCGTTCCGTCAAACCCAAGCAGCAGTTCTTCAAGCAATTCCAGGGTTTCGGCGTCGAGATCGTTGGTCGGCTCGTCTAGCACCAACACATTCGCAGGCCGGGTGAAAAGCCGTGCCAGCAGCAAGCGGTTGCGCTCGCCACCGGAAAGGGCCGATACGGGCTGTTGCGCGCGCTCCGGCGTGAACAGGAAATCTTTCAGGTAGGACAATACATGCTTGGACGCACCGCCAATTTCGACCTGATCACTACCGCCGGCAACGTTGTCGCGCACACTGAGCTCCGGAGAGAGCTGGGCGCGGAGCTGATCGAAATAGGCCACCTGAAGATTCGTACCTCGACGGATATGCCCGGTCTTGGGCTCGAGCTGCCCAAGCAGCAATTTCAGCAATGTCGACTTTCCAGCGCCATTTGGGCCAATGATGCCAACCCGATCGCCACGTAGGATTAATGTGTCGAGACCTGAGATCAGCGGCATTCCGTCCCAGTCGAAGGTCAGGTTCTCAGCTTCGATCACTAATTTACCGCCAGGCTCCGCGGTATCGAGCCGAATGCGCGCCTGGCCTGGACCTTCGCGCCGAGCACGGCGCGCCTCGCGCATGGCCTGCAATTCGCGCACACGGCCCTCGTTGCGAGTGCGGCGTGCTTTGATACCCTGTCGAATCCAGATCTCCTCATCAGCAAGCTTCTTGTCAAAACGCTCTCGCTCCTTAGCCTCGGCGTTCAGGCGCTCCTCGCGCCGGCGCAGATAATTGTCGTAATCGCCCGGCCAGTCGGTAAGCCGACCTCGGTCGAGTTCGAGAATACGTGTGGCGAGACGTCGCAGGAAGCGTCGATCATGGGTGATGAACAGCAGTGAACAGCGAAAGTTGAGCAAAAACTCTTCCAGCCATTCGATGGTGTCGATGTCGAGATGGTTGGTCGGCTCGTCGAGTAACAGCAGGTCCGGCTCGATGATCAGCGCGCGCGCCAGCATGACGCGTCGCCGAAGGCCACCGGACAAGGTCGCGTAGCGCGACTCGGCATCGAGCCCAAGGCGCGAAATCACACGCTCGGCACGCTGCTCGATATCCCAGCCTCCGTCTACTTCCAAACGCTGCTGGATCACGGCCATACGCTCGAGATCCGTGAAGCTGTCAGCATCGGTGCCGACACGGTGACTGAGTCGGTAGTACTCCCCGACCAGTGCGCCGAGTTCGCCGAGTCCATCCGCGACCATATCCAGCACGCTGCGATTGTCGCCGGTCGGTGCCTCCTGAGCTAAACAGGCGATGCGCACACCGGGACCAACGCGGCGTTCTCCGGCATCCATTTCCAGTTCGCCGTTGATTATTCGCAACAGCGTAGATTTACCGGCACCATTGCGACCGACCAAACAGACACGCTCGCCGGAATCGATGTCCAGATCGACCTTCTCGAGCAATGCCGGCAGCCCATAGGATAAAGAAATGCCACGTAATGAGATCAATGACATGGCTGCGAACCTGTCGAGGCGGAGTTCATGGCGCTTACGTGGTGGTCTGGATTTGCGAATTGGTCTGGACTCATGACGCTGAATGATAACCCAGGTCTGCAGACGTTCGTTGATTGTAAGCCAAATCGAGTACAATCATCCTTTACTCATCGTAAGAGAGTTGAACGGGTAGGTGACGCTTCAGAAACAAACCGCACATTTTCTGTGATTCAGCAGATTGGGTATAGCAATTGCCGGAGAGAAATGTACCAACTGGCGCCGGATGCTCGTTCCCTTTCGCGAAGCGGCAACCCGCCCAGAGTCGCTGTATGGGAGGGTTGCCGCGTCGAGGCCGGACGAGAAGACAAGCCAGGTGATTTATTTCTTCACAGAAATCGCCATAAGCCGCTCGTCCCGGGCAAACTGGGACATTTGTTTTTGAACCGCTACTAAAGGGGCAACAAACCGCATGGTCAAAACGGTTACATTGCGCGAGGCATGGTCCGGAGAGGCAGACTGCCGCAACTGCTCGCTGCGCACCACGGCTCTGTTCGGCGGTCTCGAGGAAAAGGATTTCGATCGCATCCACGATCCGATCGACCAATTCGATCTCAAGTCCGGCATGCCGCTGTACCAAACCGGCGATCAGGGTGATTTCATGTACACCGTTCGCAGCGGGGCAATGAAGCTGGTGCAATATCTCCCCGACGGCGGTCAACGTATTGTACGCATTGCCCGCAGCACGGATGTGCTCGGCTTGGAGGCCTTACTGGGTGATACCTATCACCATGATGCCATTGCGTTGCAGAACACCGAAGTCTGTCGTTTCCCAACGCGAATCGTCAAAGAACTCGCGCACGACAATCCAAAATTGCATCATGAGCTGATGACCCATTGGCAACGCGCGTTGAGTGAGGCTGATGCCTGGCTGACCGAGTTGTCCACTGGCTCAGCACGACAGCGCATTGCAAGGTTGCTACTCAGATTGGTGCGCGATCGTGAATCCAGCGAATGTACCTTGTTCAGCCGCGAGGACATGGGCGCCATGCTCGGTATCACCACCGAGACCGCGAGTCGCACCATCGCTGGCTTCAAGCGCGAAAGCCTGCTTCTGGAATCCCGGCCCAGTGTCTTCGTGCTGGATATTCCCAATTTGCGCCGCATTGCCGAAGAATAAGAACCTGTCTGACAAAAAAATGTCTATCAAAGTCAAATACTTTTTCTTCGAGGACAAGCTATGGGATACCCGAGTGACCTGACGGACGCCGAAT
>AVFP01000154.1_pt1 | contig 21226 bp, 20 predicted proteins | sample 79721 | NCBI WGS metagenome assembly AVFP01 (sample SAMN02303578;SAMN02303577;SAMN02303577;SAMN02303578, study PRJNA214436) | microbial mat metagenome | isolation source: pink berry consortia of the Sippewissett | place: USA: Sippewissett Marsh, Cape Cod, MA | reverse complement strand
GTCAAAGGGCATCAACGCCATAGCGTGGTCGATCTCCTCGGCAACCTGTTGCATGTGTCGGTCCACGCAGCCAATTGCAGCGATACCGTGGCGGGTGCGGCGGAGAGACACCCGAGCATCGAGGCGTTTTCCGGCGATGCGGGTTATCGCGGGACAGCCGTGAGGGTTATCGCGGGACAGCCGTGAAACTCGTCGACGAGACAGTCGGACTCGTCTTGCACATTTCCACCAAAATCAAAGACGGATGGGCTGTCCTGCCGAAACCTTGGGTGGATGAGCGCAGTTTCGCTTGGCTCGGTCGATTTCGCAGGCTGAGCCAAGGATTTCGAGATTCTGACTGGGACTGCCGAGAATAGGATCCGTATCGCCATGCTCAAGAAAATGCTTGCAAATTGCGGCTGAACTTTTGCCAGACAGGCTCTGAGATGGCGTTGATGGATTCAAACAGACGCCGCGAGATACGTCGCGCTGCGCGTAGCCCGAGCAACAGGCTGCCGAAAACCGCCAAGCACATCACGCCGCCGACGATCAAATACGCCCTGCGGACATCCTGCTGTATCCAGTCAAATCTTCTCGTCCGGCCTTGACGTCGCGGCAATTCGCCCATGGAGCGACTATGGGCGGGTTGCCGCTGCGCCAAGATGTACGAGAATCCAGCGCCAGTTGGCCTGTTTCTCTCCGGCAAGCGCCTAATAGCGAAGGGTAACTGCATCCGGATCGACCTCGCTGAGCGGCGCCGGATCGATGATCCGCAGTAAATTTGGGATACGGGGCCGCACGATCAGGCCATCGTCGATCATCCATTGTGCCTCGAATTCCATCGCCAGCAGCATGGCCTGGTCAAGGGTGACATCGGTATGCCAACCGAGCGCAGCGTCCAGTAGCCGATCTACATCCGTATTCAGGAATCTGGCCACTAGACCAACCGCAGTTTCAGGATCATCCTCAAGCAGCCCATGGGCACGGAACAAGGCCCGCAGCAGCGCTTTTACCGCCTCGGGTTTAGCGTTCAAATAGGGACGTGTAACAACCAAAAGCTCATACTGCGGGAACAAACCCGGCTCGCTAAAGACCACGGCTCTGTCACCGAGCAGTTTTGCCGCTTGGCTAATGTAGGGCTCTCGCATCGCAAATGCATCGACCTCACCTGAAAGCAATGCCTTGGGGAGCTCCTCGGCCCTGAGAAAACGAACCTTCAGCGTTTCGTGACGCAGGCGATGCCGCTGCGAAAACAGGTGTAGGAAATACTGCACCGCCGATGCCTTCTGCATCGCAATGGTTTTGCCGTTCAGATCCGCCGGAGTTTCGATTCCGGCATCGCGGCGAGCAATCACACTGTACAGGCTGTCGGCGCGAAAGATGATGGCCACCACGGCGAAATCACGACGACTGAAGGCACTGGCTACCACCGGGGTATCGGCGGCACTGACCACATCCACCTCGCCGGTGAACAATCCCTCCTGCAGGGCGTGCTTGCCGCTCGGGTAGCGCGTCACGCTGGCAGCGATGCCTTCATCCTTCAGCAATCCGCGTTCCACGGCGATCTGCAATAATGCAGCCGAGGGTTGTGTCGCAATGCCAAGGGCCATGGTCTGCGCGATTGCTGAAGAATGCGCCAGGATGAGACCCAGCAAGAACAGGATTTTCATTGAATGCAGGTTGAGGCTGTGTGCGACGTTCATGCAAGTACTCCACTATGGCTCAAGCCTAGTTCGATTGCCGCCACCCTGGCCAAGGCGAAGAGCAATAAGGCGATTGCCGGAGAAAAATCTACCAACTGGCGCCGGATTCTCGTTCGCCTTCGCGCAGCGGCAGCCTGCCCATAGTCGCTTCATGGGCGGGTTGCCGCAACGTCGATGCCGGACGAGGAGACAAGCCAGGTGGTAGGTTTCTCGACAGAAATACCCTTATACAAGAGATTCGACTACTTGCACATTTTCAACGCATGAGATCAAAAGATATGCTTTCGCTCCTTCTTCCGGCGAACCCCTTACGCGTTCCTGTTGCACTCGTCCTGCTATGCGCACTGACAGCGGCCTCGGCCGCGCCGGTGCCAATTCAAACCCAAACCACTCCAGAGATAACACAACAAGAATATGCAGCCACCGCTCGCATCGAACGCAACCTGGAGCATGCGATTGCAAAAATGCAGCCTCTAGTCGAACGATATGGCTATGCCGGTGTGGCAGCGGCGGTATCGGTAGAGGGCTTCGGCCTGCCGGCACCCGGTCAGACACTGTTGATGGCAGCCGCTCTCGAGGCTGCTCGCGAGTATTTACATATCACGTTGTTATTCGTATTGGCAGTCGCCGCTGCTTTCATCGGCAACAGCCTCGGCTATCTGCTAGGCAAGCTTGGAGGCCGACCGTTACTGCGCAAATTACGCGTCAACCAGGCTCGCGAAGAAAAGATCGCCGCTCAATTCGAACGCTACGGCGGCGGTATTGTGCTGCTGGCGCGCTTCTTCGATGGTCCACGTCAGCTCAATGGCATCATTGCCGGCACCCTCGGCATGCGTTGGTGGGTGTTTACTGTTTTCAATTTGCTGGGTGCGCTGCTCTGGGTCGCGGTCTGGGGTCTGGGAACCTACTATTTATACGAACACCTGCAGGCGGTGGATACCTTTATCCGTAGTCTGAACCCTTGGGTAGTCGGCGTGGCCATCATTGCGGTCATGGCGCTGATCCTGTATCTACTCCGAGGCCGACCTAAGCCGCTGTCAACGATCAGACCGAATTGATACAACCGGAGACTCAAAATTCGGCACCCTCGAGCATCAGATCCGCCAGCTCATCGTAGACCGAAACCCAGGCAGCACGGATGGCTGGCGTGAAGTCGTCACCGAGCTGCTGCTCCAAGGTCCAAAACAAGGCATCGGCAAGCTTGGGATAATCTTCTTCCAGAACTCCATAGCCGGAATGACGGGCACCCATCATTTTGATCACCCGTTCCAATGGCTCCAGGTCTTCGAGGGCAGTGACCGCCTTGCCGATCATACGCATGATCTTCTCGCCCTGCTCGTCGATCTCGCCCTTGAACAGATGCCGAACCTCGGGATAGGTCTCAAACAAGCGGCGGTAGAAAATATCGGCAGCATGTTTCGGGGTTCGCGATAGTTCTGCCCAGGATGACCTGACCAGGGTAATTTCTTCAGCAGTCATGGATGTTTGATCTCCAGCATTGTGTGGGGCCAGCTGCGTCGATTCGGTTGACTTGAAAACCCCACGTCATCATGCGGCCATGATGCCGGCCGAATGATGCAGTTTGGTCGTTGTTTCTATCTGCGGCAATGTTCAGGTTATGTCTGCGGCGTTCTTCAGCGAATTCCTTCCTGTTCCAACTGTTTTTTCAATACCTCGATCTGCACATCGAGATCGAGCATATCGACTTCGCGCAAACGCTCGCGCTGCCGCACGAACTGTTCCTCGATGCTGACCAGCACATTGCGGAAGTTCTGCTCCAGTTCGCCGGACGCGGCGCGATGATGGGTTCGGACATAGCCGTCAGTGACCCGTTCGGCGCCTTCCAAGAATAGAGTTAAGAAGCGCCGCGCCCGGCGCAGGTCCGATGGGCGTTCGGCAATCTGCTCTAGCATGCCGCGACCCTGTTCTGCAATGCGATGCAATCGCAAGCGCAATTCCGGATTATCAATGTCGGCGGCAGCACGCTCGATGTTGATCAGCCGATTCTCGGCTTCGGCCAAGGCTTCAATAACAGCACGGGCTTCCTTGTCCGATGTGCTCACACGCACGCCTGGCAATATCGGCTCCAACCCATAAGCCAGATGATAGCCGAATACCGCCACGGCACCAAAACCGATGCCGATGGCTGACGGATATCCAACACCGAACACGGCGGCGACGCAGGTACCGAGTCCCAGGGCCGCAGCGGCCAGGTTGCGCAACGGCAACCGCAAGCGACGCGAAAAACGGCGTTCGCGGCCGATCCGCGCATCGTCGAAGCCAAGCCGGGTCAGCACCGCCGAGGTCGCAATCAGGCTCCAGGCCAGGGCATCGCTGAGAAAGCCGCCGACTTGTCCGGCAATCAAAGCAATCATCGAGGCCAGCAGAAGTGGAGCGGACAATGCCCACAGCAGCAGAGGTCGAAACGGCCGCGATGGTTTCCGCGACGCGCCAACGCGCGTTCCTGCATTGTTGCCGAACCGGACAGAAGTTTGAGTCTGAGGCAGATCGTCGTCAATGTGCAGATCCAGATCCTCCGCCCGCTGCAGTAGCTCTTGCAGCGTGCGTTTAGGGCGGGTCAGGGCGGGGGAACGATCTTCAGTCATGGTCGCTCAAAAAATGAAAATGGACTGGCACGATACCAGACCCAAGCTGCCAGTGAGCAAAAACCAGCCCAGGAAACGCAAACCAAGAGAAGCAGACGGCCGAGTCACCGCTTCGCCAGCGGTATGGGTACTGATCGGAGGACGATTCATCGGGTTAATGATATAAACTCACAAAGCCATGGACCACCTGCCTGGAAACAAGCGCTGCGATGGTCTTCCGGGGCTTGCTCAATCCCGCGTCATCTGCCGCAAGCGTCTCCGGCAATCGCCTGGGAGTCGTTCGACATTACGCTGTCAAGGCGATTTCTGTCGAAAAATAGACCCCTGGCTTGTCTTCTCGTCTGGCATCGACGTTAGCGGCAACCCGACCAAGAGCGACTATGGGCGAGTTGTGGCTGCACGAAGGCGAACGAGAATCCGGCGCCAGTTGGCATGTTTCTCTCCGGCAATCGCCTAAAATGCTACTACTGCGGGATGCGCCTGCCAAATTATCCTGCAGACGGACGAAAATGCAGCCTAATCCGGTGTGTTCTTTGCTGCCAACTATTTCAGCTGCCTTTGCGTTGGTCGAAGATGCAGCTCAGCGCTCGATCATTGGCCCCAGCAGAATAGAAACTGTTGATATTATTTGTGAAAGTTGCCTGATTAATCTGTCCGGCAGAGAGTTTACTCAGCTGATCGAGAAAATAGGCATCGTTGCTTTCGTCGCCGAGCAGATAATCGATCGGTTGAGCGCCAATGCTCAGGCGTCCACAGTTGGATTGGACCTGGTTGATAAACGCGTTGGGTTGCGGCCCCTCCGGTGCAACCAGACCCCCGCCACAGCCAAACAACGTGCAGGCGACGATAGTCAGCAATACGGCGGTGCCGGTCTGTTTCCAACGCATCGGAGACTGTGTCAGTATTCCGAATGCTTGCACGAATTGCCGCGATCGAGGGGCAAACGATATGCCCTGAATCGGCATCGGCATCGGCATCGATTTTTTCATCATGGCGGCTCAACAGCTTATTGCAGAGCCTTATTATAAGATTGTAACCGCGAGATGCCGAGAAAATTGTGCCGAAAAGCAGATCCCGCTCACCAACTCGCACAAAATCGCAGCCCAGGTCGCTTCAGGCTGCTGGCACAGGCCGGGTCGACACCGCGATGATTAACTGTCGATCGCCAACTTGATTGCCATTCGAATCTCGCCTAGTCTTCACGCCATGGCATACCATGGCAGTCGGATTTTCCCGACCCAGCCAGCCAATCGATCGAAATCAGAGTATTCAAATCTTAAGGCACCAGCCAGAGAATCGACCATGAACCAATTGGAAAAAAATACCACCTTCAGCGGTCCACCGGGCCCCGTCGTGCTGGTCGTCATGGACGGCGTCGGGATCGGCAAGCACCCGGAAAGCGATTTTGTCAAGATTGCCAACACCCCAAATCTGGACTGGCTGCAGGAGCACGCCATCTATACCCAGATCAAAGCGCACGGCGTCGCGGTAGGGTTACCGGATGACAGCGACATGGGCAACTCCGAGGTCGGCCACAACGCCATGGGCTGTGGGCGCGTGTTCTCGCAAGGTGCGGCGCTGGTTGAGCAGGCCCTCGCCTCAGGCTCTCTGTTTGCCGGCTCGGTTTGGCAGGAACTGATCGCGAACGTAAAGAGCAACCAATCTACATTGCATTTCATCGGCTTGTTTTCCGACGGCAACGTGCATTCTAACATCGAACACCTGGAAGCGATGCTCAATCAAGCCAAGAGCGAAGGTATCGCAACAGCCCGCATCCATGCGCTGATCGACGGCCGCGATGTGCCTCCAACCTCGGCATTAGAATATGTCGAACGTTTTGAGCGATTTCTCGAAGAGATCAACGCGGATGGTTCGGTGAATTATTGTATCGCCTCCGGCGGCGGGCGCATGAATATCACCATGGATCGCTACAATGCCGACTGGAGCATGGTCGAGCGGGGCTGGAATGCGCACGTTCGCGCACAGGGTCGACGCTTCGCGAGCATGCGTCAAGCGATAGAAACCTTCCGCGAGGAAAAGCCAAACGTGCTTGACCAGGATCTACCAGCGTTCGTCATCGAACGCGATGGCACCCCGGTCGGGCCTATCGTTGACGGAGACAGCGTCATCTTCTTCAACTTCCGCGGCGATCGTTCGCTGGAGATCACCAAAGCCTTCGAAGCAGAAGAATTATCTGAATTTGACCGCGGCCCAAAACCAAACCTGCTGTACGCGGGCATGATGCAATACGATGGCGATCTGATGGTACCGGAAAAGTATCTGGTTTCACCGCCGGCAATCGATCGAACCATGAGCGAATATCTCTCCAATGCTGGCGTCAAGCAATTAGCGATTTCCGAAACGCAGAAGTTCGGCCATGTCACGTATTTTTTCAATGGCAATAATTCGGGTAAATTCGCGACCGAAACCTGGAAGGAAATACCCTCGGATGTCTGCCCCTTCGAACAGGCACCGCGTATGAAAGCAGACGAAATTACCGACGAAGTAGTCAAGGCGATCGAAAGCGGGGAGTATGGTTTTATCCGCCTCAATTACCCAAACGGTGATATGGTTGGCCATACGGGCGTGACGGACGCGGTCAAGGTCGCTATCGAAGCGGTGGATCAAGGCGTCGGCAGGATCATGCAGGCGGTGAAGCAAGCGAACGGCATCATGGTCTGCACCGCGGATCACGGTAACTCTGACGACATGTGTGAAGTGGACAAAAAGACCGGTCAATTGAAACTGGACGACGAGGGTAAATTCCTTCCTAAAACCGCGCATTCTTTGAATCCGGTACCAGCCATCATTTACGATCCCGGTAATCTGTCCCATGCCCGGCTCGCGGATCTGGGAAACCCCGGTATTGCCAATCTTGCGGCGACTTGCATTATGCTCCTCGGTTTTCAGCCCCCCGAGGATTACACGCCAAGTTTGGTGCAAGTCGGATAATAGCGGCTCACGCGCCCTTAGCTGGATTCGTTATGGTCGGGTAATCTATCAATCATTCTCATACCCGCTTGCAATCCAGCCTAATCTGATATGAAAATCTCGGGTAATGACCTAAAGCGTGCGCCTGAAATGCGCAAAAGCGGTGGCCGCCCGGAGACACCAGTAAGATCATCAATCTAACCACCCACCAGATCAATACGCCAAATCGAGGAGAGTCTGACATGAGCAAAAATTCCCTTAGCATCACCGACAATCGCACCGGCAGCACCTACGAGGTGCCCATCGAGGATGACTGTATCCGCGCGCCGGATTTGCGTAAGATCAAGATCAATCCGGAAGATTTCGGAATGATGAGTTACGATCCCGCTTTCGTCAATACGGCAGCATGCTCCAGTTCGATTACCTACATCGACGGGGAAAAAAGCATTCTCAGATATCGTGGATACCCAATTGAGGAACTTGCTGAAAAAAGTACTTTTCTCGAGTGTGCCTATTTGCTGATCTATGGCGAATTGCCGAATCAGCAGCAGCTTGAGCACTGGACCAGCCGTATCATGCGGCACACCTTTATCCACGAAAATCTAGTCCAGATTATCGAGTCCTTCCGTTATGACGCCCACCCGATGGGTATATTGATCAGTTCCGTGGCGGCCATGTCAACCTTCCATCCGGAAGCCAGGGAAGTCGGTGATCCAAAGATCCGCGAAAAGGAAATCTGGCGCATCCTCGGAAAACTGCCGACGATTGCAGCATTCGCTTACCGTGTTCGTATCGGTCGACCGCACAATTACCCGGATATCAGCCGTGGATACACTGGCAACATGCTCTATATGATGGACTATATGAACGAGCATGACTACGAGGTAGCCCCGGAACTGTCACGCGCCCTGGACGTTCTGTTTTTGTTGCATGCGGATCATGAACAGAACTGTTCAACAGCGACTATGCGTGCGGTGGGATCTACGCGCGTCGATCCATAATCGGCTCAGTCTCGGCTATCCCTGCCTATGTCGAACGCGTTAAGAAAGGTGAAATGCGTCTGATGGGCTTCGGTCATCGCGTTTATACAAGCTATGATCCCAGGGCAAGCATTATCAAAAAAGTTGCCTATGACGTGTTCAAGGTGACCGGCAGCAATGAATTGATCGATATTGCACTGGAATTAGAGCGAATTGCATTGCAAGACGACTATTTCATTTCCCATAAACTCTATCCTAATGTGGATTTCTACAGCGGCATCATTTTGCAGGCGATGCGTTTCCCAACGGACATGTTCCCAGTGTTATTCGCCATCCCGCGAGCCGCTGGCTGGCTGTCTCAGTGGCTGGAAATGTTGGATGACCCGGCACAGAAGATCGCGCGTCCAAGACAAATCTACACCGGATACGACGAGAGGCCCTATGTACCGATCGAGCAGCGCTAGAGGTTAGAATAAACTTTGGTTCAGTATGGCCTGATCATTCGTTGGCCGGAGCCATACTCAATGCCAGTTAGAGTCCGAGTCATTTCATTGCAATCGCTTCCGAAATCTTAGACAAGCGCATGTAGTTACAAGGCAATGAATGCTCAGATACACCGCCGATCTTTCGCATCAACACCCCTTTTGCGGACATAGATCGATGACCACCTAATAGCAACAAGCGATGAATCCATGCTATAGCCTACTGCACCACGGCAGCTCATAGCCTATAACGTATATCGTTCTACATACCAATCGCTTCAACCAACCATCAAACCAAATAGAGGATAATCCAAATGGCTCAACTCAAACCTGGCGTTGTCACCGGCGACGACTACAAGACACTGGTATCCACAGCAAAAGCCGGCGGCTATGCATTACCGGCTGTGAATGTGACCGGTACCAACACACTGAATGCGGTTCTCGAGGCAGCAGCACAGGCGAAGTCCGACGTCATTATCCAGCTCTCCAACGGCGGCGCCCAATTCTACGCTGGTCAGGGTATGGCCGACGGCTTCAAGGCTAAGGTTCTTGGTGCAGTTTCTGCCGCTCAGCATGCCCACCTGCTTGCTGAGCAATATGGGATCTGCGTCGTGTTACACACCGATCACGCGAATAAAAAGCTGATTCCATGGGTCGAAGCCATGCTCACCGAAGGCGAGATGTACTACGAAAAGCACGGTAAGCCGCTCTTCAGTTCTCACATGCTGGATTTATCCGAGGAAACAATCGAGTTCAACCTGAATGAGTGCGCGCGCATCCTGGAGCGCATGTCGAAAATGGGGATGAGCCTAGAGATCGAGCTTGGCGTCACCGGCGGCGAAGAGGATGGCGTTGGCTCAGACTTGGACGAAAGCGCGGACAATTCCAAGCTGTATACTCAGCCTGAGGACGTGTTGCAGGCCTATGATAAGCTGACGCCGATCGGGCATTTCTCCGTTGCCGCATCCTTTGGCAATGTACATGGCGTCTACAAGCCCGGTAACGTCAAGTTGCGCCCGGAGATTTTGAAAAAATCTCAGGATATGGTCCAGAAAACGCATAACACGGAGAAAAATCCATTAAATCTGGTCTTCCATGGCGGTTCCGGCTCCGATAAGGGACAAATTACCGAGGCGGTCAGCTACGGTGTATTCAAGATGAATATTGATACGGACACGCAGTTCGCCTTTTCCCAGCCAATCGGTAAGTTTGTCGGCGAGCACCCGAAGGCATTCGAATACCAAATCGACCCGGAAGATGGTACACCCTATAAGAAGCTTTACGACCCGAGAAAGTACCTGCGCGCGGCAGAAGTAGGCATTGTCACGCGCCTGCAGGAAGCATTCGATGACCTTGGCTCCAAGGGGAAATCGGTTGCCGGGTAGTATACGGCCTAGATTTCTGATCTAAACATCAGCAACAGAGAAGGAACTAGCCAGGCGCAAACGCCTGGCTGGGGAAAACAGGCGGGAATTCGCCTTGATCCTCAGCCACAACCGAGCATTTCAGCAAGAATCCCTCCATACACATCTGATTGGCGCGGTCGGCGCAGCCGCTCGGCCATGATAATCGCCTGCAACTGGGCTGATGCCGTATCGAAATGGTCATTGGCTATCAGATAGTCGTATTCGCAGTAATGGGAGAGTTCATCCCGAGCACGAGTCATGCGCTTGGCGATCACCGCATCGCTATCCTGCCCGCGACCGCGTAAGCGCTGCTCGAGAGCGGCCAGTGATGGTGGCAAAATGAAGATCGACACAGTCTCCGGAATTCGTTCACGAACCTGACGCGCCCCCTGCCAATCGATCTCCAGCAAAAGGTCTTCGCCGCGCTGGAGTACTTCGCGCAAGCTGGACTCGGCGGTGCCATAGGCATGCTCGAAGACACGCGCATACTCAACGAATGCGTTATCTTTAATCATCGCATCGAAGGTGTTTGCATCGATGAAATGATAATGCTCGCCGTTCACTTCGCCCGGCCGTGGTAGGCGGGTGGTGTAGGAAACCGACAGATGCAACTGGGAGTCGACCTCGAGCAAGGCGCGCACCAGACTGGTCTTTCCAGCACCAGAGGGTGCGGAGACGACGAACAGAGTACCAGTGGCAGGTTGCGGTTGCTCAATGGTGGATTGGGTCACGATCACTCCAAGTTTTGAACTTGCTCGCGCATTTGCTCAATCAGCACTTTCATGTCCACCGCGGCGAGCGTAACGGCAGCATCCGAAGACTTCGAACCCAGTGTGTTCGCCTCACGATTGAGTTCCTGCATCAAAAAATCGAGACGGCGCCCGACTGGACCGTCGCCAGCCAGGACTTTGCGCACCTCAGCGACATGGACCTGCAAACGATCCATCTCCTCATCCACATCCAAACGCTGGGCCAGAAGAGTCATTTCTTGCTCCAGACGCATCGGATCAAGTTCCCCGCGTACCTCTGCCAGACGTTCGAGCAATTTTGCCCGAACACCGGCCAACACATCGGGCATACGCGCGCGAACCTCGGCAACACGTGCCAACAATTGATCGCAGCGTTGCAGCAGCAATAAGCGCAGACTTTCACCCTCACGCTCACGGGATGCGACTAAGGTATCCAGCGCGCACTCGAATAATGCTAAGGCGGCGTTGAAAACAGCATCCATGTCACGTTCAGGTTCCTGCAGTAAACCTGGCCATTGCAGCAATTCGAACACATGCGGCGTGGCGGGCTCGCCGATGCGTGTGGCGATCTGATCCGCCGCTGCCAGTAACTGCTCCAGTAGTCGCTGGTTGACATTGAGCGCACCGCCGGCTCCCGGTCGAGCCACAAAGCGCAACGTACAATCCAGCTTACCGCGGCTGAGCCTGGCCGCAAGACGCTCGCGCACTTTGGGATCAAGCCCGCGCAGTTCTTCCGGTAAACGCACGCTGGGCTCCAGAAAACGATGGTTTACGGCGCGCAGTTCCCAGGTCAGATCGCCGACCTCTAAGCCAGCGGCTTCGCGGGCAAATGCCGTCATGCTCTTAATCATTCGATCGCCCTCAGTCGACGATAACAGCGGCGCCGGCCGTTCAGGCAATGACAGCGCACGGCTTATGATGTGGATTTTTATCCGCGAAGTGTTTAATCGTCGCTATCATACCTGAGATGAAGACAAGGTCGGAATTGCATCTTCGCGGCGACCTAAGGAAAGTGTACATAAAATTTTTTAAATTAATCCTTGTATCATCGTATGGCAAGAGACCGACAACGGATCTGCAAGAGCATATCTTGATTTATAAGCACGTGCCCTCGCCCTGATGCAGCAACAGAACGCAACCCACAATCCATCGTGAGAGAACATTGATGCGCCCATCAACCCGCCAACCAGACGAATTGCGCCCCATCCACTTCGAGCGTGGCTACACAGACTACGCGGAAGGTTCGGTGCTGGTGAGCTTTGGCAACACAAGAGTGCTCTGTACCGCCAGCGTCGAGGATCGAGTGCCTGGTTTTCTGCGCGCAACAGGTAACGGCTGGATTACTGCGGAATATGGCATGCTGCCCCGCTCCACCGGTGAGCGTACACGAAGAGAGGCCAGCAGTGGTCGCCAGAGTGGGCGTACATTGGAAATCCAACGTCTGATCGGACGCTCGCTGCGGGCCGCTGTCGATCTCACGACCTTGGGCGAGCGCACCATCACCCTGGACTGCGACGTGATCCAGGCCGACGGCGGTACACGCACGGCGGCCATCAGTGGTGCCTGGGTAGCACTCGAGGATGCGCTGGCACGGCTGCAACAGCAGAGCACTCTGAGCAACTCGCCGCTGCGACATCAGATTGCCGCAGTGTCGGTGGGTGTCTACGAGGACATCCCCATACTCGATCTCGACTACGCTGAAGACAGTGCCGCACAGACCGATATGAATGTCGTGATGGACGGCGAAGGCGGCCTGATCGAAATCCAGGGCACCGCCGAGAACAAGTCATTTTCACGCGCCCAGCTGAGCGCGTTGCTCGACTTGGCCGAAGGCGGCATCGAACAGATACAAATCGCCCAGCGCGCGGCACTGGCGGCTTGAATCCGGTCAAGTGGACTCGAAGTTAAACGGTTGCCGGAGAAAACATACCAACCGGCGCCGGATTCTCGTTCGCCTTCGCGACGTCGAAGCCGGACGAGAAGACAAGCCAGGTGGTCTGTTTCTCTACAGAAATCCCCTTAAGTCGGCCCCAGGACAGTCTCTGCACGGAGATACCTAGATGCACCAGCATGCCAAACCTGAAATTATCGTCCTGGCCAGCAATAATGCTGGAAAGTTGCGGGAAATAAACCAACTCATTACAAATATCGGGATTCGTGTACAGCCGCAGCAAGAACTCGGCATCGGCGAGTGTGCAGAGACGGGACTGAGCTTTGTCGAAAACGCCATACTCAAAGCTCGCCATGCTGCAACAATCAGCGGCCTTCCCGCGATTGCCGACGACTCCGGGCTGGAAGTCGATGCGCTGGGCGGTGCACCGGGAATCTACTCGGCGCGTTATGCCGGCCCTGGTGCCAACGACAAGACGAATTGCGACAAATTGCTTAAACAACTCGAGGGCGTGCCAGAGGCAAAGCGTAGCGCACGTTTTCAGTGCATTATCGTTTATCTGCGTCATGCCGCGGATTCAACGCCGTTGATCTGCCAGGGCACCTGGCATGGTCGCATCCTGGCAGAACGCCGCGGTGACAATGGCTTCGGCTACGACCCGCTGTTTTATGTTCCAGATCAGGGGTGCAGCGCCGCTGAACTGGACGCAACGACCAAAAACACCCTGAGCCATCGCGGCCAGGCCCTGACACAACTGGTCCACAGATTCGCAGACGAGCAAAGAGTGAAGGGTGTCTGAGGCAGATCGCGACTCACAGGACATCGCCGCAAAGGTGGTGTATGTTAATGACGCTGACTTACTTGCGGTGGCCACCGGTCCCCTCGGGTTCCTCGATCTTCAAAATTCAAACGCCCCAACCACACCATGTCAATGACTCGAACGCACATCGCCTTCATTGGCGGCGGCAACATGGCTCATAGCCTAATCGCTGGCCTGATAGCCGACGGCCACGAGCCCTCGCGGCTGACGGTGAGTGAACCGTTGGCACAAAGGCGCGAGCAACTCGCCGCCAGTTTCGGTATTCAAACCTTCCCGGACAACGCCTCGGCTGTTGCTGCCGCTGAGGTGATCATGCTTTGCGTTAAACCGCAGATTGCAGCATCGGTCTGCCGCGAAATTGCCGGCATGCTGCCGAATCCAGCGCCACTGCTGATCTCTATCATGGCAGGTGTCACCGAAGACAACATCATGCGTTGGCTGGGCAGCTCGATCGCGCTGGTGCGAAGCATGCCGAACACCCCGGTCATGGTGCAATCTGGAGCGATCGGACTGCATGCCAATGCATCGGTTACAGCACAACAGCGTAATCTGGCCGAGGAAATCATGCGTGCCGGCGGACTGACGCACTGGGTCAAGCGCGAGACCGATCTGGATGCGGTGACGGCACTCTCGGGCAGCGGACCGGCGTATTTTTTGCTGTTGATGGAGGCGCTGGAGAAAGCCGGCATCGAGCAGGGATTGGACGCCGACGCAGCACGTCTGCTGAGCATTCAGACCGCACTGGGTGCCGCACGCATGGCAGTGGAAAGCGAGGAATCGCCACATCAATTGCGCGAGCGCGTGACCTCACCAGGTGGCACCACGGAACAGGCATTGCATCAATTCACCGACGGTGGATTTGAACAACTGGTAGGCCGCGCGGTCGCTGCTGCCCGCCAGCGCGCGCTGGAACTGGCGATGCTGCTCGGAGACGATCGATGACCGATGCTTACTTCACTAATCCGCTGATTTTCCTTGTCAAAACCCTATTCGGTCTGTACATCACGGTGGTCGTTATTCGCTTTCTGCTGCAGTGGGCACGAGCAGACTTCTACAACCCCATTTCGCAATTCGTCGTCAAGGTGACATCGCCCGCATTGCGCCCGCTACGCAAATTCATCCCAGGCTATGGCGGTATTGATCTGTCTGCCCTGGTACTCGCCTGGTTGTTAAAAGCGCTTGAACTTGCGTTGTTATCGCTCTTGTTAGGTTATGGCCACTTCGTCGCGGCGCTGGCCTGGGCTATCCCAGCATTGCTGGGATTATTCATCAGCATCTTTTTGTTCGCGATTCTTGTCCGCGTCATTTTAAGCTGGGTCAATCCCGACCCGTACAATCCTGCCATTGAATTATTGAACCGACTGACCGATCCCATCCTGATCCCGGCCCAGCGCATGATCCCGCCCATCAGCGGCATTGACCTATCCCCCATGCTGGCGATGATCGGTCTGGTGCTAACGGACATGTTATTGCTGCCTCCATTACGATGGCTAACCGGCAGTCCTTTCTAGCGAGCCGATCAATCACCGGCCGTAACGCACCCAATCCTGGCTAGGAGAGATGTCACGTACACAAAAAGGCCCACAGCCACTCCCTGCGCCGAGGGTATTCACACCAGCAACGTCGCTGCCGCCGCCTGCCTGGTTTCGCTGGGTCAATAATGTATTATTGTTAGATGTGCGTGTACAACCGCGAGCGCGCGCTGACGAACTTGGAGAACCAATTGGCGATGCGCTCCGGATTCGACTGCGTCCGCCGCCAGTCGATGGCAAGGCGAATGCACGCTTGATTGCATTGATTGCCGAAACCTTCGGTGTCTCTCGCCGACACGTGGCCATTGTCGCTGGTGCCCATGCGCGCTTAAAGCACTTGCGGATTGAATCGCCAACCAAGCTGCCACGATCAATCAAGCGCCCCTGACCAATCGGGCTGGACATAATCAATAACACCTGTCGCCGACGAATCGATCCCCTAGAAAGAGAATAACTGCAGTATCCCATAGAGGCCAAAGCCGATCACCAGCAAGCCGGCCAACCTGCGCAGCCATTGTTGTTCGGCATAGCGCGCGGCAGCCCCAGCCAGCAGGCCGATGCCGAGTAGATTGGGCAAGGTACCAAGACCAAAGGCGAACAACAGCCCGGCACCCTCGAGTGCATGACCGGAACTCAGCGCCAAAATCAACACACTGTAGACCAAGCCACAGGGCAGCCAAGCCCATATCAGACCGATACCGATCGCCTGCCACCAGGCAACGATCGGCAGCAGGGAACGACCGATCGGCTCCAACCGTCGCCAGAAAAACCCGCCGGCACGCTCGACCAGAATCAGCCCCCGCCACCATCCTGCCAAATAGAGTCCTAACCCGATCATGAACAAAGCAGCCAGCGCATAGAGCGCGCGCTGCGCCCATTGCAAAGCAAACGACTGCAGCAGCAACCCCCCAAGCCCACCGAACAAGGCGCCGGCCAAGGTATAACCAGCGATACGGCCCAGATTATAGGCAAGCTGAAAGGGTATCTGGCCGGCAATGCCGCGCCGACGTTCCGGCGGCAGGCCCATGGTCAACATGGCAACGATGCCGGCACACATGCTGACGCAATGGACACCGCCAAGCAGGCCGACCAAAAAAGCTGTCAGCAACGATGTGCTCATGGTAGGCCAGCACTGGATCTGTCGAACACAAAGCTCTGTTGCGGTGTCTGTTTACACAGCGTACTACTTTGCTTTCTGCTGCAACGGCGTATCATGACGAGTTTCGTTGGCATATTTTAATCACTTAAGCATTCATGCAGGACTACACGCAAGCGTTTCTCCAATTCGCAGTCGACACCGGGGTGCTGAAATTTGGTGAATTCCAGCTCAAGTCCGGGCGTCAGAGTCCGTACTTTTTCAACGCCGGATTATTTAACGAGGGCGCGAGTCTGGCACGCCTTGGCCGCTGTTATGCCGAAGCGCTGATGCACTCGGGACTAGCGCCAGATATGCTGTTCGGGCCAGCCTACAAGGGCATTGCGCTGGCAGCGAGCACTGCAATCGCGCTGGCCGATCAGCATTCTCTGAACTTACCCTACGCCTTCAATCGCAAAGAGGCAAAGGCCCACGGAGAAGGCGGCAGCACGGTAGGCGCGCCCCTGGCGGGCCGTGTCTTGATCATCGATGATGTGGTCACATCCGGCGCCTCGGTGCGGGAATCCGTAACACTCATCAAGGCTGCGGGCGCTATCCCTTGTGGCGTTCTGATTGCACTGGACCGTTGCGAGCGCGGCACAGGCACCGGTTCGGCCATCGACGAAATTCGCGAACACTTCGGGCTAACAACAATCAGTATTGCAACCTTGCATGACTTGATCGACCATGTTGCCAAAGAGAAAGTCTGGAACCGATTCGAAGTGGCCCTGAAAGCGTACCGAGACCGCTATGGTGTCGAGGCGCTGAACTAGCAAACTGTCACTAACGCATTCCCAATTCTTGTTGAAGCGCACGATTCAGGCGATTACCGTAGAGAAACAGACCAACTAGCGCCGGATGCTCGTTCGCCTTCGCCAAGCGGCAACCCGCCCAGAATCGCTCTATGGGCGGGTTACCGCAACATCGATGCCGGACGAGAAGATCAGCCAGGTGGTCTGTTTCTCCGCAGAAAGCGCCTTAAAACAGAGCACCATCGTGCCACGGCAATTGCGCCATTGCCTTGTTGCAAATGCGAATAAAGTACTTTATCAACGCCTGTCAAACGCAACCACTGGGTATCGACATCAAGGGAAACCGATGAACCAGCACACAACAGAGCAGCCCAGGACCCGGTCCACCACATTGCTGGTGTTTTTCCTGCTGTACACCATTAGTATAAATCTTGTCGCGGGTAACAACTCCGACCAAGGCATACAGCTCTACCGCTGGGTGGATGATCAGGGTAACGTCAACTATACCGACCGCATCCCCCCAAGCGAAATCAACAAGGAACGCACCGAACTCAGCGAGCAGGGTACGCGCGTGCGTACGATACCGCCGGCGAAGTCGTCGGAGCAGATCCAGCGCGAACGCGAACTGGTGCGCCTGCGCGCGCAACAACAGCGCCTGATTCAGAAGCAAAAGGCAGAAGATAATGTGCTACTGCGCACCTTCCGATCGGTGGACGACCTCACCATGGTTCGAGACGGTAAATTATCCGCCGTCGACGTCATGATCCAGGTGGCCAAAAGCAACATCCGACGCCAACAAGACTGGCTGACAACATTACGTACAGAGGCAGCGGAATTGGAACGGGCGGGAGAGCCAGTAACCGACCAACTCAAGAAACGCATCGCGGGCGCGGAACGCGCGCTCGACGAGGCATTGGCGACTGTGCTCGAACGAGAACAGCAAAAACAAGCAATCCGGGAGAAATTTGCGCGGGATCTTAAACGCTTCCAACAGCTTAAGGATTTCCCGGAAGAAGCCCCAACAATCGAGCAGGTGGAACAGCCGCCGGAATTACCAAATCTGATCAAATGCAATAGCGATCAAGAATGCGAGCAAGTTTGGCGGGCTGCACTCACCTATGTGCGCGAGCATACGACCATGCCGATCGAAACCTCGGGCGCTAATGTCATGATGACCAAAGCACCTGTCACCGCCAAGGACATCGGTCTGACCTTAACGCGTATCCAACAAAAAGAGGGCCAGGGCGCACTGATCTTTCTTGATCTGCAGTGCCGAAACTATTCAGCCAGCGCGAATGCCTGTAATACAGAATCAGGGCGTGCCGTGTTAGACGGTTTCCGTATTGCGCTCGGGAAAGGCGAAAAAACTGACCGCTGACATGATTCCCACCTGAGCAAGCTAACCGCATCATCAACACAATCGATCATCGTGCTCTGTTACCGCGGCACCATTTGCCCGGCGACTAGCGACGCTGAATCTTCGTGCCGATTCCTTCATCAGTGAACAGGTCGAGCAACAGCGCATGTTCGACTCGGCCGTCAAGAATATGTGCCGCCGCCACGCCTGACTGCATCGCCTCGAGAGCACATCGAACCTTTGGCAGCATGCCACCATGGATCGTGCCATCCATGATCATTGCATCCACGCGCGCCGCACCGATCTCGCGGATCAAGCAGTCATCCGCATCCATCAGACCCGGTGTATTGGTCAGCAGAATCAATTTTTCGGCCTGCAACACCTCGGCCACCTTTCCCGCCACCAAGTCCGCATTGATGTTGTAAGAAAAGCCATCTACGCCAACACCGATGGGAGCGATGACCGGTATGAAATCCCCCCCCACCAGCATGTTCACCACCCCGGCATCGATACTGTCCACCTCCCCAACATGTCCTAAATCGATGATCTCGGGTGCAGACAGCTCCGGCGCATCGCGACGCAGCATCATTTTTCGGGCATGGATCATATCGCCATCTTTTCCGGTGAGCCCAACTGCCGCTCCGCCATGACGGTTGATCAGATTGACGATTTCTTTATTGACGAGTCCGCCGAGTACCATTTCAACCACATCCATGGTCTCGCTGTCGGTCACGCGCATACCATCGACAAACTCACTGGCCTTGCCGAGACGCTCCAATAGTGCGCCAATCTGCGGGCCGCCACCATGCACCACCACTGGATTCAGCCCGACCAGTTTCATCATCACCACGTCGCGGGCGAAGCCATCTTTCAGACGCTCCTCGACCATCGCATTACCGCCATATTTGATCACCATGGTCTTGCCTGCAAAGCGCCGGATATAGGGCAATGCCTCAATCAGCACTCGGGCAATATTGCGCGCGCGTTCGGCAGGAAGGGACATCGGAATTACCTCTTCGAATTCGAGTCAGAAAGGAAGCTCAAGCTCTGGCGCCACCAGTTCCATCATACGGCGGAATAAGTCCTCGATCCGGTCCAGCGACTGTTGATCGTCTGCCTCGAAACGGAACACCAAACCCGGTTGCGTATTCGATGCACGTACCAGGCCCCAGCCATGCCCAAACTCCGCACGCAGGCCGTCGATGAGATTGACCTCGACGCCTTCAAGCCGGTTCGCCATGCCGAGCACCGCCTCCATCGCCTCCTGTGCCTCGTTCAGAGCTAAGGGTACATACAACTCGGGCGTGCCGAGGGCAGCCGGCAAATCGGCAAATACCTCGGCACTCGAATGCGGATCGAGTGCCAACAATTCCAGCAGGCGGGCGCCAGCATACAGAGCATCGTCGAATCCGTTCCAGCGCTCTCGAAACAGGATATGCCCGCTTAATTCTCCTCCAAGCGGCGCATCAAGGTTGCGCATGGTTGCTTTTAGATGGCTGTGGCCCGAGCGAGACATCACGGGACGCCCACCGCAGCGGACGATCTCGCGCTGTAGGTGGTGACTGCACTTGACATCGTAAACGATGGCGCTGCCGGGCAATCGGGCCAAGACATCGGCGGCCAGCAACATCAACACCCGATCAATGGAGACAAAACGCCCGTTGGAGTCGACCACCCCGAGTCGGTCGCCATCGGCATCAAACGCCAGCCCAATATCCGCCTCAGCACCGAGCACAACCTCTCCAAGCGCAGACAAGTTCGCGGGTTTCGATGGATCGGGCATGTGCGCGTCGGCGCGCTCCGGGTCGAGATCACAGTCGAACTCGAGCACTTCGCAAGACAGCGCACGGAGCATACTCGCGGCAACCAAAGACGTGGTGCCATAACCACAGTCGATAACGACCTTCATCGAACGGGCCAGAGCAATGTCGCTCTGCACCTCAGCGATGTAATCATCGAACACCATACCCTGGGCATAGGTGCCATCGCCACATTTGAAGTCACTCTTCAAGATGCGTTGATGCAACGCCTGGTTCTGCTCGACAGTTGCCGACTGTCCAGCGATCACCACTTTCAAACCATTATATTCACCAGGATTATGGCTTGCGGTAATCATCGCAGCCGAGCAATCGCCCCGGGCATGTGCGGCAAAATACAACACCGGCACGGGCGCGATGCCAAGGTCGATGACATTGCAACCGGCCTGACGCAATCCGTGCGCCAACGCTTCTGCAAACAACCCGCCAGACGGGCGTTGATCGCGTGCGATCACACAGGTACTACTACCTTCCTGAGAGGCTTCGCTAGCCACCGCCATACCCAGCAAGCGCATGACCTGAGCATTGATTTGCGATCCGACCAGACCGCGGACATCATAGCCGCGGAAGATCTCGGCAGTCACCGAATCGGCGTTTGTGGCAGCCTCTTCGGCTGGCGCGGGTGGCACTGCCACAAGCACGGGACTGGCTTTTTCGAACTCGACCTCGGACACCTCGATCGAGTCCGTCCGCTTCAAGACAGCGTCCCGACCCGACCCGAAGTCGATCTCTTCCTCGTCATCAATGTCCAATTCCATGATCTCCTCTGGTTCCTCTGATGCCGTGGGCTCGGCAACAGCCGCCAGCACCGCAGGATCGCCGCTCGGGCTCGGCCTGACCTTGGTGGCGTCGGCAAGATCCCGAAGAATACGGCGCAGCACATCCTGCACCGGTTTAAACTCGGCAATTTGGTTACGGGTTACCCGCAGCGGACGGCGATTCGCGGCATCGTTGGCCAATGCAACGATGCTCGCTAGATCCGCCTCGACCCTCTTTCGCATACGCCGACCTGAGAACCAAGTGACAAGCGCGAGCAACACTAGCGCGCCAGCATAGAGCCCCACTACCCATGGCAGCAACGCGGTT
>AVFP01000139.1_pt1 | contig 23977 bp, 20 predicted proteins | sample 79721 | NCBI WGS metagenome assembly AVFP01 (sample SAMN02303578;SAMN02303577;SAMN02303577;SAMN02303578, study PRJNA214436) | microbial mat metagenome | isolation source: pink berry consortia of the Sippewissett | place: USA: Sippewissett Marsh, Cape Cod, MA | reverse complement strand
ACTCTACTCAGACAGGCCGTTGCCCGATACAGTGATGACGAGGTAACCGACGAGGCGGCCATGCTTGAAAAGGCAGGAATCAAGGCGGTCGTGGTCACTGGTGAATCAACCAATATCAAGGTAACCTACCCGGAGGATCTGACCATGGTCGGCGCCATCCTGGCTCAATCTTCACCGGTGCATCAGCGTATCGGCCACGGCTTTGACGTCCATGCCCTGGTGAGCGGCAGAAAACTCATTCTGGGCGGAGTCGAGGTGGCGCACCATCTCGGCCTTGCTGGACACTCCGATGCGGACGTGGTATGTCATGCCCTGATCGATGCCATCCTCGGGGCTGCCGGCGAAGGCGATATCGGCACCCTTTTCCCCGACCACGACCCGGCCTACAAGGACGCCGATTCTCGTGAACTTTTGGCCAGGGTAGTGGATATCGTCCAGGAAAAACGGTGGCGCGTGGCCAACGCCGACATAACCATTGTCTGCCAGGCGCCACGCCTTGGCATGCATATCCCGGAGATGCGCCGGCTGATCGCCGCCGCATGCCGGGTTGCGCCGTCATCTGTAAACCTCAAGGCGACCACCACCGAGCGTCTGGGGTATACCGGCCGTGAGGAGGGCATCGCCTGCCATGCCGTGGTAATGATTGAATCCGCGGCAGCACCTCTAAACAGGAAAGCGTATGAATAGTGAAATAAACCTTGAACGGCTTGCCGACACCTTTACCACCCTGTGCGAAATCAGCAGCCCGTCACGGCATGAAAAAAAGGTGCGCGATTATCTGCGGCATGTCTTTACCGAACTGGGCGCGGACGAGATCGTCGAGGATGACTCCGCCCGCCAGACCGGTGCTGACTGCAACAACCTCATCGTTCGCTTTGCCGGCAGCCAGAAGGGTGAACCGCTGTTTTTCGCGTGTCACATGGACACCGTGCAGCCGGGCGACAATGTCGAAGTGGTGCGCACTGGCGATATCTTTACCAGCGCCGGTCAGACCATTCTCGGCGGTGACGACAAATCGGGCATCGCTCCGCTGATCGAACTGGTCCATATGCTCAAGGAACAGTCCCTGCCCCATGGTGACTTCGAGCTGGTATTTACCACCTGTGAGGAGATCGGGCTGCGCGGCGCCAAGGCCCTCAACCACCAGTTGTTACGTGCCCGTTATGGCTACGCCCTGGACTCCACCGGGATCGACAAGTTGATCATCGGGGCGCCGGCAGCCAATCGGTTTACCGTTACCGTACATGGTATCGCCGCCCATGCCGGGATGAATCCGGAAGAGGGAATCAGCGCGTTTGAGATGGCCGCCGAGGCCATTACCAACCTCACCCTGGGCAGAATCGATGAGGAATCCACCGCCAATCTGGGCGTCATGCAGGGCGGCACGGCCACCAACATCATCCCGGAACAACTGGTCATCCACGGGGAGGTGCGCTCTCATTCAGAAGATAAACTGGCCCGCTATACCGCCAACATAGAATCCGCCTTTACCGCCAGTGTGGCAGATCGGCGGAAAGACAACGGCGCTGGGGATGCGCCGCCGCGGGTTGAATTTCTGGTGGAGCCGGAATATCCCGCCATGCGCCTGCGGGAGACCGACCCGGTGGTGCAGCGGGCGATAACGGCTGCCCACAAGCTGGGCCGAGAGCTGCATAGGGAAATAGCCGGTGGCGGCAGCGATGCCAATATATTTAACGGATATGGGCTGTCCACCGCCATTCTCGCCACCGGTATGAGCAAGGTCCATTCCACCGACGAATGGGTGGACCTGCGGGATATGCGCCGGTTGACTGAAATGCTCATCGCCTTGGTATGCACTTCAGAGTGATGAATTACCAAGAGAGAACCCTGAACAATGAGAATGTCTATCCAAGCTCCAGGCGCGAGGAAACATGTACGGCAGGCATATCGCTGATATTGCCAGGATAAATTTTTCCGAGCAACGATGAAATTGGCCAAAAAGGCCATTTTGCAAGGTCCCCAAAACGCCGAATAGTACTGATAATGCAACCTGCTCAACAATTAACCAGACCGACGCATGAGTGCGGGGTCTGCGGCATCTGCAACCATGAAGATGCCGCCAAGCTCACCTACTTCGGGCTCTATGCCCTCCAGCATCGCGGCCAGGAAAGTGCCGGCATCGTCAGTTCGGACGGAGAAAAGGTGCGGATGCATAAGGATATGGGGCTTGTCCCGGAGGTGTTTTCCGAACAGAACCTGAGCGCCATCAGGGGCCAACTGGCCATCGGCCATGTGCGCTACTCCACCACCGGCGGCTCCACCATCGTAAACACCCAGCCGCTGCTGGTGACCCACAAGGGAAACACCCTGGCGGTAGCGCATAATGGAAATCTGACCAACTCCGTTACACTGAGGCACGAACTGGAGCAGAAAGGCTCTATATTTCAAACCGGCATGGACAGCGAGATCGTTCTGCACCTGATGGCGCGGGCCGCCGACCGCTCCCTCGATGAGGCGCTGGCAACGAGCTTCACCGAGCTCAAAGGCGCCTTCTCCATGCTGTTGATGACCCGCGAAAGCATCATTGCCGCCCGCGACCCGCACGGCTTTCGCCCCCTCTGCCTGGGCCGGCTCAACAATGGCGGGATAATCGTGGCTTCTGAGAGCTGCGCCCTGGACCTGATTGGGGCACACTACGAGCGCGATATCGAACCGGGTGAAATTCTCGTCTGCAGTGGCAACACCATGCGTTCCATCTTTCCCTGGCCGAAACAGCGCTCCAGTTTCTGTATCTTCGAGCAGGTCTATTTTGCCCGGCCCGACTCTGATATTTACGGCAGCAATGTCTATGAGATACGAAAGCGGATGGGCGCCATTCTGGCAAAAGAGTGCCCCATTGACGGCGATTTCGTCATGCCCTTTCCCGATTCGGGCAATTACGCCGCCATCGGCTACTCACAAGCCTCGGGAATCCCCCTGGAATTCGGGGTGATCAGAAACCACTACGTGGGCCGCACCTTCATCCAGCCCACCCAATCCATGCGCGACTTCAACGTCCGGGTCAAACTCAACCCGGTACGCTCCTTTCTGATGGGCAAGCGGGCCATCATCGTGGAAGATTCAATCATTCGCGGCACCACCGGCAAGAGCCGCGTTCAGTCGCTGCGTGAAGCCGGTGCCGCCGAAGTACACATGGTGGTCAGCTGCCCGCCGACCAGACATCCCTGTTATTACGGTATTGATTTCCCCTCGCCCAAAGAACTCATCGCCACCGACAAATCCATTAGGGAAATCGCCCGCTACCTGGGGCTTGATTCACTGCACTATCTCAGCCTGGAAGGGCTGGTGGAGGCCACCGGTAAATCGTTTCAGGACTATTGCCTGGCCTGTTACAACGGTGACTATCCGATCACCCCGGATCTCTCGTTTCAAAAAGATGCCTTTGATCAGCCCTGATTGAGCCGGCACCGCTGCAATGGAGCCTTATTTGTCGCGCGGGTCACGCCCCGTTTCAAACATTTCAAACAGATCAAAAAAGAGACGGGCCACCGAACTGAAGTGAGTGACCGAGCCGGAGCCGGCGTATGCCTTGGTAAGCTCCAGCGCCCTGGCAAAGCTCTCCTGACTTTCTGAGGCAAGCGGATCTTTGAGGCATTCCACCAGCTTTACCCCCACCTGGGAAGAAGTTTTCTGGTCTTTCATAAGGGTCTACAACTCAATCACATGTGGCAAAGGCGGTAAGATTTGCTGCATATTTTCCTCACAACTCGAGCTTGCGTGAAACTTCTCATTCTCAAGCTTACCTACAAAATCTCAAGAGAGGTACACCGGTAGTCGGCCTTTTCCACCGGATTATACAATTTGATATAGAGATCGGCGGCCGCACCCATGTCGCCGCCCGCGCAGGCACCTGCAACGATACCGAAACAGGTGCGGATGGCGCCGTCAAACATCTCGATGGTGGAGATAGTTTGTCGTCTCAGCAGGGTTGAGAGAGTATATTCATCCGACTGCTCGAGACGCAGGCAATAGCCGCCCCTGGCCACCTGGCGATGCGTGGTCTGGAGGATGCCGTCGCCCTGTTCACCCGGCGTAGAAGAGAAGAGTTTGTCCGCCTGGATGACCACCGTTTCATCGACAGCTTTGCCCATACCCCCACCCCCATTGCCGGCCAGATAAATTAAATAGGGAATAACATCGAGGGTGTTGAAATCATAGCGTACTTTCTGCATGCTCTCGGGGTGCTTGCGTGCCAATCCCAAAAAGGTGGTCTGCTCGAGGATGCGGCATTTTAGCTCGGTCTGCGCGCTGAGCGACACCGACCAGGATATACCCAGATCAAACCCCTCGCTGCCGATCAACTCACCTGACTGCAGGTTGTTCAAGGTGAAAACCCTGCTCTGATCATGCCGGTTGACAGCGGCGATGCCGCTGTCGATAAAGAAGAGATCGGTAACCATGTCTCCCTGCCTCACCAGCAACTCGCCGGGCGCAAAAGAAACGGGACGCAGGGCGTCATAGAACTCATCCGCCTCCTTATCGCTCATATATTTGTAGAGGTTGCTCCAGGTCATGGCATGACGGGTGCGATCAACCAACAGCGGCCGGCCGGCAACCGCGGTTTCAGCGTTGCCTGCCTCCTCCTGCTCCGGCCCGGCCGCATCATCTGCCGCTTGCGGGAGAGAGGTCTGCTCAGGGGTGACGAATTCGCTTTCGATATGCGCCAGTGAGGCGACGGCGGCACGACCTACCGGATCGTCAGGACCGAACTTGATGGTGCGCTCGGCGCCAATGCGACGCAATTCCAACAGGGTCTGTTCCCGGGGATACTCGGTGAGCACGGTACCGATTTTTGCAAGCAGCGCTTCATATACCTCGGAATCTTCGGGCAACTCAGCGGTACCCGTTTCCAACTCACCTTCCCCGGCCAATAAGATGCCCACACCCTGTCCCGCCAACTCTGCATCCAGATCCCCCAGAGCGGCTAAAAGCCGCGAGCGCCGCACCGATTCATCGCTGTTTTTGATGTACTCAAGAACCTCCTTCTGGACTCGCACATCACCATAATCGCTATACGAGGAAACCGTTTCATAATGATCATCGGTGCCGAGATTGTTGATTATGGCAAGCATATTTCGAACGACAAACCAGGGTGGCTCATCGGCCAGGCTTTCAAGGACCGGAGGGACACAGGTTTCACCGAATTTGGGGATCAGGGCAAGCAGATGCAGCCGTTCCTCCCTGATCTCGCTGGCGATCAGTTTCCTTACCAGAAATATCGCCGCCAGAGTGCCAAGACGGAGCAACAAATTCTCGAAGATAAGCCGGCCCTCGTCATCCTGCTCACAATAGTGGGCAAAAAACCGCTCCATGACGTCAGGCGCTGCCAGCCGACTCCACATGCGGGCCACGGTGCCGGTCATGATGTTGCTTTTCAGACTTCGCCTGGAAACAACCTGCTCAAGAGCGGCGAGCGGTTCCAGCAGTTCCTCCCACTGCTCCCGGTCAATCATCGTCAGCAGGCAGCGCTGATACTGCATGCAGACAAATTCAAACCCGCTGACAAACTCCTTTTCCTGGCGCAGCCAATTGGTAAGAATGGCTACCAGGGGGGCACGCAGTTCATCAATTCTGAGTTCATGAGATCTTTCACAGATCAGCGACACCACCACCAGGGCCCGCTCCCTGATCACCCGGTCGTCGATGCACAAACTCTTGCCCAGGGCCGCCAGAAGTTTATCGGTGGTGTCGTGGTCCTGGGCCTCATAGCGGGCAAAAAAATAATCCGGCAGTTCCGCCGAAAGCTGAGCATCTATGAGCAGGGCGGGGCGCCCGTTTATAAATGGCGCTGCCGCCTGGTGAATCCATGCCGCCTCAGCGTGGCTGCCGGTTTGCTCCGTTATCATTTACCACCCACCTCCGTCCATGTACCCTGATCGATGTTCATTGTTTCCATGAAAACAGCATTTTTGTCTAATTTTGGAGACATTTACGTCCCTGCCAATCTGATTTGCGCAAGGACTCACGCCCTCTTCTTACCAATACTACTATTTGTTTGACATTTCAATTTGCCATCATGTACTCTTTTTTTGTGCGCTCCGCATCTCACCAATAATCCGCGTAATATTGACCAGGAACCTTTATTTCAGCGGAAGTTATCATGAGATGAATTCATCACGCCCCGCCGACGCGGTCATCGGCCCCGCCCTGTTTCGCGACTTTATGGTGTCGTTGCAGCGTCTTTTCAAGATCGGCGTCTACTATCCCGCCGCTCACCCCATATTCACCGAAACCACCGGCCGTCTTATTGGACTGATTGCCACTTTAGCCGGCGACAAGCCCGCCATCACCCTGGAAAATTGTCATAACAGCATCAGAATAGATGAGGCCCTTCTCGACCACGACTTGCCCTTCGTGGCAGAGATCAAAGAGGTCATGGCATCGCTTGACGTCCACGCCTTTACCATCAGCCGGGATATAAGCTGCACCGAGCTGCATGATTTTGTCCACATCCTGCTCACCCAACGCTCCAGGATCATGAGCGCCAAGAGCTTTTCCCAGGTTGAAATCACCAATCTGCCCGCCTCCATAAAGGTACATCGGAAAAAATTTGTTGCCCGCAGGGGCGGCTCCATCGACGATCCCTCGTCCACCAGCATCGACACTCTGGTGGAGTCGCTTGCCGAGTACGGGCTTTCCGCGGAGCAGCTCGACACCTGCAGAGCACTGCTTGCATCACTGCCCCGTTACCTCAGCTCATCCGGGCCCATCGAGGATACCGACGCCGCCGTCTCCTGGCACGATGTCAGCCGGTTGCTGGCTTCCGCCGTCAAGTCAAATCGTGATCTGGCCGCCATCGCCGACCAAAAGCATGGCGCCGCCTCGCATATCGATGCTCTGGGCGCCATGCTTGAGCAACTTGAGCATCATCCGCCCCATTCAAAGGCACGCACATCGCTCAACCTCATCGTCTCACTCATCAAGGAATCGGCCCATCTAAAGATACACCACGACGAAGCAAACCCTATCCCTTCCGACCATTACCTTAGTCAGCACCTGGTAGCTGAAAAAATCCAGGCGTTCACCGCCAAAAACCGGCTGCACCGAAAAAATCTTATCGCCATCGCCGATTCATCACCCGATGATGAGATATTGTCAATACTGCTGCAACTGGCTCAAACATGAGCAGCCGCTGCAGGCGCCGCTGAACATGCAGAAGTTTTTCCGCGAGATACTCTCTTCCCCGATCAGCGAAAAGAGATGGGCGATTCTCGTCAGCGGCCTGCATAGTATCATCACCACAAGCCAGGCCGCGCCTACCGGCGCCCTGCTACACATGGTTCTGGAGCCGTTGCGACGCTCCAGACACGCCTCCACCACGACCCTGTTCAAAGACATTGTGCGCCTCTGTGAAAAAGAGAACTATCTGCTGATATGGCCGTATGTCGTCAATGAGATTCTCCTGGTGGGACGCGGCGCCGAAAAGGAGTTTTACGAAGCGTTGTGCCGGTTCGCCGCGCAACGGCCGGCACCGGAAATCAAAAAAGGGATGGAGGCCTTTCAGAACAAGATGGTGGCCGAAGACATTTTTCTAACACTGCCGGTGGAATCCTATCGGCTTTTCCTGATCCTGCTGCATACCGATCTCGCCCCGCTCATCAGCACCCGAATTATCGAGGGGCTCACCCACAACCCGCCGGATTGGCTGACAAAGGCGATGGCTCCGGCTCTGGATGGCGACCGCCAAGCCCACCGGGAATTTCTGCGAAAATATCTGCACGCAGCGCATCAAGGCCAGATACCTGATGATCTGCTCAAACAAAGTTCCGATCTTTTAGTGCAATCCCTGCAAGAATTGCCCCCTGAAAGACGCACCGAACCGTGGGTGACGGAATCCATCAATGCCTTTGCCAGCCTGAAGACCAAGGAATCGCTCAGTTTTATGAAAGAAATCGCCACCGCCAAAAAACTCCTTCTCCTGCCGCAATGGCCGGCAACGTGTCGAAAGGCGGCGGCGCTGGTCTTGTCGGCAAAACGAAAACGCTGAGACAGCAACCATGTCGGCTCAATTGAACAATCTGTTGATCCTGATGTGCCGAACCATCTCGACCCGAAAACTCTATTTCGCCGACCATCCCACCGTAACCCAGCTGACCCGGAAGTTTATCGATGAACTCAAGCAGTTTTGCGATGCCGCCGGCCTGGAAACCCTCTTCATCGGCATCGTCGATGGGGAACTCGTCTTTGAAGGCAAACACCTTGTCGGGCCGACTATCATCGGCGCTCAATTCATCGATGCCGCCACCACCCTGAAGAGCGGCGGCATCTCCTTTGACGCGAACACGCCCGCCTCTGAGTTCGCTCAATTTCTCTCACTCATTACCGAACTCACCGAGCCGCCCGGCGACCTCAACGCCGCCCGCACCCTGTTGAGCACCCACGGAATTACCCACATAAAACTCGGCCAGCGCTTCAAGGAATCGGCAACGCCATTGCTCAAAGAAGAGCAGGATATCTGGCGCGGCCAGGAATCAGATAAAATGTTGTCATCACCGGCGCTGATCTACCAAATGCTCTTTGACACCGTCGCCCAGGCCCATAACAATGCACTCACGGGCGGAGCTGTGGATCTGGATCATACCCGCTCGATCACCGAATTCATGTTGAAACGTTCCACGGGCAATTTTTCAGACATGATGCAGCAGGTGCACTATCCCGATTTTGAGGGCTATACCATCGGTCATTCGGTGCGGGTGGCCGCCCTGGCCGTTTTTATGGCCAATGCCTTTGGCTGGCACGAGGATGTGCAATTGGAAGTTGGCTCGGCGGCGCTGCTGCACGACATCGGTAAAAGCGGTATTCCCCACAATGTGCTCTACAAACCGGGCAGATTGAGCAAAGAGGAGTTTGCCATCATGATGGCGCACCCGCGGATCGGCGCGGAAATTCTGCTTGCCCAGGACAGCAGCACCAAACTCGACGTGGCAATAGCATGGGGTCACCATATCAGACACGACGGGGACGGCTATCCCGAGCAGCCGCAATGGGCGGTGCGCCATCCCATTACCTCATTGCTGCGGGTCTGTGATGCCTTTGAGGCGCTTACCGCGGTTCGCCCCTACAAACCACCATTGACCCCGCATACGGCATTCTCGGTTATGCTCAACGACCCCGGCGCCTTCAATCCGGCCATCCTCGCTTCATTTATCACCATACTCGGCCTCTATCCTCCCGGCACCATGGTCAAACTTTCCGATACATCCGCCGGCATTGTCACCGCGGCCGGCACCACCATAGATCGTCCCACCGTACGAGTCACCACTACCCCGAACAACGAGCCGATCCCCGCCAGGGATCAATATGAGCTCAACCTCTCCACCCTGGAGACCCGAGAGGTTGCCATCGTTGAATTGATTCTACCGCGGCCGCCGAAGGAGGGGCAATTGGTCTAGCAGTGCTAAGCAGACGGCAACGACGATATAGCCGTAGCCGCTTTGCGAGTGGTTGTCTTTTTCGACGGTAGGGTCTACATGTATGGGCTTAATGTACCCTGAATATAGCTCTTATCAGTACCTATGAGGTATGCGAACAGGAGAGTAACCATGCTACTTCATCATCGATTTATCGATACCGCCAAGCGGTACGGCAAGAAACTCGCCATCCATGATTTTTCCACAAACAGACAACTCAGCTACCACCGCACCCTCATCGCGGCGCTGTTGCTTGCCGGGTTTTTCAAGAAATACGAGCGGGGCTTTATCGGCATCATGCTGCCCACCTCGGCCGGCTGCATCCTGGCCACGCTTGCCGCTTTACTGAGCGGCCGCATCCCGGTGATGATCAACTATTCTACCGGGGCCGCCGACAATGCCCGCTATGCCCAGAAAAAGTGCGGTTTTCGCACCATCATTACGGCCCGTGCCCTGCTGGAGAAAATCGAGTGCGTCGAAGTGGACGGGATGGTGTTTCTCGAAGACATCATGGCCAGGGTAACAACGCTGCGAAAACTCAGAGCCGCCCTGGTCGCGGCGCTGCCCGCATCCCTGCTGAAGCTGGTTGTGCAGGGGGGGGCGGCGGACGACACGGCGGTGATTCTCTTTACCAGCGGCAGCGAAAAAGACCCCAAGGCGGTACAGCTTTCCCATCGCAACATCGGCGCCAACGTGTTGTCGATTTCAGAGCGGTTCAGTTTTTCCGAGATGGATATATTCATGTCGGCACTGCCCTATTTCCACGTCTTCGGGTTGACCGTAAACCTGTGGATCCCTTTGTTTCACGGCGCCAAAATCCTCTCCTACGCAAATCCTCTGGAGTACCGGAAAATATGTGAAATCGTCCGGGATCACCAAGCCACCCTGATGGTGGGTACGCCCAGCTTTTTCTGGGGCTATCTGCGCAAATCGGAAACGGGCGATTTCAGCTCACTGCGCATCGCTCTGGTGGGCGCCGACAAGTGCCCGGACGCTCTGCGTGAAGCCTTTCTTGAAAAACATGAACAGCCGCTCTACGAAGGGTACGGGGCCACCGAATGCGCCCCGGTTATTTCCACCAACACCCCCGAGGAAAACCGGCCCGGCAGCGTCGGCAAGCCGATACCCGGCGTATCGGTGCGGATCGAAAATTACGAAACCGGTGAGCAGTGCGGGGTGGGCGTAGATGGCCGGATCCTGGTTAAGGGCGACAATGTCATGAAAGGCTATTTTGATGATTTCGAACAGACCTCTTTGCATATCAGGCGCGGCTGGTACGATACCGGCGACATGGGAAATCTCGACGAAGAGGGTTACCTGTGGCATGTGGGTCGGGTGAAGCGGTTTGTCAAAATCGGCGGTGAAATGGTTTCGCTGGTAAAAATTGAATCGATTCTCGACAAGGTTCTTCCCGAAGATGCTGAGTGCTGCGTGGTTGAGATTCCCGATTCAACCAAAGGCTCGAAGATAATCGCGGTGGTTACCCGCCAGCTCGATGAAAAAGCCATGATGAAACAGCTCGCCGCGCAATTACCGAAAATCGCTCTGCCCAAACAGTTCCAGGTGCTTGATGAGTTACCCAAAATGGGCAGCGGCAAAATTGATTTTCGCGCCATCACCGAGGTCGTGCGTGAGCTGAACTCCGCAAGCCAGCGAAAAAACTAGAGCGCCATCCGCCAAAAAACCAAAACCTCAGGCCTCGGCTGTGAAGATAAGAGCTGACGTCAGAGATCAGGGAATGGGGATAATCCTGTTTCAGACCGGCGTAAGAACCTCTATTTCAGTCATCCATTGCCTGACCGGTAATTCATAACTAATTACATTAATCGATTGCCGTTGAAGCTCTCGTAAAAAGTCAAACTTGCAGCTAAAGATGGCGGGCATGACGGCGGAAAGCAGGTTTGGGCTTTTACGAGTTCATAGATTAAAGCGAAAAGGTTATTTTGCACACTAACCGGATATATCGACCACCCCGCTCACCGCTGGCTGATACCGCGCAGTTCCTGATCCTGATAGCGGTGCTGAGCTGGCTCTTGTTCCAAAGCGCCGGTAATCTGAACTATAACTGGCAGTGGTACCGGGTTTCCGACTTTCTGTTGTCCCGCACCGAGGAGGGGTTTCGCATGGGCCCCCTGCTTCTGGGGCTTGGTGTAACCATTAAAATATCGGCGGTAAGTCTTGTCTGTACACTGGTCATCGGGCTGATGACGGCATTGTTCAGGCTCAGCAACTCCCCGGTGGCATCGCTTTTGGCACGCATCTATCTTGAGATCATTCGCAACACCCCGCTGCTCATCCAGATCTATCTGATCTATTATGTGCTCGGCCCGGTTCTGGGGTTGGAACGCTTTCCCGCCGCCGTGCTCGCGCTCAGCCTCTTTCAGGGCGCCTATGCCTCGGAGATCATCCGCTCCGGAATTTTATCGGTGGATCGGGGCCAGACGGAGGCGGCCCGCAGTCTCGGGCTGAACAAGGGTCTTGCCTACCGTCTCGTTATCCTGCCACAGGCCTTGCGGACGATTCTGCCACCCTTGACCAGCCAGGCAATTTCACTGATCAAGGATTCGGCCCTGGTCTCAACCATTGCCATATACGATCTGGTGATGAATGCCAACGCACTGGTGGCTGAGACATTTCTGACCTTTGAAATCTGGTTCCTCGTTGCACTGCTCTACCTGATGATTACCATAAGCCTATCTTTGTTTGTAGCGTATCTGGAAAAAAGAGTACGATATCGATAGTTACCAGCCAGATCATCATCACAAAACCAACTCATGGAGGACTAGAGATGAAACGTCTGTCGCCCATACTTGCCCCGGCACTCATTCTTGCCCTTTTTCTTTTTTCAGCACCGGCCATTGCCGCTTCCATAAACCAGGAACTGAGCCAGAGCAGCGTTGTCGAGCAGATCCTCAAACGTGGCGTCCTGCGGGTGGGCATGGATACCTTCCAGCCGTGGGCGATGAAAGACAAAAACGGCAATTTCATCGGGTTCGAGGTTGATGTGGCCACCCGGCTCGCCGATGATATGGGGGTGCGGGTGGAGTTTGTGCCCACCCCCTGGTCCGGAATCATCCCCGCCCTGCTCACCGGTAAGTTCGACGTCATCATCGGTGGTATGGGCATTCTCCCGCAACGGGCCCTGAAAGTCAATTTTACCCAGCCGTATGAATTCTCCGGAATGTCTATCGTTGCCCACAAGGAGCTGGCGGCCGGGTTCGATTCACTGGAAGATTTTAATAAAAAAGAGGTGGAGATTGCCGCCAAGCTCGGCACTACCGCCGTAATCGCCGCCAAGAAGCATTTTCCACAAGCTACCCTGCGACTCTTTGAAAACGAACCGCAGACCTATCAGGAGCTGAGAAACGGTAATGTCCACGCGGTGGTTGGTTCAGCCCCGCGGCCCGCCTTCGAGGCCATTGAGTATTCCGAAACCCTGTTTATGCCCGTTGAAGGAACCTTCACCAAGGAACCCATCGGATTTGCCTTGCGCAAGGGAGACCCCGATGCCCTGGCCTTCTTCAACGCATGGATCACCGGGGTTACCCACGAAGGATGGTTAGACGAGCGGCACCGCTACTGGTTCGGTACCCGTGACTGGGCCGGACTCGTCGAATAACCCGGTCCAAGACAGAGCACCGGCCACCGGCAGCGTGAGGCGGGCGAACAAGCTGTTATGAGGTCTCCTGCGCACCGGTGGCGCTTTCGCTGGTACGACTGGCTGCTGATCGCCCTGCTGGCGGGCTTCTGCATTTTTGTCGCCTATCGCCTGGCATTTCTAAACTATAAGTGGAACTGGGGGGTCATTCCCACCTATCTCGTTCGCTTTGATGAAGAAAGCGGCCGATGGCTCCCCAACCTGCTCCTGCAGGGGCTGTTCACCACGATCAAGCTCAGCTTCTGGGGCGCCCTGGTGGCCGCCGTTGTCGGCCTTGTCATGATTTCGTCAGCGATCAGATCCTGCCGGTGCTCGGGGTGGACGATTTCGTCCGCTCCCTGTCGCCCTCTTCACAGCAATGGCTCGCCCTGGTGAGCGCCCCGCCCAGCCTTTTTGGCCAATTTCTCTCCGGGGTGATCACGGTAGGTCTTTTTCAAAGCGCCTATGTCACCGAGATTGTCCGGGCCGGTATCGAAGCGGTGGGTCGCGGCCAGTGGGATGCGTCCCGGGCCATCGGGCTGAACCGCTTTTTGCAGCTGCGACTGGTTATTGTTCCACAGGCCCTGCGCATGATGATACCGCCGCTGGCCAACGAATTTATCAACACCATTAAATACACCTCGATTATTTCACTCATCTCCATCCAGGAACTCACCTTTCAGGGAATGCAGATCATGTCATCGACACAGGCCGACATCGAGATACTGCTGACCCTTTTTTTGATGTATCTTCTGATCTGCTTCTCCCTTTCCATGTGGGTTCACCGGCTGGAGAAAAAATTCACCGCCTTTCGGAGGCGTTAGGGAGAATCGCAATGGCCGCCGCCAGCGCTTTTCAGCTTAGAAATATCCGGCTGTTCATTGCCTTCCGGGTATGTTTTAACGCCCGCTTCTACTATCCGGTATTCACCATCCTGTTTCTCGACTACGGTCTCAGCATCGAACAGTTCGCCCTGCTCAACACGGTGTGGGCGATCACTATCGTACTCACCGAGGTGCCGTCCGGCGCCCTTGCCGACCTGCTGGGAAGAAAACGGCTGCTGGTTCTCACCTCGGTGCTGATGATCGTCGAACTCAGCGTCATCGCCTTCATTCCCCTGGCAAGCAGTACCCTGATCTTCTGGGCCTTTCTCATCAACCGCATCATCAGCGGTCTGGCCGAGGCCATGGCCAGCGGCGCCGATGAGGCCATTGCCTACGACACCCTCAGCCTGGAGGGAGACGCCAATCAGTGGCCGCGGGTGCTGGGGGTGCAGATGCGGATCAGGTCCATCGCCGCCATGGTTTCCATGACGGTGGGCGCCCTGGTCTACGACCCCGATGTGGTGAACTCGCTTATCCATCTGGCGGGCTCTTCGTTGAGCGTGGATCAACAAACCACCATGCGATTTCCCGTCTATCTCACCCTGGTGCTGGCCGTGGCCGCCTTTATTACCACCCTGAGGCTGAAAGAACCGCATCTTGAGTCCGCCGACGAGCCCACCGGGGTCTCGACCCTGATTGACACCGGCCGGCAGACCCTGCGGGCCGGTCGCTGGATCCTCACCACCCCGTTCGCCCTGGCTATCATCCTCTACGCCATGCTCTACGACCATGTGCTGCGCATGATGATCACCCTGACCAGCCAGTATTTGAGGTTAATCGATCTGCCCGAGGCCAGCTTCGGGGTGATTATGGCGGCGCTCTCCCTGCTTGGGCTGGCGGTGGCCAGACTGGCCGAATGGATGGTGCAGCGGTTCAGCCCGGCCCAGAATGCGGGCTGGCTGGCACTGTTGACCATGGTCACCCTGATCGGCTTAACTGGTTTTATCCCCTACTTCGGGCTTATCCCCATGTCCATGGTAATGGTGGGGTTATTGCTCACCGACTTTTTCACCTCTCACTACCTGAACAAAATCACCAGCTCGAAGCTGCGTGCTACTGTCCTGAGTTTCAAGGGACTGGCCTATAATCTTGCCTACGGCGCCATCGGGGTATTGTTCGCCCTGCTCATGCACCGGCTGCGCGGGGCCGGCGCCGCCGCCCATCCGGACTGGTCGGCGGAGGCGGTGGAACATGGTGCATTTCGCGCCTCGATCGGCTGGTTCCCCTGGTATGCCCTGGCACTGATCGGTGTCGTTACCTTTTTCTCATGGTATCTGCTGCGCGGTGAAACAGCTCACCGCACCCGCGGCTGAGTTCCCGCCCATGGTTCTTACCATCGCCCACCGCGGGGCACGCAGCCTCGCTCCGGAAAACACCATGGCGGCAATCAAAAAGGCGTGGGAAGCGGGTGCTGACGGCGTCGAGGTGGATGTTGGCGTCAGCGGCGACGGGGTCCTGCTCCTGATGCATGATCCAACCCTTACTCGTACCACCGATGTCGCCGCTCGTTTCCCGGATCGGCAAGATCATCCCTTCACCACATTTTCCATGGGTGAGCTGCAAAGCCTTGATGCCGGTTCCTGGTTCATCGATACCGATCCGTTCGGACAGCTGGCCGCGGGCGCCATCAACCGGGACGAGGCGGAGACCTTTCACCGATGTACGATCCCCACGCTTTCTGAGCTCTTGGACTTTATCACCGACAAGGCGTGGCTGATTAATTGTGAGCTGAAATCAATGCCCCCCCCGATGGAGACCTTCCCGCTGGCGGAGGCGGTGCTTGACGCTATTGACCGCCACAAGGTGGCGCCGGCAAAGGTAGTAATCTCCTCCTTTGATCACCGTCAGCTCGACATCGTCAGCGATAGGCGCCCGGATATCGAGATCCAGGCGCTCATTGGTGGTGATCCGGCCGCTGGCAACAACTGGGGCGACTATCGCTACCGCACCTACAATGCCAACGGCGACTGTATCGATCGTGCGCAGATTACCCGTGCCCACGACAAAAGATGTGCGGTCAACCTCTACACGGTCAATGAAACCGAGGCCATGCGCCGCTATATTGACTGGGGGGTGGCCGGCCTGATAACCGACTTTCCCCAGCTGCTCAAACCCATTGCCCTGTCTGCCACCAGATAGAAAGTCGTTTGCCGAACGAGAATTTTTCAGGTAGAACAGTGCACCCATAAAAAACATCCCGAGCTTCTTCGTTGAACAGTTTTCCACTGTGCTGCCGACATGAAATTCTTAATGCCGCAACTGCTGTTTTTTTTCAGAAACAAGACGACCCAGCGCAACCTCGTCCTGCTCAGCAAATTCCTTGTCTTTCTCGGGTTGATCATCTGCATTTACTCTCTGCTCTTTCATCTGCTGATGATGTACGAGGGCCGGAATTTCAGCTGGGTTACCGGCCTCTACTGGACGATGACGGTAATGTCCACCCTGGGCTTTGGCGATATTACCTTCCACAGCGACATCGGCCGGGTGTTTACCATGGTGGTGCTGATCTCAGGCATCATGTTTCTGCTCATCATTCTTCCCTTCACCTTCATTCAGTTTTTCTACGCACCGTGGCTGGAAGCCCAGGAAAAAACGAGGATTCCGCGGGCGATGCCGGACAATGTGAGCAACCACGTGATCATCACCCACGTGGATCCCATCACCACCAGATTGATTGAATATCTGATCCGCTATCATCAGCCCTATGTCATCGTCGTCGCCGATCCGCAGGAGGCGGGCCGACTCCAGGATGCGGGGTATCGGGTGGTACTGGGAGAGATAGATCTGCCGGCCACCTATCGCAACCTGAGGGTGGCCCAGGCATCACTGGTGGTGGTTACCAACGATGATCAGGTGAGCACCAACATCGCCTTTACCATTCGCGAAGTCGATGAAACCGTGCCCATCGTTACCAATGCCGAGAACCAGAATTCCATTGATATTCTCGAATATTCCGGCAACACCAGCGTCTTTGAGTTTATGAAGATGCTGGGTGAATCGCTGAGCAAACGTACCTTCGGGGTGGGCCGCTCGGCCAATATCATCGGCCGCATGGATGATTTGCTGATTTCTGAAATGCCGGCCATGTACACCGGTCTCGAAGGCAAGACCCTTGCTCAGGCGCAGATTGGTCAGCAGACCGGGGTCAATGTGATCGGTATGTCGGAACGCGGGCGATTTCTGGCGGCGACCCCGCACACGGTGATCAACGCCCAGACCATCATGATGCTGGCCGGCTCCACCGTCCAGTTGAAAAAATTTGATCAACTTTTTGAACCAAGCTACCAGGCCAGCAACGCCGAGCCCGAGGTACTTATCCTCGGTGGCGGCCGGGTGGGAGATGCGGCGGCGGCAACCCTGGCAGCCCACGACATCAGCTATCGGGTTATTGAAAAACGCGCCGTCACCGCCGATAGGTACGCCCGGGAAACAATCGTCACCGGCGACGCCGCCGATATCAACACCCTCAAGGAGGCGGGCATCGAGCAGGCCCATTCCGTTATCGTCACCACTCACAGTGACGACATGAATATCTATCTCACCTTCTATTGCCGTAAACTGCGGGCCGATATTCAGATCATCAGCCGCTCGATTCTCCAACGAAACGTGGCAAAACTTTACATGGCGGGGGCCGATCAGGTTATGTCGTACGCCTCTCTGGGGGCCGGTACCATCTTCCAACTTTTGCAGCCAAACGAAATGACCCTGCTCAGCGAAGGTATGGTGGTGCTCCACCATCTTGTGGGACCCGCCTTTACCGGCAAGACCATTATGAACAGCGGTATCCGTGAACAGAGCGGATTTTCCATCATCGCCATCAAACGCAATGGGAACCTGCTGGTGAGTCCTCCGCCTGAAACCGAACTGCATATCTCCGATGAACTGATTGCCATCGGCACCTCGGAGAACAAGGATAGGTTTTTGCACCTGCCGTCATGATATCAGCGCCACCGTCGAACCGGGCCATCTGGGCGCTCATGACGACGGCGCTGTGCCTGCTTGCCCTTGGTTCGCCGGTGGCGGCAGCGGCGTCTAAACCGATACTATTCGTGGATGTCCGCGGCAGCGCCGAGCAGGAGATCTCCATGCTGCCGGGAGCAATCGACAAGAAACAATTTATCGAAGATTACCACCGCTACCGCGATCATCTGGTAGTCGTCTATTGTACCATCAGTTACCGGAGCGGCTTGTTTGCCAAGAAGATGGCGGCCCGCGGCATCACCGTCTGCAACCTGCGCGGCGGCCTGCTGGCCTGGATTCTCGAGGGCGGCCTGATCACTGACGCGCGGGGAGTAACCAACCGCGTCCACGTATTCGGTGAAACTTGGGACCTGGCGCCCGACGGGTATCAGACCATAACCTATCCGTGGTGGCGACGGTTGTTCTGAGTGGCGACGGACGATGACTCAGTGGTATCATCCTCGATACAGACAACGCCGGCGCCACGCAGTTGGTTAATTACCGCATCGGCATCTTGCCGCACAACTGCTCTGGTAGCAGCCAGCAGGACCCGGGTTTCATACCCCAGCGCGGCACCGTCCAGGGCGCTGAACTTCACACAATAATCAAGGGCCAGACCGACCACATCGAGCGCCTCGATGTCATGCGCCCGCAAGGCTCGATCCAGACCCGTTTCATTGATTCTGGCGTTGTCGAAAAAGGCGGAGTATGAGTCCACTTCCCTGTCCAGCCCCTTTGTGATGATCACCGTTTTATGACCATCCTCAGCAATGGTAACCAGCCGCTCACGCAGGGCCGGCGCCAGACGCGCCCCATCGCTTTCGGCAATGCAGTGCTCCGGCCACAGCATCTGGGCTCGACCGGCCAGGGTTCCCATGGAAAAAGGGGTGGCGCCCGGGTGGCTGGCGGCAAACGAGCCATGGTCGGGCGGGTGCCAATCCTGGGAGACGGCGATCAGATCATATCGCTCAGGTTCTTTAAGCAGGCCAAAAATAGTGTCGATGACCATATCGCCCTCCGGCACCGCCAGCGGGCCGCCGGGGAGAAAGTCGTTCTGCGCATCGATAATCAGCAAGGCTCTTTTCATGAATCGCTCTTCTGCTCTGTATGGTTGTTTCCGTTTTCGTGCTGGGAAGCAAGGTGCGCCTTGATGAGTTCAAATTCATGCGCCTTCATCGCTTCACGCCGCTCATGAAGCCGGTGCGACAGCCCGGCGGCGTAGGCATGCGGGTTGTCGAAGCGAAAGATGGCCGGATCGAAACGGCGCAGATTCTCCCGGGTGCGGGCGCGAATCCGGGCCAGCCGCGGCGCCTCTTTCACCCGAACGCCGTCTGCAAAAAGAGGGGTGAGCAGGGTTTGTCTCTCCAGGTTTTTTCGCGGTACCACCTTGCGCTTCCAGGGATCAACCGGGGAAATGATGATAATCACCGTTTCATCGCTGCCGGGCAGCGGCTCGGTAAAGGTGTCGAAGATGACATCACCGGTGCAATGATTATCGACGCTGAGCCGGGCCACATCGAGACAACCGGGAATCGAGGTCTTGGCCGCCTGATCGGATAGCTTAAGACACTCCACCAGCTCACCCACCTCTTTTTCCACCGCCGCCAGCTTATAGACGCCGCCAAGAGATGGATCATCATAGGCGGTTACCAGCTTAGTGCCCACGCCCCAGGCATTGATGGGCGCCCCCTGGAGCTTCAGACTGGTGATCAAACGTTCGTCAAGGTCACTGGAGGCGATGATTTTGGTATCAGCAAACCCCGCTTCATCGAGCATTACTCGGGCCTGTTTGGCAAGATAGGCGAGATCGCCGGAATCAAGGCGAATGCCGAGCAGATCGGAGCCCCGGGCACGCAGGGAATGACCGGTCATGATGGCGTGACGTACCCCTTCCAGGGAGTTGAAGGTGTCCACCAGTAGCACCGCGTTATGGGGAAATACCGAAGCATAGGCATCAAAGGCACGCTGCTCATCGGCAAATGACATCACCCAGCTGTGCGCGTGGGTGCCGCGCACGGGAATCTGGTAACACCGTCCGGCGAGCACGTTGGAGGTTGCATCCACCCCACCGATAAAGGCGGCGCGGCTGGCGGAAAGCCCACCGTCCATACCATGGGCGCGGCGCAGTCCAAATTCCAGCAATTCATCGGAGCCCACCGCCATTCTCATTCTCGACGCCTTGGTGGCGATCAGACTCTGGTGGTTGACCATGGTCAGCATGCCGGTTTCGATGAGCTGACCGTCCAACAGGGGCGCCCGCACCCGGAGCATGGGCTCATAGGGAAAGATGATTTCCCCCTCATCCACCGCCTCGATGGCACCGCGAAACCGCCACCGCCGGAGATAGTCGAGAAATTCAGGGTGAAACAATCCCCTGGAATCGGCGCCGGTGAGTGAGGCGAGATAATCGATATGATCGGCGGAAAAGTGCAGCCGTTCCAGCCAGTCGGCAAACGGCCCGATACCGGCCGCCAACGCATACCGGCCGGCAAAGGGAGCGGTGCGAAAAAACATGTGGAAGATGGAGCGGCGATCCGCCATCCCGGTAAGCAAATAGGCCTGAGCCATGGTCAGTTGATAAAGATCGGTGGAAAGCGGCCACGGGTTATCCGGCCGCGAACCGTTCGCAGGTATCTGTTCGGACATGGCTTTCAAGGAAAAGTGTTAGCAATCAATAGCGTGAAATGCACGGCCATACGTGCGCCTTCATACCAGCTTGCTCCCACGAATACAACCGATCGCGGCGCCATTTTCCACAACTCAAGACCTCCTGCGTGAGATTGATGTACCACATCTTCATAAAAAATAAAAAAAAATGATGTTAATTATCAAATTTTATTTTACTCTACTGCGGCATCATTGGACAAGATGATGAGATAAGCCATGCAGAGATGGATGAAAGTATGGCGGAAAGGGTTCTCACATGCACAATTTCTATAAGGGGGTGATAACACAGCCGATGGGCGCAGCATGACCAACAGGCCGCGAGGCTAAAAGAATAAATCACAAGAGAGGAGGGGAAATCGATGGAACCAAGAGTGTGGGTGTGGATATTTCTGTTACTATACATCGTGTATTGTTTCTGGTGGGGTCTCAGAGGGTACTTCACTGAAAAAACCGCATCCGGGTACGCAATCGGCGGGCGCTCCATTCCGTTTATCGCGTTTCTGATGGCGGCCACCGCGGCCTCGTTTTCCGGCTGGACCACGGTGGGCCACCCGGGTTTGATCTGGCGTGATGGGCTGGCATACGCCTTTGCCTCATTTTACGTGCTCACCATTCCCATTACCGGAGCCTTCTTCGCCAAGCGCAACTGGCTGTTGGGAAAACGCTACGGGTTCGTGACACCGGGCGACATGTTCGCCTACTACTACAACAACGAGGCGGTGCGCTGGCTCACGGTGCTCTCGGCGGTGCTCTACTCCATGTTCTACTCCGGCCTGCAACTTATTGCCGCCGCCAAGCTGTTTGAAATCGTGGCTGGCGTGCCGTATGTGTACGGCCTTTTCTTCATGGCTTTCATCGTATGGTTCTACGTGGTTACCGGCGGCCTGAAGGCCTCCACCTGGGTGGGGGTCATTCAGTTTATCCTCCTTGTCCTTTCCATCGTCGTGCTGGGCTATTTCACCGTCACCTGCGACGCGCTCGGTGGATGGTCGGTATTTTCAGCAAAAATCGGTGAGCTCGATGCAAAATACCTGGAAGTCCCCGCCGTCATTAAATTCGAGCTCGGCACCGGCGGCTGGACATCGGTGATGATTCTCACCTACATGTTCGCCCTCATGGGCATCCAGTCATCGCCTGCCTTCACCCTCTGGAATTACGGGATGTCCTCCCCCAAACCGCTGGCCTGGCAGCAGGTGTTCATGTCCACCTTCGTGGTTGGTATCGCCCTGTTCTTCTTCACGGCATTCCAGGGCATGGGGGCTAGGATATTGCAGGGGATGGGAGAAATATCGCCAAATGTCGACGGCGACGTGGTGCCGATGCTGATGAACTATCTGCTCCCCGGACCGATGATGGCCATCGTGTTCCTCGGTATCATCGCCGCCATCCACTCCACGGCGGCACCCTATATCGGCACCGGCGGCACCATTGTGCTGCGCGACGTGTACTGGCGCTATTTCAAAAAACAGGAGGCCGGTCACGCCGAGCAGATCTGGGCAAACCGGATCTTCGTCACCATCCTCACCGCCCTGGCAATTTTCGTCAGCCTCACGGCGCCCGGCGCCATCGTCATGATCGGCGGTTTTGCCACCGCCTTCGGGTTCATCATGTATCTGATGCTGCTGGGCGTCCACTACGGCTTCAGATACCCGGCCATCGGCGTGGTGATCGGCCTGATCGGCGCCATTGCGGCCTGTTTCGTGACCTACTTCTACTACAGGTACCCGCTTACCATGCACACGGCCTTCTGGGGTCTGTTCGTCGGCCTCATAATCGCCTATATCTGCCGCGGCATCGGCATCAAGGATTCCGAGGAGACCATCAAGCGCCAGCAAGAGATACGGGTCTGGATCAATGACGTGGACGGCCCGTCGGAACGCGGCCAGAAATGGCGTAACGCCATGAAATTCCTGGTCCCGCTCTGGTATGTATTCGCCATTGGACCGTTGTGCATCATTGGCAATAACGCTTTCAAGTTCGCCGGTTTTCCAGCCGTCTGGTCCTGGCAGATTGTCTGGTGGATCATCGGTATCGTGATGATGTGGGCGCTCTGTTTCAAGGCGGAGATGTCCACCACCTCGGAAGAGCAGATCAAGCGTGCCGGCGAAGAGCAGATGATCGTCGTCAAGGAAGCCTAACCACCAGCAAAGGAGAACGATATGGCCAAGGAAGATATGTGGTTGATTATTGTCGTGGCCGTGGCTATCGCCTTTACCGCCTCATTCGGCATGGGGCTGTGGGGATAGGCGCACACCGCTCATAATACACTGTGCCGGGGGCGCCGCCTTCGGCGCTCACCTTACCACGGGCCGCCCGCACAGTGCGGGCGGCCCCTGTTTTGTCGAGACTCTCAGAAAGCCGGGAAGGGCACCACGACGACGAAGAGCAAAGTTTTTACGACGCCATCACCGTTTATGAATCCGGCAGGCCTGGAGAATGAAAAAGCCGATAAAACCGCCCACCCCGTAATAGGGTATCTTGTTGATGGAAAAATCACCAAACAGCGTGGTTCCCGACAATGGCGCACCAATGGCGGGAATTTGCCCGGCGAGCAGTTCGATACCGCTCAGCACCACAAAGCAGCCGAGCAGCACCTGTTTTTCCCGGAGCCGGGGAACGGCTATCTGGATAATCAGGCTTGCTACAATAAGCAGCAGTATGGCGGAAATGTAGATGTTTATCAGCTCCGCCTGCGGCCCGTTGAAATAGTGCAGGCTAAGCCACAGCGGCATGCAGATAACGAGAAACTTGATCAGCGTGATCCGGTTTTTGGTGGGATCGTCCGGTCCCTCAGCATCACGATAGGGCGATAATCTTCCGTCATTCATACTATATCCGCTCTTTTTCAATATGGGTTATATTACCGGCATTGTCAGACAATCCCGGTCATCTCGATGCTCATCTTCTGCTGGATCCCCTCGGTCCGGCGAAATATCTCCTTGAGCATGGTTTGATCGATGCGGGAGAGCCGTTTCGGGTTGACAAAATTATCGGCGCTGCCGCCCTCCTCGTTGATGGCGGTAATCTGCCTGAGAAAACGCATGTTCATCAGATAGTGATACGACTGGACAATGTCGTCATATTCGGCGGTGGTGAGCTTGCGTTGTTCATGGATCAACCGCAGCCGCTCAAGGGTGTTGGTGTGGCGGATGCCTAATTTGAGGCCATAGATCCGGGCAAAATCGATAATCGGCTGTAGGGCCCGCTTGATATCGAATTTGTCCTTATGCTCACCTTTTGACTGCACCACGATATTTCTGAAAAATCCTAGCGGCGGTTTGAAATAAAGGGCGTTTTCCACCATGTTGCGAAAAAATCCGGGCCAGTTCTGAAGAGAGGTAAAAAGGTAGTGTGCCAGCTGATCGGTAAGCGCTGTATCACCATAACCATGGCGAAAA
>AVFP01000104.1_pt1 | contig 24693 bp, 21 predicted proteins | sample 79721 | NCBI WGS metagenome assembly AVFP01 (sample SAMN02303578;SAMN02303577;SAMN02303577;SAMN02303578, study PRJNA214436) | microbial mat metagenome | isolation source: pink berry consortia of the Sippewissett | place: USA: Sippewissett Marsh, Cape Cod, MA | reverse complement strand
TTTTTCCATGTAGGTCTTGATAATATCCTCGTCGATGGCGGTCAGCCGGGCCATGCGGTCGCTCACCTCGGTGCGGATATCAAGATACGGTTCAGTTAAAATCTGCATGGTCGGTCCGGCGCATCCGGTACAGGCAATCCCGTGATTGGGGCAGGGCGCCAGACAGCGGTCAAGGGTTGCCGAGCCTAGGCAAATGTGGCCCTGGCTCAAGAAACAGAACCGTTCATCAGGTACTTCATCCAGGGTGTTCCTGATCTCTCTGGCATCACCTTTAATCATCTGCCGTTTGCAGCGCCCGCACACCGAATCCTGGGTGACGCGTGGTTCCCTTCCTTCGATCAGCGAGGCCAGGCTCTCGAAGATAAAATGCGGGTGCGGCGGACAACCGGGTAAATAGAGATCCACATCAATCACCTCGTCGATGGGGGTCACCATTTTGGCGAGCTCACTCACCTCGGCATCGGGGATGGTATCGGTCTTGGTGGTGGGACTGCGCCGATAGACATGCTCCATGATTTCTTCGCGGCTGTGAGCAAGTCCGGCACCATGCAGACCACCGTAGACGGCGCAGGTGCCAAAGGCGATAATGATCTCGCATTTTTCTCGCATCACCAAAGCGGCGTGACGATCATGCTCGGTGCGCACCGAGCCGGTGAGAATACCGATCCGCGCCGGCGGGTAATCCTTAACATCGGTCAACACCGGACAATGCTGGATCTCCACCGAGTCGAGCACCTGGAGGATTTTTTCGTGCAGATCCACCAGGGCGACGTGACAGCCGCCGCAATCACAGAGCCAGTCAGTATTTAAACGAATTTTTTCATCACTCATCTACGTATCCCCCAAAGAGAGGTTCAGGCGGCCACCGTCAACAATTTTAGACAGCCGTTTTCACCGGCGTGCAGGATGTCGAGCTTTGCCTTTTTACCCATGATGTTTTCCAGGGCGCCGTCAAAAAAACCGGTCATCATAATACACAAAGAACCCTTCTGCGGATGACCAAAACGAAAGAGCGACTGCCGAATCATGCAGTCCCGATAGACGATATACATTTGTTGTTCGCCTTTATGGTTCAAGGTCACCAGCGCATCCTGGGCCTTCGGTTTGAACGGCTCGAACCCCCACAAGCAGTGGTTGTCTTCAAGAACCTTGCGCACCTCACCGATGGCAGTGAGCAGATCATCAGTCTTGACGGCATTTTCGGAAAACTGGCGCCCCAGTTTACGCCCCGCCGACATGGTCATGGAGTTGGCGCCGCGGCCAAGTATCGGCTCGATACCGGCCGACAGAGCCGCCATGAAATTCATTACCTCCTGCAAAGAGCGCCGCCTTTTGCGTATCGCATGTAACTCTTCCACTACTTGTACCTCCCCGTTGGCGCGAATGAGTTGTATATAAACACCTTCTTACTGCCGCATTAAACACGGCGCGGATACAGCCACCCGATCCGATACTACCACAAATTTCCATTTCCACAAAAGAAAAGCTGGTGGAATGCGAGATAGTCGCATCTGAGAAGGATACAATGGGATGGTTACCTGGTGGCACCCGTCAATTGAATGAGAAGCGCTATTCCAGATATGAGCCAAATTCACGCTGGGCGATGTCAAAGCGCAGGGCAAATCCGAGCCCTTCGAACTTTTCAGTGAGCAGCTTCATGGTGTTAACCCCCATTACCAGCCCGTCTTCGCTCACCAGCGGCCCGCCCGAGTTACCTGGATAGATCTCGGCGTTGGTTTGCACAAAATCTCCGCGAATCTGCGAGACGACTCCCGAGGTGACCGAGTTGCTGAGCTGCAGCGGTGAGCCAATGGCATAAACCCGCTGGCCAAGTGAAATATCGCCCGGCTGGTGCGGTTTTATAAAGGGGGTACGGTAGCCATTTATCTTCAAGAGGGCCAGATCGTACTGAGCACTTACCCGGTACAGCAAACCGGAAAGCTCGGTGCCATCAGCAAGGGTAACCGTAAAGCGCGACTGGGCGGCCAGCTCCTGCTGCTTTTTGAGCAGGCTCTTCTGCTCTGTAGTAAACGTTTTGTATTTTTTTTCATACTCGCGGCGATTTTCTTCGTAGATCCGTCGCCACTGACGCAGGGTTGGATCCGATACATTGGCCCGGGCAGCCTGATGCTCGGCTGCTTCCAACTGGCGCAGATCCTGATCAAGGATACGGCGCCACTGGGCAAACTGCTGCCTGGCCGCCTCGATCTGTTCTTCGGTCTGCTGTCTGCTCCGGTCGCTGCCGCGTACCACATGTTTATTGGTGACGATCAACCCATCTTCACTGATAAAAAATCCCGATCCCGAACCAGCCGCCGTGGTAATGGAAACAACCGCCAGATTTGCCTGCTCGATGGGGGTGCGCGGGTTCAGTTTATCGGTAAGCTGAGTGGTTAAATCATAATCCACGGGTTGTACGACACCTGCCGAGGGGGGTGGCGGGCGTTGCCCGTCAAATCCAGAAGCGGGAGGAGGTCGATTCTCCTGCTCATAGATAATGGAGGCAATCCGGTTGATGTCGATGCTGACATCGCCGCCATAATACTCATAGGTGATGGTTGAACCACTCCTGACAATCCGGTCAGTGACAATCACCTGACCGTTTTTCAGATGAATTTCATGGCCCTGGGCGACTCCGCCGCCACCCATGATGGCACAGACAACTATGATACCGAAAAGGTATTTACCCATTATATGCTGATAGGTAACAGCCATAGCTGATTGAACGAAAATAGTTACGAAGATACTATCACCGCGCAGCCGTCTCACTTGGCTCACCTGCATGACTACAGAGCGTTTCGTTCCTCTTCTCTTCTCAAGCAGGGACTCCACTATATATATTTAGTGCAGGACAGCATCTACGACAAGTCACCTCACAAAAAGTGAAAACCTTTTACATCAGCCACTTAATAAGGACGAAGCCGCCGATAAGAAGCACCATGAAGACGATGGTAAGGATGTTGAAATAACGCTCGATGAACAGCTTTACCGGTGCTCCGAATTTATGGATCAACAGGGCGATGAGAAAAAACCTCGCCGAGCGCGATACCACCGAGGCCACCACGAAGGCCGCGAAGTTAATCTTGAAGGCGCCGGCGGTGATGGTGAAGAGCTTGTAGGGCAGCGGGGTAAAGCCGGCGATGATGATGGCCCAGAAATCATAGGTGCGGTAGTAATTCCGTACTACCTCGTACTTGTGCTCCAGCCCGTACCAGCCGATGATCTGCTGACCGATGGAGTCCATGAACCAGAGGCCGAATCCATAGCCCAGCACCCCTCCCAGAACCGAACCCACCGAGCAGATAGCGGCATACTTGAACGCCTGCCGTGGCGCCGCCAGACACATGGCAAGGAGAAAGACATCGGGGGGAATAGGAAAAAAAGAAGACTCGACCAGGGCAATGAAAAAGAGCACCCACACCCCGTAGGGCCCGGCAATCCAATCCATGCAGCGCTGGTAGAGGCCAAAGAGCATCCCCTTGCCGATGGGTGGTGTTTTGCTACCAGCCATGTTCGCCGATCAGATCCACAAAACGGACCCGCTCAAGGACCTTGGTCTCGACCTTCCCATCAACCTTGGAGAGTACCTGCAGCTCCTGGACATACTGATCACCCACCGGAATCACCATTGTACCGCCCTCGGCAAGTTGCCCAATAAGCGGTTCTGGCGGCTGAGGACCGCCGGCGGTGACGATAATACCATCAAAGGGGCTATGTTCGTCCCAGCCACGCGTGCCGTCATCAAGTTTGGTGATGATATTGAAGTAACCAAGCCGGTCAAACACCCGGCGAGCCGTTGTGAGCAATTCCGCAATACGTTCGATGGTGTACACCGATGCGCACAGCCTTGACAGCACCGCCGCCTGATAACCGGAGCCGCTGCCGATTTCAAGCACCCGGGCGGAATCTTCAAGACCCAGTGCCTGGGTCATCAAGGCAACGATATAGGGTTGGCTGATGGTCTGCTGGGCCGCGATGGGCAGCGGGAAATCACCATAGGCGCGGGCGTGCAGGGCATCATCAACGAAACAGTGACGGGGCACCTCACGCATCGCCGCCAACACCCGTTCATCTCGGATACCGCGGGCCACCAGCTGCTCCTGTACCATCTTGGCGCGGCTGGTGGTAAATCGATCATTCACTGCTGATTGTTCTGCCAGGAGAAATCATCGGCCCAGTCATCATCTTTCGAATTATAGGCGCTGTAAACGATATCGCTCACCACGTCGTCGGTAAAGCTCACGACGATCCGATCGTACCCTTCCGAACCGAGACTGTCGCCCACCCACGGCACCCGGCGAAAGTTTGAGCGATACTCTTGGTAGTAGACCCAGCGTTCGCTGCGCGAAGACAACGTTTGCTGGGCGGACGGGTCACCAAGGTAGGTAAGTACGTCGTTTTTGGTGGAGACACCCTCCTTGATGAGCCCGGCATCGGAGGCAAGATTGCTTGCCGGGGTGCTGCCGCACCCGGCAAGCAGAAACAGCAGCAGGACAAAGCCCGGCAGAGATCGTACCAAGATCATGAAAAAGCTCCCTGTGTAGTTATCTGAGCCATGGTTGTGGTGGGTGTGGCAAAACCCATACAATCAGATATTTGGCCACTAAAGCGTGCTGATGGCTCCGAAAGTTCTGCTGTATATAGCGGGAACTCTTTGGTTTTTCAACGGTTTTGTCGAAGGCCTCACGAGTCGAGGGTCTTTGCCAGGATCCGGTAGTTACGCTCCACCATTGCCAGCGGGTCGACCACCAGCCCCGCCTGAATCATGGCATTGTCGTAGATCTGGTAGGCGACTTCGGCGGCAAAGGACTCATCGCTGTCTACGAGCTGGGCCAGACCGCGGATAAGCTTGTTGGCCGGATTGATCTCCAGATTTTTCTTGCCGATTTCGGTGCCGGCACCTTTTTCCAGGCGACCGGCGGCGATAATGCGTTCCATGGATGCACTCATGAATCCATCCGGATTGACAATCATTGCCGGCGCGTCAACCAGCCGATGAGAACGGGTAACATCGGCGACCTTATCGCTCAAGGTCTTTTTCAACCAATCAATCAGAGCGGTGACGGCATCATCGTCCAGTGCATCTTCCTGCTCGCCATCTATCGGCGCCGCATCTTCGTGCGGTAATTTCAGATCGGCCCGATCGGCGGAAACAAGCTTCTTGCCGTCAAATTCACCGAGATGGCTCAAGACAAAATCATCGATGGGCTCTAAGGTATAAATGATCTCGATATCATTTTTCCTGAACATCTCAACGTACGGACCCGCCTCGATGGCCATCCGGCTCGGCCCGTTTATGTAGTATATCTCCTCCTGATCACTGTTCATGCGCAGCACATAATCAGCTAAAGAGATGCTTGTCCCGTCCGCTGACTTGGAAGATTCAAAACGCAGCAGCTTGGCCAGTTCCTTATGATATTCAAAATCAGCGGTAACACCTTCTTTTAGATAGATGCCGAAGGTATCCCAGAATGTGAGGTACCCCTTCTCATCCTTTTTTGCCTGCTCATCGAGAAATTTGAGAAAACGCTTGGTGATTACCCTTCTGATTTTGGCCACCAGGGCGTTGTCCTGCAAGGCCTGACGAGAGATATTGAGCGGCAGATCGTCACTGTCCACCACCCCTTTGAGAAACCGCAACCATCCGGGAAGGATGTGTTCGGAGTGTTGATCGATGAGAATACGCTGGCAGTAGAGGTTGACTCCCGACTCCATCTTGCCGAAACCAAACATCTCCAGGTTCTCCTTGGGAACAAAGAGCAGGGCATTGATGGCTAGGGGTACATCGGCGCTGAAATGAAGGTGGTAGAGCGGCTCATCAGCGGCATTGCCGATAAACTTGTAAAACTCGGTGTACTCAGATTCTTCAATCTCACTTTTATTTCTCGCCCATAATGCCTGCACGGTGTTGACCGTCTTGCCCTCGAGTTTTATGGGAAAGGGGACAAAGGCTGAGTATTGGCGGATAATCGATTCAATCTTGAATTTTTTGGCGTAATCCTCGCATCCCTGCTTCAATTCAAGGATGATCTTGGTACCGCGATGCAGACCGGGGCATGGCTCGACGCTGAAGGTGCCGGTCCCATCTGAGACCCATTCATATCCCTCAGCACCGTCCCAGGGGCGCGACTTTACCGTGACCTGTGCGGCCACCATGAACGCAGCATAAAAACCGACACCGAACTGTCCGATTAATCTGACATCTTCTCTCGCCGCCTCGGCCAGCTCGGCCAGGAAGGTGCCCGCTCCTGAGTGGGCGATGGTGCCGAGGTTGGTGATCAGCTCGTCTTTGCTCATGCCGATACCGGTATCGGTGATCGTGAGGAGCTTTTTCTCCTCATCCAGATCGATCACGATCTCCAGCGGCAGGTGGGCGTCGAACAACTCGGTTTGCTGCTCAACAAGGCTTTGATGGCGGTATTTTTCAAGCGCATCGGCGCTGTTTGAGATAAGTTCTCGCAAGAAGACATCACGCTCCGTGTAGAGCGAATTGATGACAATATCGAGGAGCTTCTTTGTTTCCGCCTGAAATTCGTGGGTGGTAGTGTCTTGGGTCATCGTTACATCCTTTCGCGACAAAAGCCCTATACACAAAGTGTTACCGAATAGGGCTCCGCACTTTTTATCTGTTAGTATTGATTGCCTTGATCTCGTGCTGTATTGTCTGTAAAAACGGCGATATGGTAACCATCGCGCTCTTGCTGTCAAGCCGGGGCACGGCGGCAAAGCTCGGGGGTAATGACACCTCACACTGACCATACAGATAGCAGACAGATGAACCACATCAAGGATACCGTCATCATCGGCGCCGGACTCAGCGGTCTGGTCGTCGGCCACGCCCTCAAGCAACTCGATCCCCACCACCGCCTTATGATTGTAGAAAAATCAGGAAAATGCGGCGGGGTTATCCAGTCGTTTCAGGACAAGGGGTTCACGGCCGAATGGGGGCCGCACGGCTTTCTGGACAACAGCGAAACAAGTCGCCGGCTGATAACCCAGCTCGGCCTGAATAACGAACTGGCAAAAGCCCCGCTCGCCACCCATGGGCGCTATGTGTGCCGCAACGGGGCTCTGCAATTGATTCCCCAGAGCCCACTGAAAATCCTCAGGGCGCCGCTCATCTCATGGCGTGAAAAGATCGGCGTGCTGCGTGATCTTTTCAAAAAACCGTTAGCCGGCGAGCCCACCGTCGCCAAATGGGCCAACCATCGATTCGGCCCGGCCCTGCTCCCCTATGTGGACGCGGTGTTCACCGGCACCTATGCGGGTGACTACAATGAGCTTAAAATCGATGCCGTAATGCCCGGCGCCCGCGCCCTTGAGAAACGCTATCGCTCGGTGATCCGAGGCGCCCTTGCCACCGCCTGGCGGGCCAGAAAGAAACACAAGACCAGACCATCACTGCCGACTATGCTGAGCTTTACCGGCGGCATGCAGCGGCTGGTGGAAAGACTTGCCGATCAGTTTGTCACCGGCGAGGAACTGATACTGCACCGCACCGTCAGTTCCATTGCCAGAGTTGAAGATCAGTGGCAGGTGAGATCACTTGAAGACGAACCGCTCACCGGCGCCAACCTGGTCATTGCCCTGCCGGTTAACCAGGGCCTTGGGTTGCTTGCGACGCTTTCTGATTCGATGCCGTTGCGGCGCGTCCCGGAGGCGTGGCTGGCAACTGTTGTGCTTGGTTTTGCGGGCGCCCGGTTGCCGCCTGGTTTTGGATTCTTGGCGCCGGATTGCGAAAACCGCTTTATCCTGGGGGCACTGTTTTCATCCAATATGTTTGCCGGACGGGCACCGGCCAACCACATCATTCTCGAGGCCCTGGTTGGCGGCAGGCGTCACCCGGAACGGCTCGAGCTCACTGACGATGAACTCATTGCCGGCGCCTTAGGCGATATCGGTGATTTGCTAAATATTTCGGACAACCCGGTCTATGCCAGGGTCCTGCGGCCCGGCGGCGGCATCCCGCAACTGGAGGCGGGCTACCCGGCGCTGTTGTCCTGGCGCGACACCCTCGTAAAAGAGATGGGCGGCCTTGCCGTCTGCGGTTTTGGCTGGGAAGGAATCGGTATCAACGATATGGTCAAGACGGCCACCGACGTCGCTGATAAAATCATCGAGCGCCGCACCAGAGCCAGTGCGCAACCTGAACTGAAAAAGGTCTATTTCTAAAGCGCCGACTGACAGCCAATACGGCACGGCTTTTAGCCGCCAGCAGTGCTATTGGTCTCGTAAAAAACTCCTAAAATTCTTTCTACCGCCATTGCCGCAAAAGCCTCAATCCAGCAACTCCAAATGAGCTGCGAATTGCCTCTCAGGCCATACATGACTGATATGGAGAGTTTTACAACCCCATTAGAGCTGACGCACCCGCTCGCTGAGCAGGTCAAGCTGCGCCGACACCGAGGTATCTCTTCGTTTCAGATCACCAATCACCTTGACCGCATGCAACACGGTGGAGTGGTCACGCTTAAATATCTTGCCGATATCGGCCAGGGTCTGATCGGTATGCTTGCGGCTGAGATACATTGCCACCTGGCGCGGGTAGCTGATAGATTTCTTGCGCGATTTTGATTCCATCTCGCCCATGCTGACGGCAAACTGCCGCCCCACCATCTCGGAAATAGCCCGGGTATTGAGTTCCTGGGTGCGTCCCACCAGAGATGCCACCGAATCATCAACCATGGCCTCGTCAATCTTACCGTTCGCCAGCACTGCCCGGGCACGCAGGGCGATAACGGCCGACTCCAGGCGGCGCACATCCCCTTTTATGTGCTGGGCGATATGGTCAACAAAATGGTCTTCGATCCGGATATTGTGCGCCGCCGCCTTTATCCTGACGATGCGGCGTCTGGTCTCCAGGTCGGGTTGTTTGATTGAGGTCACCAGGCCCGATGTCATCCTCGATCTGAAATCATCATCGATATCGCTTAACTCACGCGGACCCTTATTGGCCGTAAGCACAATTCGCTTACCCGATTTTATCAGGGTATCGAGCACTTCGTTGAGTTCCTGCTGGGTCTTTTTCTTGCCGATGAGGCTCTGAATATCTTCGATCAGCAATATATCACACTGCTCCTGATACTTGCGTTTAAATCCTTCCATTTCGTTGGACCTAATATTTGCCACCATCTCGGCGGCAAATTGCTGGGCGGTCAGGTAGTGCAGTCTGGTAAGCGGCGCCGTGCTTAAAAGTTCGTGAGCAATGGCATGGGTTAAATGGGTTTTACCCAGCCCGGTGGTACTGTTGATGTAAAGGCATGGACCAATGGAATCATCGAGAGAGCAAACCGCCCGACAGGCTGATTGGGCCAATATATTGCCGGCGCCGACCATAAACTCGGCAAAGGTGTAGCGTGGATGGAGGGAGCGAAATTGTGAGGTGCCGGTGACCATTTGCGGCAATTGCAATTGCACCGGTTTGCTGACGTCCGAATCGATCCGTCCCGCATCTTGCAGGTGCACCATCTCGATGCTTTGATCCTCATGCACCACAGCCTCGGTAATCGCGGCAAGAAAATTCTGGCTGACAAAGGCCTTAAAATACTTGTCAGGGCAGGACAAAAAGAGGTGCGCCCCCCGGCGGTTGTGCAAACCAAGCGGCTCAATCCAGAGCTTATAGACACTCTGGGTGATCGTCTCTTGTAATTTTTGTTTCGCTCGTTCCCACACCATGACGCATTATCTCGCTTGAGATTCCCAATTAGACGCCAAATTCAACGATCTACGCCGAAAAAATGAAGCAAGACCACCGGAAAAACCCTCCCGGTCCTGCCCAAACCTTAACCAAAACAAAACAAAGACAAGATGAGCGGAAGCAACACTCCGGCCTCTCCCCGGAGCACTCCGCAATGATTTACGGACGCCAGCTAAACCCTATCGCGGTGTCCCGGTCAAAGACGATATCAGCTGATTTTCGATTAAAAATAGAGGCCCGGTAAGACAGCGGCAAACCGTTGAGGAAATTGGACAAAATTACTACAAGGCGGAAATCAGTCATCTTTTTCAGACTCTCCCGCAGATACCGTTTTTCAATGTGATCCAAATGTTTTAGAAACATTACGGTAAAGTTATCAACAATGTAAGAGAAAAATGAAACACCGCTTTTCTCAAAATTTCTATTAAATAATAAAATTTTCACGAAAATATGGAAAAACAATGATACATAAAATTCTCATGTTTTCCCGCCCTCACACCCGCGCCACCGTCCAAACAACCACCTCCCCGGCACCGGCCCGGACAAGAACCCGGGCACACTCGCTTACCGTGGCGCCAGTGGTAAAGACGTCATCGACGATGCAGATCCGGCGTCCGCGCACCACCTCCGTATCTTTCACAGCAAATGCGCCGCGCACATTTTTACGCCGGGCCGCACCGCTTAAACCGGTCTGGGCCGGGGTCGCGACTTTTCTGAACAACAGGGCCGGCTCTATCGGTGTATCGCCGCGGCCTCGTCCTAACCTGGCCAGCAGCAGGGCCTGATTCAGGCCGCGTTGGCGGAGGCGGTCGCGATGCAGGGGAACCGGGACAATCAGATCACAGTCCGGCGGCAGCAGACTGGCACCGGGAGCCGAGATAATCTGACGTAGGGGTTGCAGCACTGCCGTATCGCCACGATATTTCAAACGATGCAGAAGGTTAATGACAGGTTCATGATACATGGCCACCGAGCGTGCCATGGCAAAGGGCGGCGGACTGGACAGGCACCCCTGGCAATACCGATCCTCGCCAGCTAAAACCTTTACCCCGCAGCGCCGACAGATGGGTGCGGTAATGATCTTCACCATCTCCATGCACGATGTGCAGAGCGTCTTTCCAGCGCCGGGCCGCAGATGTATCTCACACCCAAAGCAGCGCGGCGGAAAGAGCAGATCGAGCAGCCCGTCTCGCAGGGCGGCGAGTGTGAATTTTTGCTCTCTCACCTGATTTGTCCATGGCGGTAGATATTGCAAGCGTCTCTCATGAGCGCTTTGCAAATGCCGGCAAACATGGCATAATGGCCCACCCTTTTTCTTGATTTATATTGGCGCATCCATCAACCACCTAAAATTATTCAGCAATGATGATGATTTCACCTGCTTTTGTATACCCGTCGAGAAAATCGTGGATGACAACCATCGCACCTTGTCTGGCAAAATATTCACGAACAGGATTCAGATCGCTTGTGATCACGACATGCGCCATCCTGCTGAGCACTTCCATCGCCAGCGCGGAAGAACAGAATATCATTTTTCTGCCCCTCAACGTCGTCGCCCCGGATGTTGACGAACTGTTTGTGGGGCAGATCGATGAACGCTACGCGACGGCGCTCGCACAAAAAGGTTTTGCCCTTGCCGATCGGCAGTTATTTGACTACCGATCCTGGCCGCCCCCCACCGATGAGCTCCGGGCCATTAGCGCGGCAGAAGGCGCCGATTACGCGGCGGCCGGCGCGATAACGGTGATCGGCAATCAGCTGAGCCTCGATGTCACGGTCTACGACGCCCTTGCCCCCGACACACCGTTTTATATTTACCAGGAAGCGGCCTCACTTGCCGAGCTCGATCTTGTGCTCGCCGCCGTCACCGATGATATCATCGCCTATGGTGAACGCCGCCGGCTCATTGCCGCCATCGCCCCGGAGGGCAACCAGCGGATCGACTCCGGCGCCATTTTACGCCAGATCCAGACGAAGACGGGTGACTATTACCAGCCCGAGGCCCTGCGCGAAGATCTCAAAGCCATCTACGACATGGGCTATTTCGAGGATGTCCAGATCGATGTACGCGGCACTGACCAGGGCAAAGAGGTAATCTTTCGGGTTATCGAAAAACCCGTCATCAGCTCCATTACCATCACCGGTGTCGACCGCCTCAAGGATGATGAGGTGCGCGAGGTGGTAACACTTCGAGAAAACTCGATTCTCAATCCTCTCCAGGTCAATGCCACGGCCGCGGCAATCACCCAGTTATATCGTAACAAGGGGTATTACAACACCCTGGTAACGCCTACCATCTCCTTTCCCACCCCGGAAACCGCCGCCGTTCGATTTGCCGTGGAAGAAGGACGCAAGGTATATATCAAGGATATCACCTTCACCGGTAATACCGCTTACAAGGACAGCGAGATTCGCGACACCATCCAGACCCGCGAGAAGAACTGGCTTTCCTGGCTTACTCAGGCAGGTCTTCTCGACCGCGACGTGGTCAATCAGGACATCGGGCGGATTGTCGCCTTCTACCAGAACAACGGGTTTCTCGAAGCCCGCGTCGGCGAACCGGAGATAACCCAGGAAGAAGAGTCGCTGTTCGTCAATTTCACCGTTGAAGAGGGACCGCGCTTCAAGGTGGGCCGGGTTGATATCGACGGAGATCTCATCGCCGACAAGCAGGTCTTTCTCGATATGCTCACCATTCGCAACGAAGAGTATATGAGCCGCCAGGTACTGCGCGAAGACATTCTCAAAATCACCGATTTCTACGCCGAACAGGGGTTTGCCTTTGCCGAGGTGCGGCCCAACATCGAAAAATCAGAATCGGGCGCCCGGGTGGATCTGAACCTGCGAATCAACAAGGGTGATCTGGTCTATATCAACCGCATCGTCATTCAGGGCAATACCCGTACCCGCGACAACGTCATCAGGCGAGATCTGCAGATCGCCGAGGGTGGGGTGTTCGACGCCAAAGGATTGCGCACCAGCAATGAGAAACTCCAACGACTTGACTTCTTCGAAGAGATCACCATCACCCCGGAACCGGCCCTTGACCCATCGAAGATGAACGTTGTCATTGACGTCAAGGAAAAAAGCACCGGCCAGTTCAGTATCGGCGCCGGTTACTCCTCGGTGGACGACTTTATGATCATGGGTGAAATCTCCGAGAATAACTTCCTGGGGTTGGGCCAGCGGCTTTCATTAACCGCCAATATCGGCGGCAAATCAAATCGCTACAACCTCGCTTGGACCAATCCCCGGGTGTATGACACCCAGCTTTCCATGGGCGTCGACCTCTACAACTGGAGACGCGAATTCACTGACTATACCCGTGATTCCACCGGCGGCGCACTGCGTTTCGGCCATCCGTTCTGGGGCAAGTGGCGGCTCTATGAAAGCTACAGCTATACCGACACCGAGCTGACCGATGTGTCGGAAAACGCATCATTTATCATTCGCGAATCACAAAATGTGCCGGTCACCAGTGCCCTGGAGTTTTCCCTGATACGAGATACCCGCGACCGGCTCTATGGGGCCAGCAAAGGTTCACGAAACCGGATAACCACCAAATATGCCGGTGGCTTTTTACAGGGGGACGCACAGTTCACCAAGGTCGAGGGATCATCGGGCTGGTACTTTCCCATCGCTTACGGCACGGTCTTTCACTTTCTCGGCGCCGCCGGCATAGTATCGGAAAATAAAGAGGACAAACTGCCGGTCTATGAACGTTTCTACTTAGGTGGACTCAACTCCATCCGCGGTTTCAAGTATGGTGATGTCAGCCCCGTCGACCCGGAAACGGGTGATCGGATCGGCGGTAATCGGATGTGGTATATCAACTCCGAGATCGTCCTGCCCCTGCTCAAGGATCAGGGGGTATTCGGCGTTGTCTTTTTTGACGCCGGCCAGAACGTGGCCAATGATTTTTCCAGCTCCATCGCCGATGACATCGACAAGGGTGTCGGTGTGGAACTGCGCTGGTTGTCCCCGCTGGGGCCGCTGCGCGTGGTCTGGGGATACAATCTCGATCCGCTGCCCGACGAATCGCAGACCGTCTGGGATTTTAGTGTCGGCGGGCAATTCTAGCATGTGACGGAAAAAGTCAGGGTTACCCGAACGCAGAGCATCTGAGATAACATCGGCATCATGGCCGCCCCCCAGCCTCCATCAGTGGTGCCAGCCGTCGATGTCGCCGGTCTGCGTGGCGGCGGCGTCGCCTGGTATTGCGCAACTCTTACCGGTGAAAGGCCGCTGTGCATCCTGGTCGCCGATGAACAGCAGGTGGCTGAGACCGCCCAGGATCTCAGTTTTTTTACCAAGGCCGAGGTTTTCGCCTACCCGGCTCATGAGATTCCTCCCTACGGGGCGCTGGCCCCGGATCCACGTACCAGTGCCCAGCGCATCTCAGCGCTCTATCATATCCGCGACCAGGGGGTCGCACCGGTTATCGTTACCTCGGTTGAGGCCGCCCTGCGCCGGGTAATTCCCGTTAGCCAGTTACAGCGCCATGCCGAGCTGGTGATCGCCGGTGAAGAACTGGATCTGGATCGGTTTCGCGGCGCGCTTGTCGCCATGGCCTACGAACCGGCCGCACTGGTACGGATGGTTGGTGATTTCGCGGTGCGCGGGGGCATTATCGATCTGTATCCACCGCCCTTTATTAGTGCTGATGGAAATTGTCATGACGGGCCGCTGCGGATCGATCTGTTCGGAGAAACGGTGGAATCGATCCGCGGATTCGATCCGCTTTCCCAACGTTCCACCACCCATCTCGAGGAAGCAGTAATTCTGCCGGTCAGTGAGCTCCACCTTGCCGCCGGTGAGAGCAACCATCTTGACCCTATTGTCCAGCGCCTCCATCATCTAGGCGAGCACTACGGGTGGGACGCTCCGGCCACCACCGCCATGGTTGAGCGCATCAAGCATGGCCGGCGCTTTGCCGGCATGGAGTGTTTCCTGCCCATTTTCACCAGAGATGACGAACCTTGTGCAACCATCTTTGACCACCTGCCGCCATCCACCCGGGTGATCGTCCGTGAGCCCGCCGCCATCAATCAAGGCATCGATCTGGTCTGGGAGCGTATTGAACACAATTTTGCATCACTCACCCAGGCGGGTCAGCCGGCCCTGCCACCGCCGGAGCTGTTCATTACCAAAGCACTGTTCAATGAATTGATCGGTGGGTTTGAGCGCCACCAAATCGGTGATTTCATCTCCGCTGATACGGCTGATCACCGCTTTGTCATGCACTCGCATACCCTGTTGCGGCAGCAGATTTCGAGGCGACACCGCCAGCAGAGTGTGCTCGCCCCGCTTATCGAGCAAATCGACCAGTGGCTTGGCAACAACGAGACGGTTATCATCTGCTGCCGCTCGGAAAAACGGCGCAACACCCTGCGTGAACTGCTTGCCGAGGCGCCCTTTAGCTGCCTCCCCCATGAGGGCATACTTGATCTTGACACCATTGATCCCCACCCGGATCATGCGGAGATATCTCTTGCCGCGACCCCGATCAGCCGCGGTTTTTCCTTTCCTGCCCGGCGCCTTCACCTGCTCTCCGAGCTTGAACTGTTCGGCCAGCGCCGTCTCGGCGGCCGCTCCCGAAAAAAGGCGGCAGCCCAGCCGCTGCGCTTTACCGAGGTTAACGACGGCGACATCGTCGTCCATCGCGACCACGGTCTAGGAATACAAACTTTACGTGCCGGTAGATCGGCTCACCCTGGTAACCCGTTACGAAGGCCCCACCGACAAGCTCCCCCGGATCGACAAACTGGGATCCACCGGCTGGCAGGTCGCCAAGGCCAAGGTCTCCGAGCAGATGTGGAAAGTCGCCCAGGAACTGCTCGACCTCTATGCCCGTCGCGAAATTCGGGGTGGCACACCGTTTTCATCCCCCGGCGAATTGTATCGCGATCTCGAAGAATCCTTCGCCTTTGATGAAACCCCCGGCCAGCAGCAGGCGATCACCGAAACGGTGGATGATCTCACCGCAACCCGCTGCATGGATCGATTGATCTGCGGTGATGTTGGCTACGGCAAGACCGAAGTGGCGATCAGGGCCGCCTTCAAAGTGGTGGAGGATGGTTTTCAAGCGGCAGTACTGGTGCCCACCACGGTTCTGGCTGAACAACATCTGAAGACATTTACCGAGCGGCTCGCCGATTTTCCGGTGCGGGTCGCCGGTATCAACCGTTTCAAGAGCCGCACCGAGCAAAAACAGATCATCTCCGATCTTGCCGGCGGCGCTATTGACATCATCATCGGCACCCACCGGCTGCTCTCCAAGGATATCTCCTTTCGTAAGCTGGGGCTGCTCATCATCGACGAGGAGCACCGGTTCGGGGTCAGCCACAAGGAGAAGATCAAGCGGATAAAGGCCGGCGTGGATGTACTCGCGCTCACCGCCACCCCCATTCCCCGCACCCTGCAGCTCTCCCTGCTGGGCATTCGCGATCTCTCCCTCATTGCCACCCCGCCGGCCCAGCGACTGCCGGTCAAAACCTTCGTTGCCCGCTATGAGGAGCTGATCATCAAGGAGGCGGTCACTCGTGAAATCGGCCGCGGCGGCCAGGTTTTTTTCGTGCACAACCGGGTGCGTTCCATCAGCCAGATGGCTTCCACCGTGCAAAAACTCGTCCCCCAGGCACGGCTTGCCGTCGCCCACGGGCAGATGGCAGGCAGTGAGCTGGAAGAGATCATGGTGGATTTCGTACGCGGCTCCATCGACGTGCTGATCAGCACCACCATTATCGAATCAGGCCTCGATATCCCCAGTGCCAACACCATTATCATCAATCGGGCCGACCAGCTCGGCCTGGCCGAGATGTATCAACTGCGCGGCCGGGTGGGTCGGTCAAGCACCCAGTCCTATGCCTATCTGCTGGTCCCCTCGCTTGAGCACCTCGCCAAAGACGCCCGCGACCGGCTTCGGGCGTTGCTTGAGTACAGCGAGTTGGGCGGCGGCTTTAAGCTTGCCATGTCCGATCTGCAGATTCGCGGCGGCGGCAATCTGCTTGGGGTGTCCCAGAGCGGCCACATCGCCGCGGTGGGGTATGAGTTGTATTTTGAACTGCTGCAGAAAACCATCGCCGATCTCAAGGCCGGAAACAGCAGAGAAAATGGCGAGGTGCCGGCCCCCGACATCGATCCTGAGGTCAATCTGCGGATCAGTGGTTTCATCCCGGAGGAATATATCGCCGATACCAGCCAGCGCTATATGATGTATCGCCGTGTTGCGGCACTGGCGGATGAGACGCAGGAAGAGATGGATGTCCTGCGAGAAGAGCTGAGAGATCGCTACGGCGCCATCCCCGATGAGCTTGACAACCTGTTGCTGATCATCGCCATCAAACGCAGTATCAAACCGCTGGCCATCACCAAGCTGGAACAAGGCGACGGTGTCCTGGTCTTTTCTTTTGCCCCAGATCCTCCCATCCCCGCCGATAGCTGGCCCGATTATCTGATCCGCAGTGGCCACCGGCTGACCCCGGATCACCGCTTAATCGTCAAAACCCGTGCCGCTTCCCCGGCCGAACTGAACAGTTTCGTGGCGCATATCACCGCCGAGCTCAGCGCGCTTGCGCACTTAACACAAACAGACGAAACCCGCCATGAAACCATTGTGTAAATGGGACGAGATCGATACGGTACTGCTCGATCTGGACGGAACCCTTCTCGATAAACATTTCGACGACCATTTTTGGGAACATCACGTACCTCGCGCCTATGCGAAAAAAAGAAAGATCGCCACCGCCGACGCCGTTGTTGAGCTTATGGGCTACTACCGGTCGGTGGAGGATTCGCTTGCGTGGTCGAATGTGGATTACTGGTCGAAACGGCTGCAGCTCGATATTATCGGGCTCAAGGAAGAACTATCGCATCTGATCACGGTGCACCCGCGGGTACCCGCGTTTCTTGAGTTTCTCCGGCAAGAAGCAAAGCCCGCTTACCTGGTTACCGCCGCCCACCCCAAAACCCTGGCCCTGAAGATGCACCATGCCGGCCTTGAACACTATTTTCGCGAGATGATCTGTGCCGAGCACCTCGCTCTGCCCAAACAGGATCCCCTGTTCTGGCGCCGGTTGCAGGTAAAACTGGGTTTTTCTCCGGAGCGCACCATGCTCGCCGATGATACCGAAAAAGTTCTAACAGCCGCCGAAATAACCGGTATCGGTACCCTTGTTCATATCGCCAGGCCAAGCTCCCGGACTCGGCCACGGAGCAGTGATAACTTCATCTCCATTACCTATTTCGGGGAACTGCTGGAACACCGCCACAATGAGATATGTAGTTGAGAAGGGAGAAAAGGTTTTGCAAATTTGACGATGCCGGGCTATGAATTAATCAGGAGATGAGCCTTACGTCACACAATCAAGCATCCTGTAAAGTTTGCAATGTTGCCATAGAGCGCCGCCATTTTTGTTTTGGGCGCGGATAGCACGCTTGAGGGAGCATGGCTGCGCTCTGTGACTGAAAGAGTAATTAAGCATAAAACAGAAAAGAGCAGGCTCGGCGATATTGTACGCATTACAGGGTGCCAGGATGATGGAGTTGGAAAAGGAGAAAACCGTGCGCCACTTCGTTACATATGCCCTACTGGCCTCGCTGCTGCTTATGCTCAGCGGGTGTGGAGAAAAAGAGGTTGGCCGGGAAAAAGAGCGCTTTGCCCCCACCGATGCAGCCGTTTTGTTGTTTGCCGAGTCGACGGTGCCGCCGTCGTGTCTGGTCTTTTCCCACCTGCTCATAACCATACCGACCAGGCTCAGCGAACAGTCAATCAGCTCGCGGATCACCGCATACGGCAAACAGGAGGGCGCCGACTATGTGCTTATCGGCATGAGCCGGCAAAGTGATCGAAACCCCGATTCGATACTCTTCAACGATTACGGTCCGGATACAGTTTACGACTTTGGTGCCGACTGGGCAGGTTGGAATTTTGGTTTTGATGAGTGGTACGGGCAGGGACCGCTGGTCGGCTTTGAACCCGACCAGCTCAACGCTGATGAACCCGCCTTTGCCACCACCGTGATGACCCAGGCGGCGCTTCTGCGGTGTCAGCCGGAGTGATCCCCTGCACCGCCGTACGTTACGAGAACTTCAAGGGAGCCTTGAAAAATGAGCATGTTCGTTCAAGATCAAGGCGCGAGGGAAATTTTACCACGGGCATATGGCTGATATTCCGAGGATAAAGCTTTTAGAGCAACGCGGAGATTGGGCGAAAAGGCCATTTTTCAGGACTCCCTCAAGTTTAAGATCGATCAATAGAGAGGTATCTGACACATAGGTTCTGCCAGCCACTAGTTGTTAACTACTAAACAGGTGAGGTGAATGATGGCTAACTATCAGGAGGTTTTCACGAAAAGTATCGAGCAGCCGGAAGAATTCTGGGCGGAGGCCGCCGCCGGCATTGACTGGTATCAGTCCTGGGACAAGGTGTTGGACGATGCAAACCCACCATTTTATCGCTGGTTCACCGGCGGCATGATGAACACCTGCTTTAATGCGGTCGACCGCCACGTTGCCGCCGGTCGCGGAGAACAGGCGGCCATAATCTACGATAGCCCGGTTACCGACTCCGTCACAACGATCACCTACAATCAACTGCACGAGCGGGTGGCGCAACTGGCCGGCGCGTTGAAGCGGGCCGGCGCGGAAAAAGGGGATACGGTCATCATTTATATGCCGATGATCCCCGAAGCCGTCTATGCCATGCTTGCCTGCGCCCGTCTTGGTGTCATCCACTCGGTGGTCTTCGGCGGCTTTGCCGCGCCGGAGCTGGCCATCAGGATTAATCACGCCCAACCCAAATTTTTGCTCTCCGCCTCCGGCGCCATTGAAGGCAAGAAAACCCTGGCTTATAAACCGATCATTGATCAGGCCATTGACATGGCCGAACATAAGGTGAAGCACTGCGTCATCCTGCAACGCCCCTTTGTCGGCGCCGATATGCAGGATGGTCGCGATCTTGACTGGAATGATTTCATAGGCGGCGCCGAGCCCGCCGAGTGCGTGCCGGTTGCCGCCACCGACCCCCTTTATATCCTCTACACCTCAGGTACCACCGGGATGCCCAAAGGGGTTATGCGGGACAACGGCGGCCACGCGGTGGCCCTGCACTGGTCCATGAAGGCCATCTACGATATCGATGCCGGCGACGTTTTCTGGTCGGCTTCTGATGTCGGCTGGGTGGTGGGTCATTCCTATATCGTCTACGGGCCACTGCTTAAGGGTGCCACCACCGTATTTTACGAAGGAAAACCGGTGGGCACTCCCGATGCCGGGGCCTTCTGGCGGGTCATCTCGGAGCACCAGGTGAAGGCCCTGTTCACCGCGCCTACCGCATTTCGGGCCATCAAGAAGGAGGATCCCACCGGCTCGTTTATCTCAAAGTACGACATCTCATGCTTTGAGGCGCTCTATCTGGCCGGCGAGCGGCTTGATCCCGACACCTACTATTGGGCCTCGGACCTGCTCAAGGTACCGGTTATCGACCACTGGTGGCAAACCGAAACCGGCTGGGCGATTGTCGCCAACTGCCGGGGTATCGAAGAACTGCCAATAAAAGCGGGATCGCCGACCAAACCGGCACCCGGCTACGATGTGCGCATCGTTGACGACGGCGGGCTTGAACTGGGTGCCAACCAGGAGGGCAATATTGTCGTCAAACTACCGCTGCCGCCCGGCACCCTGGCGACTCTGTGGCACAATGAAGAACGTTTTGTCAAGTCGTATATGAAGACCTTTCCCGGCTATTATGAAACCAGCGACGGCGGCTATATCGATGATGACGGCTACGTATATGTCATGGGCCGCATCGATGATGTTATCAACATAGCCGGCCACCGTCTCTCCACCGGTGCCATGGAGGAGGTTATCGCCACCCATCCAGATGTTGCCGAATGCGCGGTGATCGGCACCGATGACCAGCTCAAGGGACAATTGCCGGTTGGTCTGTTTGTACTCAAGTCGGGAGTAGAGCGAAGCAACGAGGAGGTGAAGGCGGAGCTGGTGAAGTTGGTACGGGAAAAAATCGGCGCCATCGCCTGTTTTCATGAAGCGACCTCGGTGGCACGACTGCCCAAGACCCGCTCCGGCAAGATCCTGCGCGGCACCATGCGCTCGATTGCGGCCGGCAGAGAATACCGGATGCCTTCAACCATCGATGATCCGACCATTCTTGATGAGATCACCGACACCCTCACCGATATGGGATTTCCCCATAAATAGGCTCAGCTGGGCGGGGACTGCCGACCATGCACTCCCCGCCGCCAAGTCGTATGACGATTAATTGTTCGGCTAAGCCGCCACCACCACAGATAGGCAACACGATCTTATGAAAATTCACGAATATCAGGCAAAAGAGTTATTTCGCGCTCATGACATCTTGGTACCCGATTCCGAGGTGGCCCGCGACCCCGACCATGCCCGCCGTATTGCCGAAACCCTTGGCTCCCCGGTAGTAATCAAGGCCCAGGTACATGCCGGCGGACGCGGCAAAGGCGGCGGTGTGCAGGTGGTTGACAGCGCCGCCGCGGCGGAGCAGGCGGCCCGCAATATCCTTGGTATGGAGCTGGTTACCGAGCAGACGGCAGGTATGGGCAAAACAGTCAATCAGGTTCTGGTGGAACGCGCCGTTGCCATTGACCGGGAACTCTATTGTTCGCTTCTGGTCAATCGAGACACCGCCACCATAACGATTCTGGTCAGCAGTGACGGCGGCATGAATATCGAAGAAGTGGCCGCCGCCACCCCCGAACGGATCGTTTCCGTCGACGTCAATCCACTGCTGGGACTGCAGGGCTTTCAACTCCGCGCGTTGGCCGCTGTTTTGGCTCTGAGCGGTGACACCGGCAAAAAGTTTAGTGCGATGATGCGCCGCCTCTACCGGTTTTTCGTCGATTACGACTGTTCCATGGTGGAAATCAATCCGCTGGTCGTCACCGACCAGGGCGAGCTCATCGCCATCGATGCCAAAGTCGATATCGATGGCAACAGCCTCTATCGTCATCCGGATGTCGCCGCCATGCGCGACCCGCTGGAAGAGGACCCGCACGAGCGTAAAGCAGCGGAGTTTGATCTCAACTATATCAAGCTTTCGGGAAACATCGGCAACATGGTAAACGGAGCGGGGCTCGCCATGGCCACCATGGATATCATCAAACAGGCGGGCGCCGAGCCCGCCAATTTTCTTGATGTGGGCGGCGGCGCCAGCGCCGCCAGGGTGGAACAGGGATTTCGCATCATTCTCGATGATCCGCACGTCAAAGGAATCCTGATCAATATCTTCGGCGGCATCCTGCGCTGCGACGAATTGGCCCGCGGGGTGGTGCAGGCCGCCACCGCGGTAGGCTTGTCGGTGCCGGTGGTGGTGCGCATGGAGGGAACCAACGTAGAAGAGGGAAGGCGTATCCTGGCCGATTCGGGATTGAACCTGATCAATGCCGAAGATATCGGCGACGCCGCCCGGAAGGTGGCCGAAATCGCCTAGATCGCCGGCCATGATCCGGATGATTGTTGCTATCGTGCTCGCTATGCTGGCCGGGGCCGGCCCCCTTGGTGCAGCGCCGCTCATCATCAACTCGGGCGACCCCTCTGCTCTGCCGCCGTTCAGCCTGCCGGCATATACCCGTGCCCTGGAGCAGGGCGGCCGTGCTATTCATGTACCGGTGGTCATGAGCAAGGATGAAGTCCTCTACGTCCTCGATGAGCAGTTCATCGCCGCTGATCACTCTTTATCAGATGCTCACGCGGATACGGGCAATCAATTGGAAGCATCGTTTGCAGGCAATTATACGAGCACTGAACTTGATGCATACACCTGGCCAACCGGCCTGCGTCCCCCGTATCTACGCGAAGTACTTTCTGTGGTGGCGCTTTTTGAGCAGGAGACGGGTGAGCCCGTCACGCTTTTTATCGAGTTGAAAAACGGCTGGCAGCATCGTCCATTCGGACGAGAACTGGTTCCTGTGGCAATGGCCGAACTCTCTTCATTCAGCTATCCGGAAAATAGAAGAAGGTTGATTGTCGGCAGCTATGATGCCGATTCAGTCACTGAATTGAGCAAACAGTCAGCCTATCCACCGGAGATTGTCGCCATTGTCCAGCTCATCGGCGCCAACGACGGCTCCCAGGTCATGGTACGGGAACCGACGGGGTGGGGTGGGTATAATTTTGACTGGATGGTAACCAGGCATGGACTCAAAGCTCTGTCCTCTTACGTGGACATGCTTGGCTTGTCCGCCACAACACTTTCCAGCAGCACAAGCTCGTACCGATGGTCAACCTATCTGGAGGATAGCCAGCTGCTGGGCGTCGGCGTCCTCGCCCTTGACGCCGACGCCATGCTGGGTGAGGCGCCGCGGCCTAAAACGATCATCAAGACCATCGTCAATGATCTGGCCACCGAGCTTACTCCGGCAGCTATTCTTACCGCTTATGATCGGATTGTCCGACAGGCTCTTGATCCGAACGCATCCGCACCTGAACCGGGCGCTGAACCGGGCGGTTCTGAAATCGAGGACATCCTGCGCCGCCTCAACACCCCAGGTGCCAATTATGATAACCTGCCAACACCTCAATAATGAACCCCACAACGTCAAAACGATCCCGCCAGCCCCAGAGGGAAGTTCTACGACGCCATCAATACTGAATCATGGTGACACCAGATGACAATCTTCGCTGACGACACAACCAGGGTACTCGTTCAGGGCATTACCGGCAAAGAAGGGCAATTCCATACTCGCCAGTGCATTGCTTACGGCACCACCGTGGTGGCCGGAGTAACGCCCGGCAAAGGCGGCCAGAAGATGGATGAGGTGCCGGTATTCAACTCCGTCAAAGAGGCCGCCGGCGCCACCGGGGCGAACGCCTCTCTTATCTTTGTGCCGCCTCCCTTTGCCGCCGAGGCGATAGTCGAGGCGGTCGATGCGGGTATCGAGCTCATCGTTTGCATCACCGAGGGCGTGCCGATTATGGACATGCTTCGGGTCAAACAATTTCTCGCCGCCACCTCATGCCGCCTGATCGGCCCAAACTGTCCGGGAATTATCAGTCCGGGCCGCTGTAAAATAGGGATCATGCCCGGCCATATCCATCTGCCCGGCGGCCCGTTCGGGGTAGTCTCACGCTCCGGCACCCTCACCTACGAGGTCGTCCATCAACTCACCCAGCAGGGGTTGGGGCAATCCACCTGCGTGGGTATCGGTGGCGATCCGGTCAACGGAACCGGTTTTCTCGACTGTTTGCATGCCTTCAACGAAGACCCCGAGACTCAGGCCGTGGTCATGGTGGGAGAGATTGGCGGCAGCGCCGAAGAGGAAGCAGCCGAATGGATTGCCCACCATATGGATAAACCGGTGATCGGCTTTATTGCCGGCCTCACCGCCCCGCCGGGACGGCGCATGGGGCATGCCGGCGCCATTATCAGTGGCGGTTCGGGTACCGCCGAGGCCAAACTTGCCGCCATGGAGCAGGCCTCCATCCACGTCTGCCGCGATTTAGGCGGCCTGGGTGCACTCTGCCGCGAGGTATATGACGGGGCGAAGCTATCGCGCTGATAGCAATCCACCGATTTGCGGGGATCGCTCAACCGGTCAGTTCAGAAATCAGATCGTGCAGCCGGTGGGTAAAGGTGTGTTCACTGAGTACCCGCCGGCGACCGGCCTCTGCCACCTGACGTCTGACGGCGTGATCGGCGCGAAGCGCGGCGAGGTGGTGGTTAAGCTCTTCACTGGTGGAAAAACTGACAATCTCCCGGCCTATCTCGAAGCAGCTGGCAAGATCAGCTACCTGCTCATGCACCACCAGACATGAACCCAAAAACGGTTCGAAACTGCGCTGATTGACCCCATGTACCACGCTTTTTTCGTTTCTGAAGTTAAGGCATATCTTGGCCTGTTCGTACAAACGCCTGGTACGTTCGGGAGATATCTTTCGATCATGTACCGCAATATTGGCGGGTGCGTTTTTTTTAAGGCGGCCCCAGCCGTTGCCATACACTGTAA
>AVFP01000037.1_pt1 | contig 27632 bp, 24 predicted proteins | sample 79721 | NCBI WGS metagenome assembly AVFP01 (sample SAMN02303578;SAMN02303577;SAMN02303577;SAMN02303578, study PRJNA214436) | microbial mat metagenome | isolation source: pink berry consortia of the Sippewissett | place: USA: Sippewissett Marsh, Cape Cod, MA | reverse complement strand
CCCGGTAACCAATCGGAACGCAATACGAATACATACCCCTGGGGTTTCGGTTGATACTCGACGGCAGACCAGACTTTGCTGGGTATGCCAAAAACGGTCTCGTAGGGTGCAGTGTCGCCACCGTATGCCTTGCCGGTGGGTAGCGGCAGGCCTAGATCATCGAAATTGGCGGGCAATACGCCCGTGCTGTTATAAAATTCGCCGATTCGGGTCTTCAGCGCGGTGAATTGATAGTAGGCATCGACAGCCTCGGCGCGAATGACATAGTTCTGATAGGTAGGAATTGCGAACGTGGCCAAGAGCCCGATGATTGCCACCACAATCATCAACTCGACCAAAGTGAAACCGGCCTGTAGTGCTCTACCCATCGCCTTCACCACAAAAGCTTACTATCGGATGCAACTATCGACTTTTATCGCATTCTCAGGGTTACCCCCTATTCTAGCCCCATGTTAACGCATTTTTTATAGTGGATTATTCATTGTTGCATATATGTGCCCCGCAGGTCACGCCAACAGGGGCATTAGCCAAATCTTGATCCGCTGCATGCCGTCCAGGCAATTGACAACCCGGTGCAGTGTCGATCTGATATCAAAATTGCGAATGTCATGGATTCGCCTGCTCGTCTGCAATCTGCGGCGAACTCGAGGCATCGGGACTCGCCGCCGATGGCGCCATGCGGAGCACCAGCACACAACCAAAGAATAGCAGCACATTGATCATGCCGACAACGACAAACGGCGCACGCGGATCAATGGTGTCAAATAGCGGCCCACCGACCAGAACGATCAATAAAATTCCGATGGCACCTGATACATTAAAGGCACCGAGCACGGCACCGCGCCGAGCGACCGGAGCCTCTTGGCCGATCAGCGACTGGGCGGCCAAGAAAACACTGATCTGGCCGATACCGAGCAGAATGAAAAACAGGATGCCAATGGAATCGCGCGGGTTGTCCAACAGTAGCAGCGCCAAATTGCCAATGGCGGCCAATACCATGCAGATTGCAAGGGCAGTGACGCGATCGAATCGGTCCAGAAAGGGTCCCAGAATCGGGGCCCAAACCAAAGCCGCAATCTGCGCTGGTACGAACATGGTCAGGGTTGCGGCCGCCAGCGCCTCGGCCGGAGTCAGGCCGGCAGCCTTACCGGCCAAGGTACCCCACAAAATCAGAAAAAAAGCATTTACCGCCTGATCACCACGCGCGATGAAAGCGGCCGAGTAGGCCAGCAAGACGCGCGGATTACGGGCCTCGGAAAAGCCGCCAATGAAGATATCCCGTGCTGTCGGGCGCTTTCGCGTCCGTACCGGCACTCCTGGCTTGAGCAAGGTGACGACCAATACGGCGGCACAAACGCAGAGGCCGGCAATGGCAAAATGCATCGCCTGCCCGGCCTCGATTGCGTTCATACCCATACTCATAAACCAAGGCGGTAATGCGCTGAAGCCCTGAATAACGGCAACCCCAAGACCACACAAGAAGCCAACTGTGGCGACGAGTTTGCCCCGCGACCGTTCGGCCGGGTAATCGACCAGCACGGTCGAAAGCGCGGCGGTAATGGCAACAAAGCCAAATGTGTAGAGGGTACAGCGATACAGATACAAATCGGTCAAGGAGTCGGCAAAGGGATACACGGCATAGGTCATGGCCAACAACAGAAAGCCTGCGGCATAAATAGCGCGCCGGCTGATATGATCGATCAAAATGCCTGCTGGAATAAACAGTAACAACGCGACCACTTCAGTCCAAATGATCAATGACGAGGTGATACTGCCCTGTTCGTTATCCGGGATGCCCAGGTTGACGTTAAGAACATAGGTCTGACCGGCCGAGATGAAAATCATCAGGCCGATGGATAGGAAAGCAGCGACCAGGAAAGCCCAACCATGCCGCGGCAATACGCCAGGCGCCAAATCGATGAAGCCGAGAAGTTTGCGGAGAGAAGTTTCAGTCATAATTGTCGGGCCTCGCGCCGCGGTGGACACTGGTTGCGAATTGGAATGGGCCAAAATCGTCTCGGTCGCCGCGTGCACTTGTCATGGCCGACGATAGACCTAATGCCGAGATACAATACGCCAATACCTGTAACCCCGCATTTGTGCGCGATAACAAAGCCGGATCACAGTTCATCGGGCTGGATACTCAGTTCCGTTAGAGTGCTTCCGATGCGAAATCCGCAAGGCGCGAACGCTCACCGCGCAGCAATGTAATATGGCCACCATGTTGCCAGTCTTTGAAACGGTCGACCACGTAGGTTAGTCCGGACGAGGTCTCGGTCAGGTAAGGTGTGTCAATTTGGGCAATATTTCCGAGGCAGACGATTTTGGTGCCCGGTCCCGCCCGCGTGATCAGCGTCTTCATCTGCTTGGCGGTCAGGTTCTGCGCTTCATCTAAGATGATATATTTATACAAAAATGTCCGCCCACGCATGAAATTCAGGGAGGAAATGCGGATGCGATTGCGCAATAAATCATTGGTCGCCGCGCGTCCCCAGTCGCCCGCGTCGGTCTGAGTCAACACCTCAAGATTATCTATCAACGCACCCATCCAGGGCGTCATCTTCTCCTCCTCGGTACCAGGCAGAAAGCCAATGTCCTCACCGACAGGCACCGTGACGCGGGTCATGATGATCTCGCGATAGATACCGCGATCCAAAACCTGACTTAAACCAGCGGCGAGCGCGAGCAGGGTTTTTCCGGTACCCGCAGTACCGAGCAAAGTGACGAAGTCAATCTCGGTGTCCATGAGCATATTTAACGCGAAGTTCTGCTCGCGATTGCGCGCGGTGATACCCCAAACATTATGGCGAGGCTGCCGATAATCCTCGACCAGTTCGATGACCGCCTCAGTTTCCCCGCGCTTCTGATGCACTATGGCATCCAAGCTGTCGTCGCGATTGAAATGCAGACATTGGTTTGGATACCAGTTCAAGACTTCCGGCCCCTGGATGCGATAAAAAGTCCGGCCCTCCTCCTTCCACGAATCGATTTCCTTGCTATGGTGTTCCCAAAAGTTCGCCTCCAGAACGGCCATGCCGGTATAGAGGAGATCAACGTCGTCAAGCACCTGATCGTTGGAGTAGTCCTCGGCGGGAATGCCCAGTACTGCCGCCTTGATGCGAAGGTTGATATCTTTAGAGATGATGACGACGATATGCGTCTGGTAGCGCGCCCGCAGCGCCCCCGCGGTGGATAGAATCTCATTGTCGGCGGCGGTCCCCGGCAGACTTGCGGCAATGTCTTTCCCAAGCGGCTCAGTCTGGAAAAACAGCCGTCCGCTCGGGGGTTCGGTGCGGCCCCGACCATGCTCGCTCAGCGCATGAATGGGTAAACCGGCATCAATTTGATGTTTATCCGCACCACTCATCAGTTGGTCAAGAAAACGACTGACTTGGCGAACGTTACGTGCCACTTCTGACATACCCTTCTTGCCGGCATCCAGTTCCTCTAGGACAACCATGGGCAAGAAAATGTCATGCTCCTGGAATCGGAAAATTGCGGTTGGATCGTGCATCAATACGTTGGTGTCGAGCACGAACAGGCAGGGATTGACGCTTTCGCGTTTGATCATCGGAAGAGGCCGTGTACGGCGGACTGGTTGAGATGATATAGCGACGATCGCAGCCGCCGCGCGAATCGGGGAATGTTTGTCTGGCGGCAACATCCGCCGCCAGCAGGCACAGCTAGACGAGCGTTCGTAGTGCCTCGAGCACCTCTTCCACATGTCCCTTGACTTTGACGCCGCGCCACTCCCGTTGCAGCACGCCCTGCTCGTCAATCAGGAAAGTGCTGCGCTCGATACCGAGAGATTCTTTGCCGTACATCTTTTTCAGCTTGATCACGTCGAACGCCTTGCACAACTCCTCGTTTTTATCCGCTAGAAGATCGAATACAAAACCTTGCTTAGCCTTGAAATTATCTTGCGCCTTGATGCCATCCCGAGAGGCACCGAGAATGACTGTATTCAGCGCGCTGAAGTCATCAGCAGCAGCCGTGAAATCCAAACCCTCCTGGGTGCAGCCCGGCGTGCTCGCCTTAGGATAGAAGTACAGTACTAGGCGCTGCCCGCGAAAATCAGACAGTTTCAGTGTTTTATCCCCGGTAGCGGGGAGCTCGACATCAGGCACGGTTTTTCCAATGACTGCGGCCATAGGCACCTCCTGAGCAGATCTCGTCTGTCGGTTGATTCATGGATCGATTATCGATGACTTGACAAAGGTGCAGACCTCGGTCGGCAAACGCAAGTCGGTATGACCAATACGCCCTGAGCGCCCGGCACTCGCCCGCGCCTTTTCGGATATCCGGCAATTTCAGTACCGGGTGAAATCAGATTTTTAGAGGCTCCAGGACTGCATCCAGGTTCAGACCGTCGCAATGATCCATGAACTCCTCGCGTAAGGTCGCGATGTGCGTTGAAGCAGGAATTCCCACCGTCATGTGTACGGCAAACATTGGAGTGCCAGTGTGCGCGGCAGCGTAGGTGCTAGTAGACATATCCTCGATGTTGATTTTGCGGTCGGCGAAAAAACCTGCCAACGTGTTAACGATGCCGGGATGGTCCATGGCGACGACATCAACGCCGTAGGGCACCTTATCTGTATTGCGTGGACGTTCTCCGGTGCGCTTGCTGGTGATAGTCATCCCCAGCGAACGCTCCAGTTCAGGTAGGACATTCTCCACCTTTGCCAGCGTGTTCCATTTACCCTCGACCAGTAAAATGGCGGCAAACTCCCCGCCCAGTACGGTCATTCGACTGTCTTCAATGTTGCAACCCTGCTCCAGGATCGTACGCGACAGACTGTTGACAAGTCCAGGGTGATCCTCGCCAAGGGCGGAAATGACAAGATAGGTCTTCTGAGTAGTCATCGTGCGGTATTTGCCAAGCTCACTGCGATCAATTTTCGTGAGTGTATAGCATGACATGCGCGCGGCCAATCAAACCGCACCTTTAGACACATCAGCGGCTTGATTATAACCAACGCTCTTGTCATGGCGGAAGCACGCAGGCTACCATCAGCAAATCACTCAAGCAGTTGGGAGCAATCCCCAGTATGTTCAAAGGCAGCATCGTCGCGCTAATCACGCCGATGGACGAGAAAGGCAAGGTCGATGACCCAGCCCTAGTACGGTTGATCGAGTTTCATATCGAGGCCGGCACTACGGCCATCGTCTCGGTCGGCACCACCGGCGAATCAGCAACCCTGGACGAAATCGAACACTGCACGGTCATTTCCCGCGCAGTGGAGATCGCGGCAGGTCGAATACCAATTATAGCCGGCACCGGCGCCAACGCGACCGCCGAAGCTATCCGCCTGACACGCTGCGCACGCGATGCCGGCGCGGCCGCCGCGTTGCTTGTAACTCCCTACTATAACAAACCGACGCAAGCAGGATTAATCGCACACTACAGCGCGGTGGCAGAGGCGGTGGACATCCCTCAGATCCTATACAATGTACCTGGTCGCACCGCCTGCGATCTACTACCGGAGACAACCGGCGAACTGGCTCGCATATCCAATATCATCGGCCTGAAGGATGCTACCGGCGACCTTGATCGTCTGCCCAGGTTACGTACGCTCTGCGGACCCGATTTCGCGCTCTACAGCGGCGATGATGCCAGTGGTTGCGAGTTTATGCTCGGCGGCGGCGATGGCGTGATCTCGGTAACCAACAATGTCGCTCCGCGCCTGATGGCAGAAATGTGCAATGCGGCTTTGGCTGGTGAGCGCGACAAAGCGCTGGCTCTGAATGACCGCCTCGACGGCCTGCACCGCGCCTTGTTCATCGAATCGAGCCCGATCCCAGTCAAATGGGCAATGCACAGGTTGGGCCTGACAAGGTCAGGCATCCGCTTACCGCTCACCTGGCTTTCTGATGAGTTTCAAACCGATGTCCTGCGCGCCATGCAGCAAGCCGGGGTGCTTTGAGCTGTCTACAACAAATAATCCCTCGGCCAAACCCCAAGGCGGCAGCGGTGAGACCGCCGGGGCCGAGTTCGCACCCATGCACATGATTCATAAATTCATACCGCTCGCCCTGCTCTTGCCGCTGATCGCCGCTTGTGGAGGCTCCGGAGGCGTTGAGAAATACCTGCCGGATCGGACGTTAGAGTATAAAAAGCAGCGCGAGGCTTCTGAAAATCTCGAATTACCTCCCGACCTTGTCAGTGGCGGCTTCGATGACGCGCTGGACATTCCCAGCGCTAGCGGAACAGCTACCTATACTGACTATACTGGCGGCCGGAATGCACGCCGCCAGGTCGCAAGCAGCGGCGATGTGTTACCGGAAGTGGCCGGGGTGACGCTGGAACGATCCGGCGATCAACGCTGGCTGGAGATCGATTCTACTCCGCAGAACGTTTGGCCCAGGATAATCGCCTTCTGGCGTCAACAGGGCATCTTGCTGCTGGAACAGGATCCAGCCATCGGCGTTATGAAAACCGACTGGCTCGAAAACCGCGCCGAGGTTCGAAGAGATTTCATCACCCGACAACTACGCAAAGTCGTCGACGGACTCTATGCCACATCGACGCGAGACCAATACCGTGTACGCGTTGATGCCGGTCCTCGACGCGATACCACGGAGGTCTATTTGACCCATCGCGCAATGGAAGAACGCTTGGTGCGTAACACACTCGGTGAGGATGCTACTACAGTCTGGGAACCAGCGCCTGGAGACCCGGATAAAGAAGCGGCGATGCTGAGGCGCTTGATGCTGTATCTCGGCGTATCTGACCAAAAGGCCGACCGTATGCTTGCTGCCGGCAGCCGCGGCGGGTCAACGCCCGCAACCAATACCGCAACCGCGGCGGGAACGCGATTGGTACGCTCCGGCAGCGGAAGCGAACTGATCATCCCGGAGGAATTCAGGCAAGCCTGGCGACAAACCGGGCTGGCGCTGGACCGAACCGGCTTCGCGGTCGAAGACCGAAATCGCAGCGAGGGTGTATTCTACGTGCGCTATGATGATCCGAACCGCGATCCCAGAAAAAAACAGGGCCTGGGTCAAAGATTAGCCTTTTGGCGCAAGAATCAGCTCGACACGGTGCAACAATATCAGGTCAAACTGATTGGCGGCGCCGACGATACCCGGGTGCTGATACTCAATACCAATGGTACGCAGGACACCTCGGCCACCGCTGAACGCATCTTGAGTCTGCTGCATGAGCAAATGCGCTGAATGCGGATCGCCGGGTGGAAAACCATGCTCAATCGAATACGCCTCTCACTGATCCTGTGCGTGACCTTAGTACTCAACTTGCCGGCCGCCGCCCAGCAGGTGGGATCGAGCACGCCGGAAAGCACCGAGACCGCCGCGGAGTACTACGAAAAGGCTTTGATCGCCAATAACCTGGGCGAGACACGCACGGCCTACATCTATCTGAAAAACGCACTCAAGGAAGACCCGCTGCTGCTGCCTGCGCACCTGCTGCTGGGGAGAATTTACCTATCCCTGGGTCAGGGAGAACAGGCCGAAAAGCAGCTGTTGATCGCCGACGGTCTTGGCGCACACCGCTCGTTGATTCAAAATTCCATGGCAAGAGCCTACCTGATGCAAGGCAAACCCGAGCAGTTACTAGACGAATTGTTCCCGATCGGCAGCGCTCCTGAAGAAGACGCCGAACTGCTCGCCTTGCGCGGCGAGGCGCATCTACAGCTGGAACAGCTCTTCGATGCACAGCGATCCTTCACTCAGGCATGGGAGTCCAACCCGCGATCAGCCGCTGCCATTGTCGGGCGCGTGCATGTGATGTTACTACAAGGGGAACTGGATATCGCCAGCAGCCTGGCCCGCGAAGCGGTCGAAATCGCCCCACAGAATCCGCGCGCTTGGTATCTGAAAGGCATGCTTGCCGACAATACAGAAGACTACATCGGCGCTTTAGAAGACTACGAACAAGCGGCCAAACTGCTGCCATCGTACCTGCCTGCACAAATCGCCCGCATCACTTTGCTGCTCCGGTTGCAGCGGGCAAGAGATGCCGTTGCTGTGGTGGACGAGATCAGCGAGCTTTTTCCAAATGATCCGCGAACGCATTATGTTGACGCCGTGGTGCAAGCGGAATTGGGCAACGATGAGGCAGCCGAGGAAGCACTAACCGAGGCATATAACCTGATTAAGCGTTTCCCACGTGAACTGATCGAGAACCACATGCCAACTCTGCTGATGGCAGGCATGGTCACATTCAACCTGAAGCAATGGGAACAGGCGCAAAATTATCTCAATCTCTATCTCTCTTCAAAGCCCAACGAGACTGGACCACGAGTGCTGCTTGCACGCATCGAGTTGGAGCAGCATGGGCAACCGGAAAAGGCAATTCGACTACTCGAGCCAGCGGTGGAACGGACGCCAGAGAATGTCCAGGCGCTTTCCATCCTAGCAGAGGCCTACATGAAGGCAAATCAGCATCTGAAGGCCGCCCAATTGCTTCGCGAGGCTGGAAAAAAACGCAAGAATGATCTTGTGCTTCGCACCCAGCGTGCTGTGAATGAGTTCGGACTGGGCCGACACAGCGCAGCAATCGAGCAACTTGCATCGGTACTTAGTGTACGCCCTGATTTCAGCAACGCCGGTGCAACCCTGGTAGTGATGCTGCTGCAGCAGGGTGACGCCAATGCAGCGCAGGAAAGAGCCCGCAACCTGATGTTGAATATGCCTGACAATTTATCCTACATCAATCTGTTCGGCGCCACCGCACTCTCCGCTGGCAATCTGGATCTGGCGCAATGGGCATTCGATCTTGCACTGGCGATCGATCCCACGTTCTACGTGGCGCGCGAGAATCTGGCTGAACTCCTGATTCAGCAAAACCAGATCCCGCTTGCACGCGGTCAATTGGAACGTATTCTCGACGCCAGGTCGGACGAGATAGATGCGCTGATGCTGCTGGCACGATCCTATGAATCCGAGGGCGATTTGGAGCGCGCCCTGCGGCTGTCTGAACGTGCATTGGGTGCTGACCCGAGCGCAGTGGATGTCGCCATCTACCAGACTGAGTTGCTGCTACGCATGCGTGAACCGGACAAGGCAGTGCAGGTTGCCGAGAGCATTGAGGTGCGGGCGCAAAATCCCGATAACGCGCAAATGCTTGCAACCCTGAGCCGGGCCTACATCGCCAGCGGCCGTCGGGCGACCGCTCAAACCGTGCTGCGACGAAGCTCCAGCCTGGCAGGTTATGATGCGCGCACCCTACTTGATATAGCGATGCTGCAGCGTGAGGCGGGCGATTTGGACGGAGCCTTGTGGTCTCTGCAGAAAGCCACCGATGGCGAGCCCGACTTCCTGCCAACCCGGCTCAAGTTCGGCGAATTGCTGATCCAAGCCGGTCGTATTGCCGATGCGATCCCGGCAGCACAAGCATTGGCCGTGGATTTTCCGGAGCAGCCCTATGCCGATCATCTCATGGGTCTGATTCATCAACATCAGGGAGAACATATCCAAGCCTTCGAAAGTTTCGCCAATGGCCTCGACAAACGCGCCTCCCCAATTCTGGCGCTGCGCGCGTACGAGGCCAAGCGCGATGCCGAGGGACTCGCCGCGGCAGTCGCCTTTCTAGCGCTCTGGGCAGCGGACAGCCCACCGGACAGCATTGTCATGCAGGCGCTGGCCGAAGGCTACTACGCCCTGGGGGAACACGAGCAGGCGCTGAAACTGTTCGACCAGGCGCTAGCGAAGGCGCCAGAAAATCCAATGCTGTTGAACAATCTGGCAGTGATCTACAACGAGACGAACGACGAGCGCGCGCTGGCTTACGCCCGTAAAGCATATGACCTGCTGCCAAGCGCACCAGAAATTGCCGACACCTTGGGCTGGATTCTGGTGCGGCAGGGCAACACCACGGAAGGCTTGAAGTATTTACGCGACGCGCGCTCGCGGGCTGCATCGGACCCCGGCATCAGCTATCACATCGCCGTCGCGCTGAACCAAATAGGGCGTACCGAAGAGGCGATCGAAGAATTGATCAAACTATTGCAAAATAGCGTCGACAAACAATTTGCGGAACGCCAAGAAGCCTCTGAATTACTTGACCGTCTGCGGGCTGTGCGCTCTGCGCAAAGTAGCTGAATCCGCCAGGTTCTATCTTCTCTCAGGAGCAAAAATGCTCGACCTCATCGGCAAAACCGCCGTCATCACCGGTGCTAGCCGCGGCCTCGGCGCCGGGCTAACGCAACGCTTTCTGGAGCGCGGCCTAAAGGTCGCTGCCTGTGCGCGAACATGCCCACAGTTATCCGGCAACGAAGCGCAATTACTGACGCTAGCTGCCGACGTCACCGACGCCGACGCCATGGACCACCTCTGCGCTGTCGCCGTAGAACGCTTCGGTCAAGTGGATCTCTGGATCAACAACGCTGGCCTGCTGGCCCCCATCGGCCCGCTGCGCGACAATGACCCGACCGAATTCGCATTGCACATCCAGGTCAATGTCACCGGCATCTTCACCGGCAGCCGCGCTTTCATCCGACACTTGCGCGCGCGAGGTGGCAACGGGGTGCTGCTCAATATCAGCTCCGGCGCTGCCCGCAACGCCTATGCCGGCTGGTCTGCCTACTGCGCCAGCAAGGCTGCCGTAGATCGCATGAGCGAGGCAATCGCACTTGAAGAAACTGCCAGCGGCCTGCGAGTCCACGCCGTCGCCCCAGGTATCATCGACACCGACATGCAGAGCATGATCCGCGGCTCTACCCCCGAGCGATTCCCGCGGGTACAGAAGTTCCTCGATATCAAGGCCAACAATGCCTTTAGTTCCACCGCCTTCGTCGCCGACCGGATACTGGAATTGGCTTTCGATCCCGCCGCTGACGCACCGGTGCTGACCACGCTGCCATTGGAGCACAGCTAGGCCCGACCAGCTTGATGCACCGCAGAGAACCTCGAGGAGAGGAAGCATTCGCCTTAGCACACCTGCGTGTCTGAGCTAAATATTCCTCAGATCAGCCATGCAAGACGACCGGAGCGCAGCGGACGAACGGGCCTGCGTAGCAAGATTGTTTTCATTGTTCCAAGGCGATTTCTGTCGAGAAACAGACCACCTGGCTTGTCTTCTCGTCCCGCATCGACGTCGCGAAGGTGAACGAGAACCCGGCGCCAGTTGGTCTGTTTCTCTCCGGCAATCGCCTAAACAGTTCGTTCTGGGAAGCCCGTGTGTTTGCGCACTTTCCGCGGCGAAAAAATTACCGCGGAAAAGCGCGGAGCAAAGGTTTCGTTGCTCATACGACCGGGACAACCTCTTGATTGCGGACCGAGGGTATGGTCGGTGATTGACCAGCAGCTCCAGCTTCATGCCCCGTCGCTTTCAGGTCATTCAGCAGCTGGGCTTCTATTTGGTTGGGCTCATGTATTCTGGGTCGCATATTTTGGGTCGCATATTCTGGGTCGCATATCCCGGAACAAGACACGACACTTGGCGCCGAGCCCTATTCAGTTAACGATCAGGTAGCATCAGATCCGATGCCGATATACACGTCCTCATACCTAAAACTCATCGCCGTCGGGCTGCTCACCTGGCAAACTGCGGCAGCCATACCTATCTTGCCGGCACATATCCCGAATGCCGCCAGCGCCTGCACCGATGCGTTGGAAAAGTTCCAAGCGCTGGCGGATCGCCGCGCTCGCGACTATGACCGCACTCAGGATATCAACCCAAAACAGCTCCTAGCATTACTGGAGGTTGCCGAGCGCACCGACTACAGCTTGGGCCAGCTGCTCGCCACCGGCGAGCACGAAAGCGCGCACACCTGGAATAATTTTGTTCGCCCTCCACTGAGCGGAGGACGCGTCGGCTCCGCTGCCGGAGTCTGGCAATTCCAGCCAAAGACCTTCGAGCGCGTTATCCATCTGTATGGCGAAGAACTGCTGGAACTGGCCGCTGCAGACCCAGCTGCCGGGCGACCACGGCTAGATCTCGGCTTTGGTCCATTCAGCGATGCCCAGGTCCGTTTGATTATCCACGACACCATCGACGGCCTTCGCGATTCGGACGACCAAGAGCTCCGACTGCTGCGACATAACGTCACCGTGCTGGCCTTTGCCAAATATCTGCTCAGTAAGGACTCGGGCGCACGCGACCCGGTGGAAGATTACCTGTTTCATTTTCTCGGCGCCAAGCAAGGCCGGCTCATTCTTAGCTGGGCGCGCGGTAATGCGCGCCATACGCGCAGCGTCAAGCCACCACCTCCCCCTGAGGAGCCGAAAGCGCCAATCAGTGTCCGACCTATGGATCAGCCGGGTGACAACCTCCCTGGCAAACCAAAGTTGATACTGACATTGGAGCCTAGAGCCTACAAACCGCTCATCCGCGGTGGGCAAACCCAACCGATTACGCCCAGCAACGCTATTCGGTTCCAACCGAGGAACACACCAAAAACGCAACCACCCGATGCCCAAAATCCACCACCGACGCCGCGCGCACCACGGTGGCCCGCTCCGCATGGTTACCCCTGGGATTCGCCAATCGTCACCGGCAATCTCGGCATGTTTTACCGCGACGGCACCGATCGTGGCGATCCCTATACCTGGGCCGAATTTCTCGAACATCTCTCGGACCGCGTTCAGGCAGCGCAACAGCCACGCCTTGTGCGCGCCAAATATGGCGTGGGATTCGAACTCAACGGCGGAGATATGCCGCACTGGTCGGTCGACCCAAACCATTCCGGCACGCTCATCCGGCTGCGCCTGGATGATGGCAGACACATAGAGATGCCGCGAGCGCGGCTGATCGCGCCCTTGGACGCCCGAGAGATGCGTGATTATCAGCGCCAACTGGCAACCCTGATCAGTTCCGGCGAAGCCGAGCCCACGACGATCCTGAGCAATGCTGCCACCACAACCCTGTACCGGCTAGGACTTCTATCAGGGCATGTGACTGATGCGCAGGCAGCGGCTCTGAACCGGGCAGATCTGATGGCAAAGCTTGGTACCGATATGGATTCAGGCGCGGGCATCGTGCTGCACACCAACCATGAGACCGTGCGTAACGCGCTGAACGCCTTCCGCAAACTGGTTGGAAAGGCGCCACCTCAAGATCCAGCACAGGCAGATCTGCTGCTGCCTGCTGAACGGATCGCATTGGAGATGTACGCAGCTCGGATCAAGCGATTCTTGGCGGCATCCAGGCCGGCGATGTAAGGTTACCTCCTCCCTCTGGCCTATCTAACCCTACCGTTCTTGGTCTTAGCGATTACCGCAGAGAAACAAACCAATAGGCGCCGTCTTCTCGTTCGCCTTCGCGAAGCGGCAATCCGCCCATCGTCGCTCTATGGGCGGGATGCCGCAATGTCGATGCCGGACAAGAGGACGAGCCAGGCGGTCTATTTCTCGACAGAAATCGCCTTAACACAGGTTTTCTGCACCGAACCATTGCTCACGGCGCTTGCACTGTTCGCGCCGCATCTCCTCGGAAAACCGGATGTCAATCCCACGTCATGCTGTGGATTCAATTTCCGGCAAATGAACATCGAATGCCGATCATCCCTTGCACAGTGAACCCTCAGCCGCTACTATTCGTGGGCTTAAGCAGAGCGTGGTCTTGCAACTCGCAACCACAAACGGTGAGACCCCGACAGCGGGGTTTTTTTGTCAGCCAGTGCCGGCCCGCTCGCCGTGGCCAGTGCGCAACATTCGATTGGGCCGATGGCCCATTTTTTTTAGTCTCTGTTTTAGATCGCTCTCATTTTCCGAGTAAAGTCAATGCGTACGGCCGATCATGCCGTGACAAACCTGGTCGAATCGGTGCTCGCTGCAATGGGCTATGAGCCAGTCGGCATCGAATATGTTCAAGGGGCCGCAGGCTCCGCGGTGTTGCGCGTGTATATCGATCATGAGCGCGGCATCAGCTTACAGGATTGTGAGGCGGTGAGCCGTCAATTGAGTGGGGTGCTTGATGTCGAAGACCCGATTTCAGGCCACTATGATCTTGAGGTATCCTCACCCGGCCTCGACCGTCCGCTGTTCAAGCTCGAACAATTCGAGCGCTTCACGGGTCGGCGCGCACAACTTCGCCTGGCCGTGAAGCAAAACGGCCGGAGGCGTTTCGAAGGCAAATTGGCCGGCATCGATGGCTCGTCGATCCTGCTGGAAATTGATGGTAAGCAATTGGAGCTGCCTTTCGACCTGATCGAAAAGGCTCGCCTGATTCCGGAATTCTGATCGCGGGTTGGTTGCATGAGTAAAGAAATTCTGCTGGTCGTGGATGTTGTCTCCAATGAGAAGGATGTTCCTAAAGAAATTATCTTCGAGGCGATGGAAGCAGCGCTTGCGTCAGCAACACGCAAAAAGCACGGCGGCGACATCGACGCGCGGGTTGCGCTCAACCGCGAGACCGGGGAGTACGATACCTTTCGCCGTTGGGAGGTTGTTGAGGATACCGATGGCGAGGCACTGGAAGCACCAGCGCGCATGATCACGCTATCCGCGGCAAGGGCGCTCGATCCAAATCTTGGTCTGGGCGATTTCGTCGAAGAGCAGATCGAGTCGGAACTGTTCGGTCGCATCGCCGCTCAGACGGCTAAGCAAGTGATCGTGCAGAAGGTGCGCGAAGCTGAGCGGGCGAAGATCGTGGAGATGTTCAAAGAACGTTCCGGCGAACTGGTAACCGGTATCATCAAAAAGGCTGAACGTGGCACCATCGTCCTCGACCTGGGTAACAATGCCGAGGCGCTGGTAACCCGCGATCAGATGATTCCCCGGGAGACCGTACGCGCCGGCGACCGGCTGCGCGGGCTACTGTATGAGGTACGGTCGGAACCCAAAGGACCGCAGCTGTTCGTCAGCCGCACCGCGCCAGCTTTGCTCATCGAGCTATTCAAGCTCGAGGTGCCGGAGGTGGGCGAAGGCACCATCGAAATTGTTGCTGCCGCCCGCGATCCTGGTCTGCGGGCCAAAATTGCAGTTCGCACCAACGATGCCCGGATTGATCCAGTTGGCGCCTGTGTCGGTATGCGTGGTTCACGGGTTCAGGCGGTATCTAACGAGCTGAATGGCGAGCGCGTTGATATCATCTCCTGGGACCAGAATCCGGCCCAGTTCGTTATTAACGCCATGTCGCCAGCCGACGTGGTATCTATTGTGATCGACGAAGAAGCACGCAGCATGGACGTAGCAGTAAAAGAGGAGAATTTATCCCAAGCCATCGGTCGCGGTGGACAGAATGTACGCCTCGCAAGTCAGCTGACCGGTTGGGATCTGAACGTGATGAGCGAGGAGGATGCATCCGCAAAGAGCGAAGAGGAAGGACGACGCGTCGCCGTCGGCTTCATGGGTGCACTGCAGATCGACGATAACGTCGCCTCAGTGCTTGTCGAGGAGGGCTTTACCACGGTTGATGAGATTGCCTTCGTTCCTGAAGCGGAACTGATGGCGATCGCCGAGTTCGACGAGGAACTAGTCCGCATCCTTCGCCAGCGCGCCAATGAAGTGTTAATGAGTCGTGCTGCTGCGAACCACGAAGACCCGGACGCGGTGCCGTCGAACGATCTACTGACCATGGAGGGTATGGACGAAACTCTCGCTTGCGCCCTTGCACGCAAAGGCATCGGCACGATGGATGATTTAGCCGAGCAATCGGTGGACGAACTGATGGAGTTCGACGACATGGATGAAGAGCGCGCAGCGCGATTGATCATGAAGGCACGCGAGCCCTGGTTCGCCGAGTCGGAACAGGAATAGCTTGCAGAGGTTGTCTATGAATACCGAAGTCACAGTCAAACAACTCGCTAGTACAGTCGGGATACCGGTTGAGCGCTTGCTGGCTCAGCTCAATGAGGCTGGCATCGCCGCGAGCGAGGCGGAATCGACCATCACCGAACAGCAGAAACTACAGCTGCTCGGTTATCTACGCCGGGGTCATGTCAAAAAAGAGCCAGATACCCTAGACACCGATCCAAAACGCTCTGGGATCCCGCGCAAAAGCAACGCCGAGGCGCGTCCGGCCGGGGTTGTTTCCCGCCCTACCGGCACAGCGGCACGTCCCACGGTCAGCAGCCGGGCCGCCGCGCAACGTCCGACCAAGACAGTCAATGTAGAGGTGCGCCGTAAGCGATCCTTCAGCAAAAATGAGGAGAAACCAGCCGGGTCACCCACGCGACCATTGGACGCGCGACCAGTCGCACAGCGGACCACAAGGGGCGGCGGCTTGGCCGATGAACAGCGTCGGCGCGCCGAGCTCGAGGAGCGCCGCGCCGAAGAGGACGCACGCCGACTGGCAGAGCAGGAGGAGCAGGAGCGCTTGCGCAAGGAGGAAAATGCTCGTCGTCGTCAGCAGGAAGAGGAGCGTCGGCGACGCGCCGAAGAAGAGCGTGTACGTGCCGCCGAAGCCGCGGCGGCGGCCGCGTTGGAACCAGAACCAGAAATCACCCCGCAGCCACAATCGGAGCCAAGCTCAGAAGTGCATTCAGAGCGGGTGTCGGAGCCAGCCGCTGATTCAGCATCGCCTGATGCAACAACTCGAGCAGCGCCCGGACCAGCACTGGCAGAGGCACCTGAGTTCTCAGACGCTGCAATTGCGCATGCTGATGATACAGAATATGCGGATGCCGCGACCGGCAAAACCAAGTCAATCGACAGCGAAGTCATGCTAACAGCGGCATCCACTAAGCCCAAGCAAGAGCGCAAATTCGCAAACTCCGCAGCGTCAGTTAAATCCAGCAAGGCCGGACCGCAGCCTGACGAGGAACGCGAACGAACACGCAAGCATGGCAGGAAACTTGCCGAACGGGACGATACCGAGACCGGAAAGCCAACGAAGAAATCACAACGAAAAGATGCGGGTCGTTCCAGACGCGGCGGCGCGGCCTCTGATTTCGACGATGAGGGAGGAGTGATCTCCCGCCCAGGCACCCGTCGGCGCAAAAGAGGCGCGCGCCCACAGCTGCAGGATATGCATGGTTTCCAGCGCCCCACCGCGCCAGTGGTTCGAGAGGTCGAGGTACCAGAGTCTATCACCGTTGGTGAATTAGCCGCGCGCATGTCAATCAAAGCCGCGGTCGTTGTCAAGGAGCTATTCAAGCAAGGCGTCATGGCAACGATTAATCAGGCACTCGATCGTGATACCGCGATGTTGCTGGTGGAGGAGATGGGACACAATGCGGTTGAGGCACGTGTCAAAGACGCTGAAGACAACATGATGGCCCTGCTGGAAGAGGCCAGTGACCAAGCTGACCGCCTGCCACGCGCGCCGGTGGTGACCATCATGGGCCACGTCGACCATGGCAAAACTTCTTTACTCGATTACATCCGTCGGACCAAAGTGGCAGACGGCGAGGCCGGCGGCATCACCCAACACATAGGCGCTTACCACGTCAAGACGGACAAGGGCACTATCTCGTTCCTCGATACCCCGGGCCACGCTGCCTTTTCCACTATGCGCGCACGCGGCGCCGAGGTGACCGACTTGGTCATCCTGGTGGTAGCTGCAGACGACGGAGTCATGCCACAGACCGTCGAGGCGATTCAGCACGCGCAGGCCTCCAACGTGCCGATTGTCGTCGCGGTCAACAAGATGGATAAGCCCGATGCAAACCCCGATCGCGTTATGCAGGAACTGACCCAGCACGAGGTGGTACCCGAGGAATGGGGCGGCGATACGATGCTCGTCAAGGTATCGGCCAAGACTGGCGAGGGCATTGACGATTTACTCGACGCCGTACTGTTGCAGGCCGAGGTATTGGAACTGCAGGCGCCGGTGGATACCGCCGCACATGGGGCCATCGTCGAGTCTAGTGTCGAGAAAGGGCGCGGCCCGGTGGCCACTGTGCTAGTGCAATCGGGTACCCTGCGGCTCGGCGACAGCATTGTCAGCGGCGCTGAATACGGTCGGGTGCGCGCCATGTTCGATGAAAGTGGACGCTCGGTGCAATGTGCGGGGCCGTCGATCCCGGTGCAAGTACTCGGTCTTTCCGGTGCACCCAATGCTGGTGACGATGTCATCGCCGTCGCGGATGAGAAAAAGGCACGCGAGGTCGCGGAACTGCGGGAAAATCGAGAACGTCAGACACGTATTGACGAGCAGCGCGCCGCGAGCCTGGATCAGCTTTTCTCACAGCTCAAGGAAGGCGAGGCCAAGAGCGTTAATATCATCCTCAAGGCTGATGTGCAAGGCAGCGTCGAGGCACTGCGCGAGGCGCTGCTAAAGCTCACCAACGACGAGGTCAAGGTATTCTTGGTGGCATCCGGCGTCGGTGGAATCACCGAATCCGATGCGAACCTCGCGGTCACATCCAACGCCATCATACTCGGGTTCAATGTTCGCGCCGATGCCGCTGCACGCAGAGTGGTAGAGGAGCGCGGCCTTGATCTGCGCTACTACTCGATTATCTACGAGCTGATCGATGACGTGAAGAACGCCATCTCCGGCATGCTAAGCCCAATTGTCACCGAAGAGATCATTGGCCTGGCTGAAGTAAGGGACGTGTTCCGTTCATCCAAGTTCGGTGCCGTAGCCGGTTGCATGGTGGTAGATGGTCTAATCAAACGCAACAATCCGATCCGCGTATTGCGCGATAACGTCGTCGTCTACGAAGGCGCATTGGAGTCCCTACGCCGCTTCAAGGACGATGTTGCCGAGGTCAAATCCGGCGTCGAGTGCGGCATTGGTGTCAAGAACTACAACGATGTACAGCCCGGTGACCAAATCGAGGTGTTTGAACGCACCGAACGGGCGCGAGTGCTGTAATGCAGGCACGCTGTCCCGCCACCCTGAAATCGCCCGGGCAGTCCGTTGTGAGCTTGAGCAGGCGGTTGTGATCCACGTGGGGCGAACGTTTTGAGCCGCGGCGGCACGCGCGAGTTTGATCGTGGCGAACGCGTCGGCAGCGAACTGTTGCGCGCATTGATCCCAATCCTACGCGGTGTCAAGGATCCACGCCTCGGTGCAATCACACTGCAGGAAGTGCGCGCCAATCGCGATCTCTCCCACGCCAAGGTCTTTTTTACCTGCTTTCCTCTGGACGAACATGGCGCGGAGCAGGAGCGGCTGTTAAACCGAGTCCTGGTCGGCTATCTGCGCGCCCAGCTCGCCAAGACACTTCGACTGCGGACCGTGCCGCAGCTCCACTTTGTGCATGATGCTTCGGTGCGCGAAGGCGAGCGGCTGGCGGCACTGATCGATCGGGCAGTTGCCAGCGCGAACACCGATACATCGACCCCAGATGCAAGCCCCCCAAATGCAAGCCCCCCAAATGCAAGCCCCAAGGCAGGCCCTGGCAACGCGGACAGCGATAACAGCCACTGAGTACGGTTCAGAGAACACTATGGCAAGACGACGCAAACAGGGGCGTGACGTCAATGGCATCCTGTTGTTGGATAAGCCCATCGGCATCTCGTCCAATCATGCGCTGCAGCGCATCAAACGACTCTACAACGCGGCAAAGGCCGGACATACCGGCAGTCTCGACCCTCTGGCGACCGGGCTGTTACCTCTGTGCCTAGGCTACACCACCAAGTTCTCCGCATTTCTGTTGGATGCGGACAAGCGCTATCGGGTGAGGGTCCGGTTGGGTATAAGCACCAGTACCGCGGATGCCGAGGGCGAGGTCACAGCAACTGCCAGCGCGGATAATGTAACGGAATCCGCCGTGCGCGAGCTGTTGGCTGGATTCGTCGGCACAATCGAGCAGCTGCCACCGATGTACTCGGCGGTCAAACATCAGGGGCAACGTCTTTACAAGCTTGCGCGCGAGGGCAAAGAGGTGCAACGCGAGCCACGCGCCATCAGGATTTACGCCCTTGATCTGTTGCACTTCGATCCGCCTGAGATCGAACTGCAGGTGCATTGCTCCAAAGGCACCTACGTGCGTACGCTGGCCGAAGATATCGGCAGCGGACTCGGCTGCGGCGGCCATGTCTCGGCGCTGCGCCGCACCGGCGTCGGCCCCTACGTGGAGGGCAACATTCGATTTGTTACCGTCGATGATGTCGCAGCGGCTGCGGAACAAGGCAGCGACGCCTTGGACTCGCTGATCTTGCCATTGGATACCGCTTTGAACCACTGCCCGGCACTGCGACTCTCCACGAACGCCGCATTCTATCTGGGACAGGGACAACCGGTCCTGGTACCGCAAGCCCCCACTGCGGGTACGGTTCGGCTCTACGATCAGTCCGAGCGCTTTGTCGGCGTTGGCGTTATCCTCGACGATGGACGCGTTCAGCCGAAGCGCTTGCTGTAATATACAGCCTGCAAACGCGTATAATTACGGATTTTGTTACCGGCTCTTATTGGCCAGGATTCGCTGCCGGTCGATCCCATCAACAATCCTGTTTTCGGTTCCGGTCGTTCTGAAGTCATTGTCGGAACGACCAGACCGCCGGCCATCGGCCGTCCGGTTCGAACCCCTCATCCCGCGTGCCGCCAGGCAACGCCCAACTTTAGGATCTTACTCAATGACCATGACCGCTGAAGAAAAACGCCTGATCGTTGAAGAACACGCTCGGGTACCTAACGACACCGGCTCACCCGAGGTGCAGGTTGCATTGCTGACCGCTCGCATCAAGCAACTCACCGGACACTTCACCAAACACAAGCATGACCATCACTCGCGCCGCGGCTTGGTGCGCATGGTCAACTCCCGGCGCAAGCTGCTCGATTATCTGAAGGGCAAAGATGTCGATCGTTATCGAACGCTGATCCAAAAGCTGGGCCTGCGCCGCTGATCGGCCGAACGATTACTCGGCTTGCCGCCACGCAACCCCAACGGGCCACAACCTGTCGGGGCGAATAAGCGCAATGGATCGGCAAACCGATTGATTCGGACCCGCCCGCCGGCCCAACGCCTGGCGCGCAGCAGCCCAACGACTCTACGGGTGCCTCGTGGCTCCCGGATGTTGCCTTCACAGGAACCACGCAGAGGATCTACCCAGTGACCCCCATCCACAAACAATTTCAGTTCGGCGAACAGACCGTAACCCTGGAAACCGGAGAAATCGCCCGACAGGCTGACGGCGCCGTGATGATCGATGTCGACGACACCGTGCTGTTAGTCACCGTGGTGATCGACAAGCGTGCCACCGAACTCAAGGACTTTTTGCCGCTGACCGTCGATTATCAGGAAAAAACCTATGCTGCCGGCCGCATCCCCGGCGGCTTTTTCCGACGTGAGGGGCGCCCGAGCGAAGGTGAAATCCTGACCTCGCGCCTGATCGATCGGCCGATCCGCCCCCTGTTTTCCAAGGGTTTTGGCCGCGAGGTACAGGTCATCGCCACGGTAAAATCGCTGAACCCGGCAGTCAATCCCGAGGTACCAGCATTGCTCGGCGTTTCCGCAGCACTGGCTATCTCCGGCGCCCCATTCAACGGCCCCATCGGCGCTGCCCGGGTCGGCTACAAAAATGGCGAGTATCTGCTGAATCAGCCCATGATCGGCTTGAACGCGGACAGCGACCTCGATTTAATCGTCGCCGGAACAGAGAAAGCGGTATTGATGGTCGAATCCGAGGCACGCGGCCTGCCGGAAGACATCATGCTTGGCGCGGTGATGTTCGGCCACGAACAGATGCAAGTCGCGATTCAGGCCATTCGCGAATTTGCCCAGCAGGTAGGTAAGGAGCCTTTACCCATCGAGGCTCCGGCAACTGATGCAGAATTGACCGCGGCGGTCGAAAACAGCGCCGCCGAGCGCCTGCGCGAAGCGTATCGCATCAAAGACAAGATGCAGCGCCACGATGCGTTGGGCGCCATCCGAGCTGAGCTGTTCGAAACGCTTGCCGGCGAGGACGGTCAATGGGAGCAGCCACAGGTCTATGCTGCTTGCGAAAAGCTGGAAAAGACAATCGTCCGCAGCGCTGTTTTGGCTGGCGAGCCGCGTATCGACGGCCGCGATACCAAGACCGTGCGACCCATCAGGGTGCGCACTGGTATACTGCCGCGCACCCACGGCTCGGCCCTGTTCACCCGTGGCGAAACGCAGGCTATCGTCGTCACCACCCTCGGCACCGAGCGCGACTCGCAGATCATCGACGCCCTGGATGGCGAGCGCCGCGAGCCGTTCATGTTGCACTACAACTTCCCGCCCTTCTGCGTTGGAGAACTCGGCCGTGTTGGCAGCCCGAAGCGCCGCGAGATCGGCCATGGTCGGCTGGCCAAACGTGGTGTTCTGGCCTCTATGCCCGGACTTGACGAGTTTCCGTACTCGGTGCGCGTCGTCTCCGAGATCACCGAATCCAATGGATCCAGCTCCATGGCCAGCGTCTGCGGCACCAGCCTATCGCTGATGGACGCCGGCGTGCCGATCAAAGCGCCGGTGGCCGGCGTCGCAATGGGTCTGATCAAAGAGGGCAACGATTTTGCCGTGCTTACCGACATCATGGGTGATGAAGACCACCTCGGCGACATGGATTTCAAGGTCGCCGGCACCGCCGATGGCATCAACGCTCTGCAAATGGACATCAAAATCGAGGGCATCACTCAAGAAATCATGCAAACCGCGCTGTCCCAGGCAAAGGAGGGACGCATGCATATTCTCGACGAGATGAATAAGGTCATCAATGCCCATCGCGCCGAGATGTCAGAACACGCCCCGCGTATTATCGAATTCAAGATTCATCCGGATTTCGGTGCAAAAAGCCGCCGGGGAGGAGGCCAAGAAGCGCATCCGCCTGATCACCGCCGACGTCGAGGTCGGCCGAATCTATGAGGGCAAAGTGGCCAGGCTGATGGACTTTGGCGCCTTCGTCACCATCCTGCCCGGACGCGACGGCCTGGTACACATCTCCCAGATCTCCGAAGAACGCGTGCAAAGCGTCAGCGACAAACTCAGCGAAGGCGACCTTATCAAGGTGAAAGTGCTGGAGGTGGACAAGCAGGGCCGCATTCGCCTGAGCATGAAAGCCATTACGGATGATGAGCGGCTGTCGACGAATTAGGGAAGGATACAGGAGCAACTAACACCAACCTGCGCCTCATTCATCATTAGAAGGTGCCCGCGAGAGGCGTAGCCTAGGCTGTCGAAATCAGCAGCCTCACTAAAACAAGCGCTTCCCGGTTGATGGACGCTTAGTCGGTGTCGGGATCGGTGTCAAGGTCAACATTAGGGATTGGTATCGAGCTGGCTGCTTTGATCGATGAGCTGATTCGATTCCGATTCCGATTCCGATAGCGACCCCGACACCGATTCGGCTTCCCCAGTGCGTTCGATGATGCAACCCAAGACCCGGAATCGGTTTGGCATCAAAACTCGGGACATTTCGACAGCCTAGGCGTAGCCTGTATAGCCTTGGTTACTCTTTGTTGAATCGCCGAAAGTCGAATCGTTGACGCTGCTCGCTCGCGTCAGCATCTTAGGTAGGGTGTATATTCGAATTCGACACATCCTACCTAGCCTGCTTCTATTGTTGGCGGGCTGCTCTGGACTGCTGTTAAGATCAGCAAACGAGCCCACCGCGGCGATGTCGCCCACGGGTGCGCAAATCGACTCTGGTAGGATCACCTCTTCCACTGGTTGTAAACTCGACTACCGCATCTATGATGCCGATACAGAAGACCGGAGCAGCCTTGTCGTACTCGCCCATGGATTTCTGCGCAGCCAGGAACGGATGCAGGCACTGGCCGAGGCCATCGCTGCTTCCGGAATACCGGTGGTGACACTCGACTTTTGCAATTCACGCATCTGGAACGGTCGTCACGCCCAAAACGGACTCGATATGGTGGCGTTGGCGCATGCGCTGGACGCAAAGCGCGTCATCTATGCCGGGTTTTCCGCTGGCGGTCTTGCCGCGGTGATCGCTGGCAGAGCCGATGCAAAGGCGATCGGTATCATCACCCTCGACCTAGTTGAGACCCAGGGACTCGGCATACGCGCGGCTGCCGGGATCGACAAACCATTGCTTGCCATCGCCGGCGAACCCACCAACTGCAACGCCCTGGGTAATGGCCAGGCGGTGTTTGCTGCCACCGAAAACGCGCGTATCCAGCGCATCGAGAGCGCTGGTCATTGTGACTTCGAGGCACCGACCGATGTACTTTGCGAACTGATCTGCTCCGATCCAGACTCTGATGCACCAAGCCTACCCATTCCAAGTCAGCGTGAACGCATTATCGCCAGCACCACACTGGCCATACATGCCCTGCTCGAGGACAATCTGCAGGCTTGGCCTGATCAGTAACCATTCAGAAAGAACCCGCGCTTTCCCTTTGCTGGAGAAGATCAGCAGCTCAGGGATTCAGGTTGAATCGCAACTCGGGCCAGCGTAGCCTTCTGCGCATTCGGCCCGCGACGCACGACGCCACCCCGGCGCACGCCGGGGCACTCACCGCCAGCATCCCATGCCAAATCGATGTCAGATATTGCCCGGAATCAGTCTAATCCAAATCAGATCACAGCAGCCAAGCCCGGGTCGGATCAGGGCGAGAATGACCTGCCACCGGAGGCTCTCGCCAGTAAGGGTCCATCCAAGGGACTGCGCCAGACCACCTTGCTGAGCCGTCGGTTCGGCCTGCAAGCAGCATTGCTCGCCGCGGCGCTCTACATACTCACCTGCGGCAGCGCCAACGCCGAGTTGACCGCGACTTTGTCCGCAAGCACCTTGCTACCCGGCCAACCGGTGGTACTGACCTTGACACAGACCGGAGCGGCTGGCGCAGCCATCAACCTAGAACCTCTGCAACTGGACTTTCAGATTACCAACCGCGGCAGCCGCAGCGAAATCAGAGTGATCAATGGACAGCGTCAGAACCGGCAAGAGCTGCGTTTGACCCTACTGCCGCGACGCACCGGAACCCTGACAGTACCGGCATTGCGTGCCGGCAACGATGTTACGCGCCCGCTCACCCTGGTGGTCGCACCCACCAAGACACTCGACGCTACGCTGCTCAGCGTCCCGAACGGTATTGCCCAAGAACAGCCTGTTGCGTCGCCGCCATTGGCAATCGAGATCGAAGCCCGAGTCGAACCCGCGCAGGTCAGGGTACAGCAACAAGTGGTGCTGACCGTGCGCGTCAGCTCGCCGAAAATGCCGCCCAGCGGACATTTACATGAGCCACACATCGCCGCTGCCCGAGTGCTACCACTGGGCGAGGAACGGAGGATTGAAAACACGAACGAAGGCAATCTCCAGGTCTATGAACGACGCTTCGCGGTGTTTCCGGCGAAGCCCGGCAAGCTGGACATCCCAGCGCAAAGATTCGATGCCTGGCGAACCGCCGGCGGCGCCCCGGTGCCGTTCGAATCCGATGCGCTCAGCGTAGACGTGCAGCCGGCCGTGGCGGCACCCGCAACCAGCAAAGACAACATAGCCTGGCTGCCGGCTCGGGCTCTGACACTGGTGGAAGCCGGCCCAACGGCGGTGCGCCTGGCGCCCGGGCAAACCCTGACGCGCATGATCACGTTACGCGGCGACGGCGTGATGGCGGAGGATCTGCCGGCGATTCCGCTTCAGATCCCATTTCTATTGCGCATGCGCAACGATCCGCCGCGGCTATGGAATGAGCATACTCCAAACGGGGTGATCGGCTATCGCAGCGAGCGTGTATTGATCGGCACCTCCGAGGAAGGCGTCTACCAGCTTCCGGGCGCTGGCATCGATTGGTGGAATACCGAGACGGAACGCTGGGAACAGGCAACCTTACCTGCTTGGACGGTGACAGTGGCAGCTTTCATATCGGAAAATCGGCGTCCGGCCGCCACCTGGAACGAATGGCCACCAGCAGTCGAGGACAGCAGCAAGGGATCGATCGCGGCAGACACAAACAGCGATTCCGATGTTCCGACATCACCCTGGTGGACGGCGTTCTGGCCCTGGTTCTGGGGCTTTATCGCCATCATCGTCATAACGCTGCTGGTTATCATACTGGTCAGGCGTCGCGAGCAGCGACCTGCACCAGAGATAGGCATGGTTGCACCCGACGAGTTTCCGGTCACCGAACAAACCAGCGAGGAGCCGTTCGATGCAACCATATCGAAGCTTCAGCAGGCATACGATCGCGGCGATGCCAACGCGGCACGCGAAGCATTGCTGGATTGGGGTAAGCAAGTCTGGCCAGAGTCCGTACCAGCTAATTTATCGCAACTGGCATTACGCGTGGAGCCACCGCTGCGCGATGAAATCCGATTATTAGATAAAGCCTTCTTCAGCCCGACGCCGATCGACTGGACAGGATCGCCGGTATGGGAGCGACTCGCGTCGGCCGTCACCAAATCGGCAAACGAGCAGAAATCCTCAGGCCTGACCCAATAGATTAGTGAGGCGTTCGATCTCCTGCTGAGCTTGGATTTGATCGGTGACATCATATTGCACCCCCAGGTAATAAATCACCTGTCCCTCCGGGTCCAGCAGGGGGCGAATACTGAGACGATTGTGAAACAGGCTGCCATCCTTACGATAATTACGCAATGTCACCTCTACCGATCGATGCTCTGCCAGGGCCGCCCGAATCTCGTCTATAGCGGGCTGATCGCGATCCTCACCCTGTAGGAAGCGACAATTCCGCCCGACGATCTCGTCGCGACTGTAACCGGTCATCTGCACAAACACATCGTTAGCGTAGATGATAGGGTTATCCGGCAGGTCGGGATCGGACAGCGTGACACCGTTGACACAACTGTCCAGAATCTGTGCCAGCACGGTTGGAATCACGCCTGGATCTTTTTCTGCCACGAAGTTCATCGTACTTTCCCCTGCTTGTAGGTAATCAATCTCGGTCATGCCAAACGTCAGACCGACTTCGGCTCAGTTTGGTAAACCCTGGCTGACTGGACTCGTCTTAGGCCTTTTCGGACTCCGCCGCAACCTCGGACTCGATTAACCGCTTGAGATTACGCACGGTACGCTCCGCCCCCTCCTGCACCGCCACCCGGATCAGCTTCTCGAATGGTCGCATCATCAGATCCAGCCGACGCAATTCGAATGTAAAGCTTAGCTTGGTATGGGCATTACCGGCACCGATCCGGTAGTCGACAACAAATGGGAAACTGGTACCCTGGAAAGTGAGCCGCTGATGCGGTTGCATCTGCGTAATCTTGAATGTGGACTCGGTGCGCCGCCCTTGATCTACGCGCACCTGACGCGCGAGGGTGCCGACGCGTAACGGCCCCTTTGACAACAACCGAAGCTCTTTCACTTCCGGCGACCAACGCGGATAATTGCGTGCGAAGTCATCGGTAATAAACCGATAAACGGATTCTGGTGCCCGCTGGATCTCGATATTGGCTTGCGCTCTGACCACGGCTCCCCCCTGAATTCCCGTTGCAGATTTTTCGGAACAGTGACTTCAAGTGCGACCCTAATAGGCCGAACTGGTTCCAACTCTTTAAGATTTTATGACTACAGCAAATCACTCTTTCAACTCCGCCGTCAATCAGCCGCTCGGTACTTTATACGACCTCGTCACCGGCGACGAGGATGCCCGCGTCTGCAAAGACATCCCAGCAGAGTCCTGTAAAGACCAACCTCGCAACTTCTTCGCCTATCTCGGGGCGAATCTGCTGACCAAAGTTGCCGACGAATGATGCAGCGCAAAATTAATTCTACCATGGCTGCTCGGCGCGCTCGGTTCGCCGGCAGCCTTGGTGGGTTTGTTAGTACCAATTCGCGAGGCCGGCGTACTCTTGCCGCAGCTAGCCGTTGCCGCCTACATCCGCCGGATGGCGCTGCGCAAGGGCGTGTGGATCTTGGGCTCCATGCTGTCGGCAGCGGCGCTGGCGCTGATG
>AVFP01000009.1_pt1 | contig 35718 bp, 28 predicted proteins | sample 79721 | NCBI WGS metagenome assembly AVFP01 (sample SAMN02303578;SAMN02303577;SAMN02303577;SAMN02303578, study PRJNA214436) | microbial mat metagenome | isolation source: pink berry consortia of the Sippewissett | place: USA: Sippewissett Marsh, Cape Cod, MA | reverse complement strand
GCGGTAAGGGCTTCGGTAGCTGACTTGATGGCGGCAACATCATCGCCCTGCAATGCGGTTTTGAGATTTTCGATCTCTTTTTCCACGTTACCCTTGGTTTCAGCATCTACCTTGTCGCCCAGATCCTTGAGGCTCTTTTCGGTGGCGTGGATGAGGGCATCGCCCTGATTTTTCATCTCCACCAGTTCGCGCCGTTTTTTGTCATCCTCGGCATGCAGTTCCGCATCTTTTTTCATGCGCTCGATCTCGTCCTCGGTGAGACCGGATGAGGCGGTGATCCGGATTGACTGCTCCTTGCCGGTGCCCAGATCCTTGGCTCCCACGTGCAGAATTCCGTTGGCGTCAAGATCGAAGGTGACCTCGATCTGGGGCACGCCGCGCGGTGCCGGCGGAATATCGGTAAGCTCGAAGCGGCCAATGGTCTTGTTGTCCTGGGCCATCTCACGCTCACCCTGGAGCACATGAATGGATACGGCCGGCTGATTGTCGGCTGCGGTGGAAAAGACCTGGCTCTTCTTGGTGGGCACCGTGGTATTTTTTTCGATCAACTTGGTGGCCACGCCGCCAAGGGTTTCAATACCAAGGCTCAACGGGGTGACATCCAGGAGCAGGACGTCTTTGACATCGCCCTGCAGAACCCCGCCCTGAATTGCGGCACCGATGGCAACCACCTCATCGGGATTTACTCCCTTGTGAGGGGCCTTACCGAATATCTCTTTTACTTTTTCCTGGACGCGGGGCATCCGGGTCATACCGCCCACCAGGATCACCTCATCGATATCGGACGGCTCGACGCCCGCGTCTTTCAGTGCGGTCTTGCAGGGGCCGATGGTACGATCCACAAGGTCTTCCACCAGGCTCTCCAGTTTGGCCCGGCTCAACTTGACGTTGAGGTGTTTAGGCCCGCTGGCGTCAGCGGTAATGAAGGGCAGGTTTATATCCGTCTCAACGGTGCTGGAGAGTGCCATCTTGGCCTTTTCAGACTCTTCCTTGAGACGCTGCAGGGCCATCTTGTCGCCGCGCAGATCGATTCCCTGATCGCGCTTAAACTCATCGGCCAACCAGTTGACAATGCGCATATCGAAATCTTCGCCGCCCAGAAAGGTATCACCGTTGGTGGATTTTACCTCGAAGACGCCATCACCGATCTCCAGGATGGAGATATCGAAGGTGCCGCCGCCCAGATCGAATACCGCAATTTTCTCCTCGTTTTTCTTGTCGAGGCCATAGGCAAGGGAGGCCGCGGTGGGCTCGTTAATGATGCGCTGGACGTTGAGCCCGGCGATCTTGCCGGCATCCTTGGTGGCCTGGCGCTGAGAATCGTTAAAGTAGGCCGGTACGGTAATGACCGCATCGGTGACATCCTCTCCCAGATACGCCTCGGCGGTCTGCTTCATGTTTGCCAGAATCATCGCGGAAATCTCGGCCGGGCGATACACCTTGCCCTCCACCTCGATGGAGACGGACTCATTGGTTCCCTCAACAATCTTGAAAGGGCTGATGCTGATTGATTTCTGTACCTCGGCGTCCTGAAACTTGCGACCGATAAGCCTTTTTACCGCGTACAGGGTGCGGGTGGGGTTGGTGACTGCCTGACGCTTGGCCACTTGGCCCACGAGACGCTCATCGTTGTCGGCAAAGGCCACTACCGATGGGGTGGTGCGATTACCCTCGCTGTTTGCGATTACGGTTGGATCACCACCTTCCATTACCGCCACGCATGAGTTGGTGGTACCGAGATCGATTCCAATAATTTTTCCCATAATGTTACTCCTTGTTCAAAACCTGTTAGTGCTTTTCAGTGGTATTAATATGTCATGTTCAGTGTTCGATATCACATGCCTAAAGTGCTCACTTACCGCTGATTGTCAAGCGTCTCATCGCGATTGACGGCACCGTGAAATCTTCGCTTCACCGCTCAAGGAATCGTTTTTTCCTGTTAGAAAGCCATCACGATTGACTATCCGTGCCGTCACCTCCGGCTGCGCCGGCCGACACAACTACCCGGGCGGCGCGCAACAGCCTGTCCTTATACTGATATCCTTTCTCAAATTCGGCGACGACGTGATTGTGCGGTATCGTGTCGCTTGCCTCCATGCTCATGGCCTCATGAAAGGTGGGGTCAAACGGGGCGCCAATGGATTCCACCGGCTTCACCTCAAGTTTTTCCAGGGTATCCACCAGGCTCTTGAGGGTGAGCTTGACCCCCTCGTGCAGGGCTTCGAGGTTTTTTTCGGGATCGACCCCATCCACCCTTCCCTGCTGCAGGGCACGCTCGAGGTTGTCCACCACCGGTAGCATGGCGCGTAGAATATTTTCTCCTTCATATTTCAGCCTGGCCTGGCGCTCCCGCTCCATCCGTTTTTTGTAGTTCTCAAAATCTGCGGCGATTCTCAACACCTGATCGCGGAGATGATCAGATTCCCGCAACGCATCGACCAACTCTTCCTCGATGGATTTTTCTTCCTGCTCAGCCCCCTGGTCGCCTTGGCCGCCAATGGTTACGTCAATGGGTTCACCGGATGTCTCGGGTTGCTGATTCTCCTCGGTATTTTCATCGTACTTTTCCTGACTCACTAAGACCTCCTTCTGGCCGTCTGTTTACAATGCTAATTCAGATAATCTGGTTTAATTATTTCAACGAGTTACCATCGCTGTTTGCCGTTTATATCATTGTGCCCGACGATAAGTAGCTCGGTTTTGACTGTCAACCCGTACAGACCTCACATAGCCAGCAGCCTCGGCATAGTTTGACGCGACGCCAGGGATGAGCAGGCCCGCCAATATGAAGATAAAGAAGAACGACTCACCCAATCATGAGTGAGCACAAAAAGATTAGCGGAGAAGTTCAGGAATCGGAGTCGTAGCTGGTGATCTTTTTAAGAAGGGTTTTGCGGGTAATGCCCAGCCGTCTGGCCGCTTCGCTTTTATTGCCATCGGCCTCCGCCAATGTTTGTAGAATAAGCGCCTTTTCAGCCTCCTGCAGGGTGGCCGCCGGGCGCGGATCGACTATAGTTTTTGCCTGGGCTTCACGCTGGATATGCAGAGGCAGACTTTTTTCGGTGAGCTGTTCGCCGCGCATGAGGATGATGCCCCGCTCCATGGAGTTTTGCAGCTCTCGTACATTGCCCGGCCATGAATAGGCCGTCAGAACCTGCCGGCATTCGGGGGTGAGCGAGGTAAAGCTACGCCGGTTTTTTTCGGCGTAGCCGGCGGCAAAATGGTGTGCCAGCAAGACAATATCATCGCCTCTGTCCCGCAAAGGGGCAATCTCCAGGGTGACGACGTTGAGACGATAGTAGAGGTCTTCGCGAAACCTCCCCTGCTCTACCTGTTCCAACAGGTTCCTGTTGGTGGCCGCAATGATGCGCACGTCAACGGTAACGGGCTGGTCGCCGCCCACCCGCTGGACCTCACCCTCCTGCAAGGTGCGCAGCAATTTCACCTGCATGGCGAGACTGGTTTCACCGATTTCATCAAGAAACAGGGTGCCGCCGTCGGCCTGGCTGAAAAGCCCGTCACGCTGCCTCTCGGCGCCGGTGAAGGCGCCCTTTTCGTGACCGAACAACTCTGATTCCAGCAGGTTTTCGGCAAAAGCGGCGCAGTTCACCTTGATAAAAGGGTGTTTCGCCCGGTCGGAGTTGGCATGTACGGTCTCGGCCACCAGTTCCTTACCGGTTCCCGACTCACCGGTGATAAGCACGGTGGCCTGGGTGGGAGCAACAAAGGAGATGGTTTCAAGCAGCTCTTGCATCACCGCCGACTCACCGATGATCCTTGTTTTCAACCCCGTCTGCGGTTGTGCGGGCGCGGCATGTTTCTGGGCCGCCACCTGGGAACCGTCCAGGGCCCGGGAAAGGGTGATCCGAAGCCGGTCAAAATCAAGGGGCTTGGTGAGATAATCATGGGCGCCCTTTTTGATCACATCCACCGCGTCATCGATGGAAGAATAGGCCGTCATGATTATCACCGGCAGAGCCGGAAAATCGCGATGAATGCGGGCAAAGGCCTCGTAGCCGCTCATTCGTGCCATGCGCACGTCCATGAGCACGGCATCATAGGATCGGCTGTGCACCGCCTCCACGGCGGTATCGCCGTCATCGGCCTCGACACACTGCCATCCCCACTGATCCAGCATGGAGCGCAGCACGTAGCGGTGCACCTGTTCATCATCTACCACCAGCACCGTTTTTTGTTTTTTCGTTGCACCCATCACTCAACCCTGTTTACCTGAAGCGTAAACCATCCCGTTCGGATTGGATACCCGCACGTACCGCTTTATATACCAAAACGGGAATCGGTACAAAACTACTTCACGGCGAGGCCATGAACAAGATGATCCTTATCCTCACCACCGGCGGCACCATCGATAAGATATACTTCGATGCGCTCAGCGATTATCAGGTGGGTGAACCACATATCATCACAAATCTTCAGGAAATGCACATCGGCGTCAGCTATCGTGTCGAGCAGCTCTTTCGCAAGGACAGCCTGGAAATCACCGATGATGACCGCCGGCTGATCCACGATGCGGTGGCCCGCGCCCCGGAGTCACGCATCCTGATCACCCACGGTACCGATACCATGACGCTGACCGCCAGAGCATTGCACACCATAGCCGGTAAAACAATTGTTCTCACCGGCGCCCTGCAACCCGCCCGGTTCAGCGGCAGCGACGCTTTGTTCAATATCGGCGGCGCCCTGGTGGCGGTGCAGCTGCTTGAGCCAGGCGTGTACATCACCATGCACGGCACCGTATACAGCGCTGATCAGGTGCGCAAAGATCGGCACCACAATAGATTTACCGTGATCGACTCGGTTGAAAACGACTCGTCAACACCCTGAACTCACAAATTATGTCTAAGGAGCCGCCCGCGTATGAATCGAGATTACATAAACAACGGGACGTTGCTGGCCCTTGTTATCCTCATTTCCGTGATATTTCTCGTGATGATCCGCTCGTTTCTGATGCCGCTGTTCATGGCCGGGCTGTTCTCCGCCATGGCCAGACCCGCCTACCTGTGGCTGAATGATCGTCTGGGGGGGCGAAAGATGCTTGCCTCGGTGCTTACCATTGTGGGGATCATCATCCTTATTCTCGCCCCCTTAAGCCTGCTGATTGCCGTCATTACCGCGCAGGCGATCAGCGTCGGGCAGACGGTGCGGCCCTATATCCAGGAGATGATCAACGAGCCGAGCTCGGCCAGCTTGCCACCACCATCTCAAATTTTCTTATCAACTCCCTCTCCTCGTTCACCCTGGTGACCATCAACGCCATCATCGGCACCATCATCATGCTCTACGTCATGTTTTTCTTCTTTACCATGGGAGACAAATTGCTGGCCAAGATTCTTTATTTCCTGCCCCTCCAGGATCATGACGAGCAACGACTGCTGTCCAAATTCACCTCGGTGACCCGGGCCACCATCAAGGGCATGGTGGTTATCGGTGCCCTCCAGGGCGCCATCTGCGGCTTCGGGTTCTGGCTGGCGGGTATCGAGGGCCCGGTGTTCTGGGGATCATTGATGGCGGTTTGCTCGGTGATACCGGCATTCGGCACGGCCATCGTGTGGATACCAGCCACCATCATCATGGGGGTAAGCGGAAAATTCGCCGGGGTGGCCATCCTCATTGTCTGCTGCGGGCTGATCGCCGGCAACCTCGACAATCTGCTGCGCCCTCGCCTGGTGGGCAAGGACACCCAGATGCATGACCTGTTCGTACTGTTCAGCACCCTGGGCGGCATCTCCATGTTCGGCATCCTGGGCATCATCATCGGCCCCATCATCGCCGCATTGTTCATCACTGTGTGGGAGATGTACGGAGATGTTTTCAAAAGATTTCTACCGGAGGTTAAGATGCAGATCAACGGCCAGAACCCCTCCGCTGCCACCGCGGCCAACGGCACTGATACGCCGGATGGTGAATCCTGAGCTTTTTCTCTTTCTCATGCCGTTGTTACCGATATTCTCGCAAGAACATCGAATGTGGTGTCAACCGTCTTTCCCGCGAAAGCGGGAATCCAGTACATTCATCTAACTCTGGGAGTTTGATCAAAGCCAGAATGACAAATATGGCAGTTTTTACAACACCATTATGAATATCGAAATTGAGCGAAAATTCCTGGTTCAAGGGAGTGACTGGCAGAGCCAGGCAACCGGCGTATTATGCCGCCAGGGCTATCTTGTCGCCCTGAAAACCCACAGCGTCCGGGTGCGCATTATGGGCAACGAGGCCACCATCACCATCAAGGGCGCGACCAGCATCACCACCCGGATGGAGTTTGAATACAAAATCCCGATGAGCGATGGAGAAACCATGCTGGCCCAGATATGCCGACGACCGCTGATAGAAAAGTACCGCTATACCCTGATGTTTGCCGGAGATGAATGGGTAATCGATCAGTTTATCGGTGACAACGAGGGCCTCATAGTGGCAGAGATCGAACTGCGCTCAGAAGATCAACACTTCGCCGCACCGCCATGGCTTGGCAGGGAGGTTACCGGCGACAGCCGATATCTCAACTCCGCCCTTGCCGCCCTGCCATTCAACCGGTGGGATGAAAACCGTTAGCTATTCAAGCTTTGCAGTATCTTCTTGACCTGGTTGCCGTCGGCCCGTGAACCAAAATGTGCCATGATCGGCCGCATCGCCTGCATCGGCTGACTGAATTGGGAAAAATCAATATTGGCGGCAATCCAGGCGGAAATCTCATCGTCTCCCGCCTGACTGGGTAGATACCCGCCGATCACCTCGATAAACGGTGATTCCTCTTTGCCGGCAGCAGCCAGCAGTTCGCGCTCGGCCTTGATCAGCTTGCGGATAATGGCGTAAACCTGCTCATCGCTCAGCTCCTTTTCCGGCTGCCGCTGAAACTCACCCAGCAACACCCGAATGGCGGCGGTCCGCTCCGGCTCACGGCTCTTAATGGATACACGTAAATCCTGGGAAATTCTTTCATGTAGCTTCATGGTCACACTCTTTTGGGTAACGTGGACAACAAGAGGTCAAGAGAACACAAGATTTTCTCTTTAAATCCAGCAGGTCATCTGGTAATTTTTGGTGCTATAGCAGCGATAATATTGTGTTCCTCAATAGAGTAATACCAACTATGGGGTAAAAGTGTAGTGCTTCGGAGGTTAGAACTCAACTACTTAAAAGAATAGATTATGCTTGCTCCCCCCTGTGCCAGAGTAATTACCACCTCCCTTGAGATGCCAAATTAGTGAAAGAGGCGCCACTATAGCAGAGATAATGGTCCTTCTGCCGGTGGGTACACGGCAATATGGTATAACACATTTATGCCATTGTTCCGAATCGTAATCATGCCGCTGAGAGTTTGTATTAATTAGAGGTGAGGTAAGATTTTGGGAGCCAAGCTAAACGCAATTGACCAAGAGCAAGGTCGGCCGCTCTCCCGTCGGTCACCGTTCAAACGAGTAGACCAATTCCGCCAGGTTGGTTTCAAATGAGTTGCTGGTCTGCACGGAAAATCCTGATCCGAAATTGTAGCTGACATTGAACAGACCGTCGTTGGTGAAGAGATTAAAATCATAGCTTATGGAGAGATTGTCGGTGAGCTGTTTGAGTATAACCACCGATCTGTCGTCGCCGCCATCGCCACTTGAGACGTAGAGCTGAGCATCGGGCAGTATTCCCGTGAGCTGATCAAGCAGCCGATTTCCGCCGCCCAGCCCGGCCCGTTCCAGGGCCGATGCGACGATGCCGCTGGAGCCCTCGCCGGCGCCAAGTGGTCTGTCCAAAATTAGGTAGGAAACAATATCGCTGTCTTCCATTGCCGGCGAAGAAAACAGCTCGACCCGATAGTCATGGACGAACCCGCTTACCGCTATGCCGACGGTGATCGGCTTCTGCCCCGCTTCGCGGGCGGCAAAACTCTTTTCAGCGCGGATATCCAGTAAAGGATTGTCCACCGAACCACCGTTGAAAAAGATCCTTCCCCGGGAGATATCCAGAGGCCGACCATAAATGAGAAACGTTCCCGTGGTTACGTTGAGTTCGCCGCGGCCGTAAACAGGCTTACCCGAGGTACTGTTCACGACCATGGTGCCGCCAAGCGAAACATCAAGCCCATAGCCCGTTAACTGGACCTGATCACCGAGGATTACATCGATGCTATAGGTAAATGGCCAGGAGGCGTTTTTCTTGTCCTCGTCAACGATAACCACATCAGCGGAAGGAGATACCGAGCCCACCATCTGCTCGGGAGAAAAAAGGGCCTGATCTATCACCGTGCGCCCGGTAAGATCGCCGCCGTCAGGCCCCATCCGCAGGAGCAGATCGGGGCCGGCAGTAATCCGTTTGTCCCGCCGGTTGACAATCAGGGCTTTGTTGCCGCCAATCTGAGTCTCAAACCGCCACTGCTCCCCCGACCAATCGAGGCTGCCGAGTGCCGTTAGGTTCCCCTCCCCGGCCCGGCCGGAAAGATTGATTGAGAACGTTTTACCGTTACCGTTGATGGCCCCGGTCAGATCGTGCAGGGCGGAGCCCAGCTCAGGAAAGCGGAGCTCGCCGTTTTGCAGAGACAAGGTACCGGAAAGGATGGGATCGCGCAGCCGCCCGCTTACATTTATATCGACATCCACCGTACCGGATGGGATAACGAACTCATCACTTAATAAGGCAATGGCGGAAAGATCGGTAAGCCGTGCCCGCAGCCGGCCATCCGCAACCATATCGACCAGGTTGAAATCTGCATCGGAATACCCGCTGAGCGACAAATTCGCTTCAACCGCGCCGCCGCCGGTAAGGGCCGATGAAAACGATGTATCAATCCGCTCATCAGCATAGCTGAGCGAAAGCCTGGGTGCATAAAAATCAAATGAATCAAACCCATCGATACCCTCGATAGACATTCGTACCTGGACGGCGCTGAGCATCGCCTCCAGTTGCGATACGACGCCCCCGGTACCGTAGACAAGGCCGTTGCCGGACACCTCCGCCGTGGTATCGACGGGGGAAAGACCCCATTGCGAAAGCATCTCTGTATTAAAAACAAATTCGCTGAGCGCAACCCGCCAGGCTGAGTTCTCATCGATGGAGGCAGTCAGGCAACCACCACCGGCAGTGGATTGCATACAGAATCCATCCAATGCTCCCCCTTTTCTTCCCGCTGTCAGGCGGGCAGCATCACGCAGCCGCCAGGCGCCGAAGCGGACATGAGTAAGCATCGCCCTGTCGATATCTCCATTCCACTCATAGTCGGCAGAAAGACCGCCGCGACCGCTCAACTGGATATCTCCATCTCCTGCAACCAGGTCGAGATTGATCAGGTGATCGGTAACGGTTCCGTCAACAGTGGTATTGGCCTGATCGATCTGAACCATGGAGGTAGAGAGGCCGTCGACGGTGATATCGGCACGCACCAGTCCCCTATCACCAAAGCCGATATCCCCGGAACCGGATAGTTGTTTCAGGCTGAAATCAGCCATGGCAATGTCTTCACCGCTGGTGGAAAAAGTGAGGCGCAGATCATCTCGCGGGCCGGTCAGAGCCCCAGAAATATCGAGGCTGCCGGCCAGCTTCGGGACAATGCGGTGCAGCTCTGTGCCGTGAAAGGAAAAATCAAGATCGACCTCTTCAGCCCCCGCTCCGGAGACAGTGACGGTGTTGTCGCCATTGGCCAGCATCAGCTCGGCATGAATCAATTCTGTATCGGTGAGTGAAAACTTACCGGAACCGGTGAGTTCATAGCCGGCCAGCTCCCCGGACAAGGAATCCAGACCGACATCCACCTGCAGCGAAGCAGCGGCCACGGAACCGGAAGTTGAGACAGAAGCCTCGATCATGCCAGGCGGCAGAAACCCGGTGATTGCAGGGTCAAAATCGCGCACCGCACCGTTCATTTGCCAACTCAGTCCATCCGTCCACTGCAGGGAACCGTCGACCTCGACAACCCCGGTGCCGGCCCCCAGATTGGCGCCGGTAAGGCGCAGGCCGGATTGATCACCAACAATGTGACCGGTTGCCTTTATGGTGGCAATGGGCTCGGGCGCATGTACCTCCATAGACTCGATATCTACAGTGTAGCTCACCTTTTGTTCGGCCAGTTCACCGTGGGCCGATATTTCGGCGTCAATAGGCGCGGTGGGAAGCTCGGCAAAAAAGATGGATGGCTCCACATCTACGATATGAAGGTTGGACTGCCACTGTATCGGCTGCCTCAATGACGTCTGCGCGGTGACGTGCACAACCCCCTCACCGTGATGCAGGGTAGCGTCACCAATTACAAGAGACGTGCTATCGCCCGAAAAGGATGCCGTCAGATCGACATCGCCCAAATCAGGCGGTGTAAGTGTTGCTGAGACTGTTCCCTTGAAATCTTCACCGGTGCCCTCCGAAGAAATGCGCATACCCACCTGAGAAGCCGGCCAGTGCGGCGAGAGATCAGCGGGTGAAAATGATTCCGCGGTAAGGTTTAACCGCCAGGAAAAATCTGAAAACGGATCAAACAGTTTCACCTGGGCATCAACCCGACTGGGATGCAAGATGGCAAGATCAGCGCGGCAGTTGTTGGTTGGACCGTTGATTGTGAGGGTACCGTTTAACCGGTTAAAATCCTCAGGGTTCAGCCACCATGTGCCATGTGCCGACACCGCCATCTCAGCTGTGGTATCGAGCTCACCGTTAAACGTGCCGCCATGGCTATCCGCCCGCCAGGAAAAATTCTCTACCGCGAGCTTCTCACGGCGCAGGGAGAGGGCCGCACTTGCTTGGTGAACAGCGATGGATTGGGCGCCGTCGTCAATGCGCAGATCTTCAATGGCAATAGTGTTGACGGTGATTGCAAGTGGCGGATTCAAGCCACCGGCCGATGGCCGCCTCCCCTGCCTGCTGCTGCCATCACCACTTTCTTTTCTTTCTTTTACAACCACATGCACCTCTCTGGCCAGAATCGTATCGACGTCGAGATGACCGGAAAGCAATTGTGACGGTCGCCAGTCCACGGCAAGCAGGGAAAGCTCAGCGGTGGCGCCGGTAGTTTTTATGACAACATCTTCGAGGCGCCATTTCCCCGCCAGCCGACCATGCGCGGCGCCGACCCGAAACGTTTCGCCACTGAACCAGCCAAGCGAACGCATCGTGAATGTCAACCCCATATTCGTGGACAACATAAAGACCAGGGCCGCCATCATAAGCAGCAGGGAAAAAACCAGTACAGAGACAAGGCGGCGGACTTTCATAAATCGGCCCCCACCGTAAAATAGACGTATTGGGGGCTCCCCTCGTCTTTGAGTGGATAGGCGAAATCAAAGCGGGCCTGGCCAAACGGCAAGGCCAGCCCGATACCAAAACCGACCCCGTGGGCAAGACCGTCGCTGATATCGCTGAGGGCATTGCCGGCGTCATAAAACAGGCCAAGCCGCCACATCTGGGCAATCTGCCGTTCGATCTCGATTCCCCCGGCCAGAAGATATTTACCGCCAGTTTCAAAGCCCTGCTCGTTTTCCGGCCCCAGACTGCGAAAGCGATAACCACGAACGGTTCGCGGCCCGCCGGCATAGAAGCGTACCGATGGTGGAACGTCTTCAATGTCATCAACCAGAAGCACTCCCAGGGCGCCGCGGCCGAGCAATCGCCAGCTGGGTATCGGGCTCAAAATCAGCCTGCCGTCCACCCGCGCCCGACCGAAGGTGGCATCGGAAAGCAGGTTGTCGCTGGCCCCTGAGATTTCCACGCCGAGGCGCAATCCGTTTTCGGTGGTTACCACATTGTCGGCGATGGCCACCGATCCTTTCAGCGTTGGAACGACCAATTTATTGTCGCCGGAGGTGTTGCCCACCGTATAATCCTCCGACAACCACTCCAGGGAAAATCCGTAGGCCATCATTTCGCTTACGTACTCGTAAGCGCCACCCACTGAAACCGCGTCGATAGTGGTATTTTCCCATTCCTCTCTGTAAATAGCGCCACTTCCCACCAGGATATTAAAACGGGGATCGGCAATCGGGATACGATACTCCACCGCCAGAGAACTCCGCAATTGGCCGATCAGCACCGAGCTGTTGAGGTGATGACCATGCCGGTTGAGCAGCCGATTTTTCCATTGGGCGCGAACGTAGGCTTCGGTGTCGGTGGCGTACCCCAACCCGAAACTGAACAGATTGTATTTTTCCAGCTCCTCCAGGCGGACGACCACCGGCACTTCACTTCCCGCCCGGTTGTCAATCACACCCTCAACTGAGGCGAACTGGAAGAAATCGGTGCGATTTAGGGCCCGCTGTGCCTCCAGCAAAACTTGCGGATCGTACGGCTCGCCTTGAGAAAACCCAAGGTAACGGCGCAATAGATCATCATCGAGAATGGACTGATCGGCGATGATTGTGCCGATGCGGGCCTGCTCGCCGGTATGGAAAACAAGAATGATAGTACCGGTGTTGGCGCTGCGATCTATCCTGATTTCGTGGACATCGAAACGGCCGTCGATAAATCCAGCCAGAAAAGCCCGTCGACGCAACTCCCGCTTGCCTGTATCATACAATACCTGGTTGAGAACATCACCTTTGTGGAGGTTGAACAATGATTGTGGATTTGCCAGGGCGCTGTAATCTCTGCCTGGCCCGGTGAGGGTGACCGAAATTGATGCGACAATAACCGGTTTACCCGGCTCGACGTGATAGTCAGCTCGCCAGATATCGTCTGTTCGGCTCAGTTTCGACTCGACGGTACTATTGTAATAGCCGAACGGTTCAAGTGCAGTCCTAATATCGGTTTCGGCAAGCCGGTGCAGGCGGCGTATCTCCGCCTCAGAGAGTATGGTATCGCGCCTGAACACATTGATGCGCAGCCGAGCCATGACGTTGTCATAGAGTTCGCCCTCCACACCGGTTACGAAGACCTCCACATTAGTGGGAGCATCTTCCTCGCCGCACCCGGTTACAGGTATACACAAGGCGCACCACAGCACCAGAAAAGAGATCAGGACGGAGATTGGGGCGCGAAAATAGTGTACCTGCTTAAAGACCAAAGAGCCGGGCGACAATAACAAAGGGGTACTCCCCATCTAATAGATTGACCTGTATAGAGATAATTCGCGGCACCAGATACGGGCAAGCATTGCCACGGACGCCAAAAGTTGCATTGAATATAGGGAACCTTGCAAAATGGCCTTTTCACCCAATCTCACCATTGCTCAAAAAATGTTATCCTCGGAATATTACCTATATGCCCGCGGTAAAATTTTCCACGCGCCTTGACCTTGAAGGAAAATTCTCATTGTTCAAGTTTCCCTGTACTGTAATAAATTTGACATCCGGCCCGTATACCAGTAAATGCAAGACTTCGGGGACAGGCTTCATGTGTCATTGAAGCCTGTCCCCACTATTTTACCACAAACAAAACCAACGACCCATGTCTCATGAGCACCACTAGTGATATACTGAGCCAACGACGGGAAAAGGCAGCGGCTCTCGCCGATCTCGGAACAACCCTGTACCGCAATGATTTTAGGCCGGACCGGCGCATCAGCTCGCTTCTGGCGGAGGGCGACCACCTGCAGCCCGAGCAAAGCGACCCGCACAAAGAGCAGCACCGGATCGCCGGCAGAATAATGGCTTTGCGAAAATTCGGCAAGGCGGCCTTTGCCACCGTTGCCGACAGCAGCGGCCAGATGCAGGTCTATATCCGCCGTGACGTCATCGGTGAGCCCGGGTTTGAGTCATTTAAGAAGTATGATATCGGCGATATCATCGGCGCCACCGGGCATCTCTTTTGCACCAAGACGGGTGAGGTGTCGTTGTATGGTAATCAGGTTGTCCTGCTCACCAAGTCGATGCAGCCTCTACCGGAGAAGTGGCACGGCCTCAGTGATGTAGAGACCCGCTACCGCCAGCGCTACGTGGATTTGCTGGTCACCCCGAAAAGCAAAGAGACCTTTCTGCGCCGTATTGAAATCATCAAGCTTATCCGCGAGTTCTTCACCGGCCACGACTTTTTCGAGGTGGAAACGCCGATGATGCAGACCATTCCCGGCGGCGCCACGGCAAAACCGTTCAAAACACATCACAACGCCCTGGGAATCGATCTCTATTTGCGCATCGCCCCGGAGCTTTACCTCAAAAGGCTGCTGGTGGGCGGGTTTGAGAGGGTCTTTGAGATAAACCGGAACTTTCGCAATGAAGGGCTGTCTACCAGGCATAACCCGGAATTCACCATGCTGGAATTCTATCAGGCCTATGCCACCTATGAGGATTTGATGGATCTCAGCGAAGAGCTCATCGCTTCGATCTGCGAAACGATATGTGGCACCCTGACCATAATCTATCAGTCCCAGAGCATTGATTTCACCCGGCCATGGCGACGTCTGAGCATGGATCAGGCGCTGATTGACATCGGCGCCGTTGATCCTGATGATCTTGACGATGAGAGCAGGGTGTTCAGCCTCGTCCGCAAACACGGTATCACCCTTGATAAACAGGCCGGCATCGGCAAGGCAAAAACAGCGCTTTTTGAACATCTGGTGGAGGACAAACTGGTTGACCCCACCTTCATCACCGCGTACCCTACTGAAGTCTCCCCTCTTTCCCGGCAGAATGAAACCAACCCCGAGATCACCGATCGTTTCGAGCTGTTCATCGCCGGTCGAGAGATTGCTAACGGATTCAGTGAATTAAACGATCCCGTTGAGCAGCTTCAACGGTTTGAAAAACAGATCTCCGAACGAGGAGATGACGAAGAGATTCATCCGGTGCTCGATACCGACTACATTCGCGCCCTGGAATTCGGCTTGCCTCCCGCCGCCGGCGAAGGAATCGGCATAGACCGGCTGGTCATGCTGCTTACCGACTCTCCTTCGATTCGAGATGTGATTCTGTTTCCCCATCTCAAACCGCGGTAACCGCTTCCCTGAGCAGGCCCCGAGATATCGATCTAAGACTCTCTATGTACGAGCTATTCATCGGCATGCGCTATCTGCGTGCCAAACATCGTCACGGCTTCATCTCGCTGATCTCTTTTATCTCGGTTGCCGGCATTACCGTGGGGGGTGATCGCGCTCATCGTGGTGCTGGCGGTTTATGCCGGCTTTACCGGCGGGCTGCGCGATCAGATCCTGGGTATCAATTCTCATATCATCGTCCAGCGCACCGAAGGATATATTACCAACTACGATGCGATGAGAGAGAACATCCTGGCGGTTGACGGGGTAATCGGCGCAACTCCGTATCTTTACACCCAGACCCTTTTAAGCGGCAGCGGCGGCGGTTCGGGCGTGGTTTTGCGGGGTATCGACCCGGCCACCGCTGGCGACGTCATCCACCTGGAATCGCAATTGCTTGTGGGCTCGCTGGACTCACTGGCATCAGCCGATGATGAACAGGTACCGGGTATTATCCTGGGCCGGCAGCTCGCCCTTGACCTGCGTGCCGGCGCCGGCCAGAAGCTGCGTCTGCTGAGCCCCTCCGGACCGCTGACCCCGATGGGAGTGATTCCCCGGATCAAAACATGCCGGGTGGTTGGCGTCTTCGAAACGGGCATGTTCGAGTATGATTCTTCTCTTGCCTACATGTCGATTTCAGCAGTCCAGCAGTTTCTTGAAATTGGCGACGTGGTGCACGGCTTTGAAATAAAGGTGGCGAAAAGTCAGCTCAACAAGGCTGATCGTATCGCTGAAGCGATCGTTGCCGCCCTTGGCCCCGGCACCATCGCCAAGGACTGGATGGCCATGAACCGCAACCTGTTCGCCGCATTCAAGCTTGAGAAAATCGGCATGTTTATCTGCGTGGCCCTGATAATTATCGTGGCCTCGCTGAACATCATCAGTGCATTGACCATGGTGGTCATGGAGAAGGGTCGTGATATCGCCATCCTAAAGGCGATGGGGGCAAGCTCACAATCGATCATGAAGATCTTCTTCCTGCAGGGAATGGTCATTTCACTTACCGGTACGGTGCTTGGGGTGCTCGGCGGGCTCGGCCTGTGTGAGCTGCTTTCGCGCTATCAGTTTATCGAACTGCCGTCCAACGTCTATCCCATGACGACCCTGCCCATCAAGGTGCTTCCCGGCGATGTGGCCATCATCGCGGCCTGCGCCGTGCTTATCAGCCTGCTTGCCACCCTGTACCCGTCCTGGAAGGCGTCACGGGTCAAACCGGCCGAGGCCCTGACATGAACAATGCGCTGCTGGAAGCCGCCAAGATCGGCAAGGTGTATGATAACGGCTCGCTTACGGTTGAAGTACTCAAGGGTGTCGGGTTAACCGTCAGCCATGGTGAGATGATCGCCGTGGTGGGTGCTTCGGGTTCGGGCAAAACTACCCTGCTGCAGATTCTGGGAACCCTGGCGGCGCCGAGCAGCGGCAAACTGTCCTATTGCGGGGAACGGCTGGATACCAAACCGGAACGGAACCTGGCGCAATTTCGCAATCGCCATATCGGCTTCGTTTTTCAATTTCATCACCTGCTGCCGGAATTCAGTGCCCTGGAAAACACCATGATGCCTGCTCTGATCAACGGCACCTCCCGCCAGAAGGCGGCACTAGCAGCCCAAGAATTGCTCACCCAGGTTGAACTCGACACACGTATGCATCACCGGACCGGTGAATTATCCGGCGGTGAGCAGCAGCGTACCGCCCTGGCCCGAGCCCTGATCATGCAACCCTCACTGCTGCTGGCCGACGAACCCACCGGCAATCTCGATCGGCGTGCCGGTGACATTGTGTTTTCCCTGTTGCACGACCTCTGCCGTCAGCGCGGCCTCGCAGTGGTAATGGCCACCCACAACGAGGATCTGGCCAGACGTATGGACCGGCGGCTCACCCTGGCTGATGGTCTGTTGTCCTGAAGACACGGCATCGCGCTCATTTGGTCTTTCCCGCTGTTTTTTGATGATTAGTGTTGACATTATTGCTTTACGCATACTCTCCAAAAAACTGACAAGGAAACCACCAGCCATGAACCACACTGACCAGCTTCTCGTCTCATTTGCCGCCGATAGCCTCGCCTTGGGTGCGCACTGGATATATGATCCGATTAAAATAGACATGGAATTCGGCCGGGTCGATTCATTGCGTCAGCCCCTTGCCGACTCATTCCACAAAAGAAAAAACAAGGGTGATTTCACTCACTACGGGGACCAGGCTCTGCTTCTGCTCAGCTCGATTATTAGCCACCAGGGGTTTTCGCTTTCCGGTTTCGCTGACGACTGGAAAGAGATGATGAACAACTACACCGGCTACATGGATGGAGCCAGTCGAAAGACCCTGGAACATATGGACAGCGGCGCCGCCCCCGAAGAATGCGGCTCGCCGTCAAACGATCTTGGTGGTGCGGCACGAATCGCGCCGCTGATCTGGCGCTATCATGACGATCAGGAAAAACTGCTGGAATCGGTGCGCCAGCAAACCGTCTTAACCCACAACAACCCGGCAACCATTGCCGGCGCCGAATCTCTGGCCCGTATTGTGTTACTGGTTCTGCGCGGCACAACCCCCGTGGCGGCGATCAATCAGGTGCTGACAGAAGGTATCGGCCATGAGGAAGTGGCGGAAAAAATGCGGCAGGCATGCGAGACTGCCGGCGCTGACACAACTGCCACGATTCAACGCTTCGGCCCGGCCTGCGGGATAACCGCGGCCCTGCCCGGTGCCATCCATCTGGTCTGTTCCTATGAGGATGATCCTACCTCGGCGCTGATTGCAAACGTGATGGCGGGCGGCGAGTCGGCGGCACGGGGCATGGCAGCCGGCATGATCCTGGGCGCTCACCACGGCATAGAAGCGATACCGCGGCAGTGGCTCACCGAAATGAATGCGTACAAACACATTACCGAGCTTATCCAGCGCTGATCGCCGCTCCGCTTGAGGGTACTGCCTAGAGAACACCTATATGTAGCCCTGCTCTCGCAAATACAACATTATTTCCTGTACCGCTTCCAATGGGGTGATATTGCTGGTATCGATGGTTATATCGGGGTTTGAAGGGGCGATGTAGGGATCGGTTACCCCGGTCACGCCGCTCACCACCCCCGCCCGCGCCCTGGCGTATAATCCTTTGCGATCGCGCTGTTCGCATACTTCAAGCGGGGTTGACACGTATACCTCGATATATCCGCCATAGCGGGAGATGAGCGCCCGGTTGGCGCGGCGCGGCTCATCGTATGGGGCAATCGGAGCGCACAGGGCGATGCCACCGTTTTTGGTAATTTCACCGGCAACGAAGCCGATTCTGGTAACGTTGAGATCACGGTGATCCCGGCTGAAAGTCAACTCAGAAGAGAGATTCTTGCGGACGATATCGCCATCCAGCAAAGTAACCGGGCGGCCGCGCATCTCCATGAATTTGACCAGCAATACCTTGGCGATCGTTGATTTCCCCGACCCCGACAGCCCGGTCATGAAGATGGTGAATCCCTGGCGCGAGCGCGGCGGAAATGAATATTTCAGTTCGGCCACCATATCGGGCCAGGCAAACCACTGGGGAACCTCCTCGCCGGCGCAAATCATCTTTTCCAGGTCGGCTGAGGTAATTGAGCGTACCCCGTTTTCAGAGCCGGCAGCCATGGGAAAATATTTTTTAGTCGCCTTATCGAACCCATAATCGCGCTGCGGCACCATCGCTACACCGGTGCTCTCCGCATGATCGGCCACCAACTGCTGGGCGGCGCCTCTTTCATAGAACAGCCTGCCGCCATTGCGGCGGCCAGCGCCGGGATCGGCATGATCTTCAGATACCATGAAGTGGCTGCATCCAAAATTGCGCCGCATGATTGCCTGCAGCAGCGCCTCACGAGGCCCCGCCAACCGGGTGGCAAATGGTGACAGCCCGAGGACGATGAGATTTGGCGGAAACTTCTCGGTGAACACCTGATAGCACCGAATATGGGTATAGAAATCGACATCTCCGGGATGATCGAGCCCCACCACCGGTTGCAGAAAAATGGCCGACTGGCACTCTTTGGCCGCGTCAATAACCATCTCCCGATGGGCGCAGTGAAGATACTGCTCGGTGTGAAAGCCGAGAACCCGCCGCCACCCGTTCATGGTAAAACGGCGTACCGTCTCCGACGGGGTCAGACGAAGTTCAAGAAAGTCGTAATGAATGGGAAGCGAGACTCCTTCGAGCGTACCGCCCAGGTAACAGGCCCCGGTCTGATTGAAAAGGCGGCCAACACCGGGGTGGACCTGCGCATCCGTTGTCCCGTATACCCGCTCGGCCTCCTTGATCTTATCGGGCCGCCAGATGCTTTCCACCCTCAGCAGCGCCAGCAAAAAACCTTCCTGATCATTGAGCGCAATCCGTTGACCGATGGTGAGCGAATCAGCACGGGACTCATCGACATCAAGACAGATGGGAATCGGCCAGATGGTACCATCGGGCAGGGCCATATGCTCCAGCACCGACTCGTAGACAGACTCGGTCATAAAACCGGTAAGCGGATAAAAGCCACGGTTCAGCAGCAGTTCCAAGTCAAAGAGCTGCCTCTCGTTAAGATCGAGGGCGACCGCCGTCAGCGCCTCACGCCGCAGTTCCCGGCCGCGCTGAAAATGAACCACCAGAGATTCCGAATATTCGTCTGTTTTCACCTATCCACCCGTTATTGCAACAGAAACAATCATCTAATGATCAGCTAAGATCAGTTGGTTGCGGCCCGGTTCAGACTGCTGAGCAACGCCTTTACCGATGCGATAATGATATCGGTATTGATGCCCACCCCCCAGAATCGTTTGCCATCTTCTGTTTCTATTTCAATATATGCCGCGGCCTGCGCATTTGAGCCGGTGTTAAGGGCATGTTCATGGTAGGCACGGAGGCTGAACTTTTCAGCCGTTTGCTCCTGCAGGGCATTGGCAAAGGCATCCAGCGGGCCGTTACCGTTTCCGGCTATAGCAATTTCGTGGCCGGAGTTTTCCAGGGTTGCTTCGACCTGGGCAAAAGAGTGCTGCTCGCGTCGGTCGGAGTGCCGCTTTACAACATGGAAGGTATGCAGGTCATACGGTTCGTGAGCGTTAATATAGGTATCGCGGAAGGCCTGATAGATCTCATCACTTTTGAGCTCACGCCCCTCTGCCTCACTGATAGCCTGAATGACTTTGCCAAATTCGGGATGCATTTCTTTTGGCAGTTTCAGGTCAAATTTGTTTTCCAGGATATAGGCGACGCCTCCCTTTCCCGACTGGCTGTTTATTCTGATGATGGATTCGTAGGTGCGGCCGACATCGGTGGGGTCTATGGGCAGGTAGGGGACATCCCAGAGTTTGTGATCAAAGTCGGTGTAATGGTGCATCCCCTTGTTGATGGCATCCTGGTGAGAGCCGGAAAAGGCGGTGTAGACCAGCTCACCGGCGTATGGGTGGCGTGGATGTATGGGAATTTTGTTAACCCGTTCGGCCACCTCGATGAGGTGGTTGATGTCGTGCAGGTCGAGACCCGGATCAACACCTTGCGTAAACATATTGAGTGCCATGGTAATGAGGTCGACATTGCCGGTGCGCTCACCATTACCAAACAGCGTCCCCTCAACCCGCTGGGCGCCGGCCATGAGGGCAAACTCGGTCGCCGCCACCGCCGTGCCACGATCATTATGGGTATGAACGCTGATAATGGCGGCGTCACGATCTTTCATGTGGGTGCAAAACCATTCAATCTGGTCGGCGTATATGTTCGGCGTGGCCATCTCCACGGTGGCCGGCAAATTTAAGATAACCGGTTTCTCGGCACTGGCACCCCACTCGGCCATCACCGCCTCGCATACCTCGAGGGCAAAATCGAGCTCCGTGCCGGTGAAGCTCTCCGGCGAATATTGATAGCGAAACTCAGTCTCAGGATATTTTTCAGCCTCCTCTCTGACCAACCGCGCCCCTTTTACGGCAAGCTCGACAATCTGTTGTCTGGTCATGTTAAACACCACCTCACGCTGCACTGTCGAGGTGGAGTTGTACAGATGCAGGACAACGCGCCTGGCACCCCTGGTGGACTCGAAGGTTCTTTCGATCAGATGCTGCCGGGCCTGGGTCAATACCTGAATCCATACCGAGTCAGCAATGAGCCCATTTTCGATCAGGTGACGGGTGAAGTCAAACTCCACCTGAGAAGCCGAAGGAAATCCCACTTCAATCTCTTTAAAGCCGATCTCCACCAGCAGGTTCCATAATTCAAGTTTCTTGGTAAGACTCATGGGTTGAATCAGGGCCTGATTGCCGTCACGCAAGTCAACACTGCACCAGGCGGGGGGGTGCTCGATTCGACGATCCGGCCAGCTTCTTCGGGACAGCGGGACGGAGGGATAGGGTCGGTATTTGAGCGCGGCGTGCTGCATCATGAGAGAGTCTCCATTTGTTGCTGATATCCTCACGCTGGTACGCCCTGCCGAACGCACCACGAAAAAAGCCGCGGCTTACGCCGCGGCTTCGAGTCGATTTCTGGCCTTGGGCCTACAACTCCACCGGTTCCACGGCGCCGGATATGTGCTCCCCGGGTAGTAGTAGAGAAAGTATCAATATCATAAGTTGGATAACGTTTTATTATTAGCTGGGAATTGTATACAATCTTATCCTCACTTGCATAATAAATGTCAAGGCCAATATCGCTTGCCTTACCTGTCGGGTGATATGAGGATGTTTCGTTTTTATCGCGATACCATGGTTCGGCGGTTGACATCCATCCGGGCGACTTCTATACTTGCGGGCTTTCCGGCTGAAAAACCAGCCTTATCTTTTGTAGATCATTTTTGTTCGCTGCCTTGAGGAATTACACCATGTCACAACTCACCGGCGCCCAGGCCATCGTCTCATGCCTTCTGGAAGAAGGGGTTACCACAATATTTGGTTATCCCGGCGGGGCGGTCATCGATCTGTACGATGAACTCATGAACAGCGAGAAACTCGAGCACATTCTCGTACGCCACGAGCAGGCTGCCGTTCATGCCGCCGATGGCTATGCCCGTGTCACCGGAAAGGTCGGGGTGGCACTGCTTACTTCTGGACCCGGCGCCACCAATGGGGTCACCGGCATTGCCACCGCGTATATGGACTCCATCCCGGTGGTTATCCTGACCGGTCAGGTGCCGACCCCGCTCATCGGCAACGACGCCTTCCAGGAGGTTGATATCGTCGGCATCACCAGGCCCTGCACGAAACATAATTATCTGGTGGGCAGTAAGGATGAACTCGTCCAGACCCTGCGCGAGGCCTTTCATGTTGCCCGCACCGGCCGACCGGGCCCGGTTCTGGTTGACCTGCCAAAAAACATCATTAATGGATTGATCACCTATGAACCGCCGCAGCCGATCAAGATGGACAGTTACCAACCCAACACCGAACCGCACCCCGGACAGATCGGCAAGGCCTGCCGGATGATCATGGAGGCACGCAAGCCGGTGCTCTACGTCGGCGGCGGGGTAATTCTGGCAAACGGTCACGAAGAACTGGCGGAACTGGCTACCAAACTTGATATACCGGTCACCATGACCCTGATGGGACTGGGCGCCTTTCCCGGCAACCATCCACTGTCCATGGGAATGCTGGGCATGCACGGCACCTACACCGCGAATATGGCGGTGGCAAAATGTGACCTGCTTATCTCGGTGGGCGCCCGTTTTGATGATCGGGTAACCGGGAATCTCGAATCATTCGCCCCCCATGCCAAAATTATCCATATCGATATCGACCCCACCTCAATATCGAAAAACGTTCATGTGGATGTACCCATCGTGGCCGATTGCAAGCGCGGCCTGGAGGCCATGAATACCTGGTTCAACAATCAGCAGGACATATCGGTGGCGCAGGAAAAAGGAAAACATCAGCAGTGGTTTGACAAGATAAAGACCTGGAGCGACGCCCATCCATTGGGATATATCGACGACAACGACAGCAGCATCAAGCCGCAATACGTTGTCGAGATGCTCGATAAGCTAACCGGCGGTGATGCAATCATCACCACCGAGGTGGGCCAGCACCAGATGTGGGCCGCCCAGTTCTATAAATTCAAGTGGCCGCGTCATTTTCTCACCTCGGGCGGGCTGGGCACGATGGGTTATGGTCTGCCCGCGGCCATTGGCGCCAAGATCGCGATGCCTGAAAAAACGGTAATCGATGTCGCCGGTGATGGGTCTATCCAGATGAATATTCAGGAACTCGCCACCGCCCGCCAGTACAACACAGCGGTCAAGATCGCTATTTTGAACAACAAATACCTTGGCATGGTACGCCAATGGCAGGAGTTGTTCTATGATAAACGATATGCCTCAACCGGGATGGATGTAGCCCCCGATTTCGTCGAACTTGCCAAGGCGTACGGCGCGGTGGGGCTGCGTGCCAAAACGAAAGATGAGGTGGTGCCGGTTATCAAAGAGGCACTGGCAACGGATAATACGGTAGTGATGGATTTTAACATAATCCGGGAAGAAGGCGTATTTCCCATGGTACCCGCCGGTAAGGCAAACACCGAGATGCTACTGGTCTGATGATAACCCGTATGAATAACTTACCATGAAACATACCCTGTCGGTATTGCTGCAAAACAAACCAGGCGTGCTCTCCCGGGTTACCGGGTTATTCAGCGGTCGTGGATTTAATATCGAAAGCCTGTGCGTGGCCGAGACCATCGATCCCACCGTATCGAGGCTCACCTTGGTTACCTCCGGTGATGAGTCAATCATCGAGCAGATTACCAAGCAGCTGCACAAATTGATCGATGTCATCAAGGTTATGGACACCAGCGAAGGGGTTTACGTAGAGCGGGAGATGGTACTGATTCGGATGAAGGCGGATGCCCAGACCAGAGCTGAGGTATTACGGATCATAGATATCTTCCGGGGAAAGGTGGTTGATGTTGGCCAGAAAAGTTATGCCGTAGAGGTAACCGGTTCGGCATCGAAGATTCAGGCGGTGATCGATATCCTGAGACCAATCGGCATCAAGGAGATTGTCCGTACTGGAACGGTGGCCATCAGCCGGGCCGGTATGTCGAAATAATTATCAGGAGAAGTCGGTAACGATCAACCATTTTAAGCATCTACCAACCCTGAGAGATTACCCTATGTTTACCAAAAAGGATTCATACAACGTGGCAATTGTCGGCGCTACCGGCGCGGTTGGCGGGGCCATGCTGCAGACCCTGGCACGGCGCGGGTTTCCCATCGATGAATTGCGGTTGCTGGCGTCACAACGTTCAGTGGGACGGACGATTTCTTTTCAGGGAGAAGATATTGTTGTCCAGTTGCTGACCAAAGACGCCTTCAGCGGCATCGATTTTGCCTTGTTTTCAGCGGGCGCCGCCCGTTCGTTGGAATTTGCGCCGGCCGCCGCGGCGGCCGGCGCCATCGTGGTAGATAATTCAAGCGCTTTTCGCATGGAACCGGATATTCCCCTTGTCGTACCCGAGGTTAATGGATCGGCGGCGGAGCAGTATATTAACCGGGGGATCATCGCCAATCCGAACTGCTCCACCATTCAGATGGTGGTTGCCCTCAAGCCGATTTACGACGCGGTGGGCATCAAGCGTATCGTGGTCTCCACCTATCAGGCGGTTTCCGGGACCGGTGCCGCCGCCATTGCTGAACTCGATGCCCAGGTCCGCGCCTACTCAGCGGGAGAGCCGCTTCGCTCGGAAGTTTACCCGCACCAGATAATATTTAACTGCCTGCCGCATATCGACTCCTTCCTTGAAAACGGATACACCAAGGAAGAGATGAAAATGGTCAACGAAACTCGCAAGATATTTGGTGATGACACTATCGGAATCACCGCAACCGCCGTGCGGGTGCCGGTTGTGTACGGCCATTCCGAATCGATAAATATCGAAACATTTGATAAAATCAGTGCCGACGAGGCGAGGGCACTGCTGGAAAACGGCGCCGGCATAAAAGTAATCGATGATCCGGCCCAGTTACGCTACCCACTGGCAACCGAAGCCGCCGGTCAATTCGAGACATTTGTCGGCCGTATCCGTGAAGATGAGTCAATTGCCAACGGTCTCAACATGTGGGTGGTATCGGATAATATTTTGAAGGGAGCAGCGCTCAATACAATCCAGATAGCAGAGCTGTTCATCTGATGTGTCGCTGAGATGCGAATTATCGGCGGCGTCGACAAGGGACGCAGACTCCACCCTCCTCCCGCCACCTGCACCGCCATCCGGCCAACCGCTGATCGCGTTAAAGAGGCACTCTTTGCGATAATCGGTGATTTTGTCCGTGATGCAGTTGTATTGGATCTGTTTGCCGGAACCGGGGCATTGGGATGCGAGGCGCTCAGCAGAGGCGCCCGCCATGTTCATTTTATTGATAACGATGTCCAGGCATTGAACATTATCTATCGCAATATTGACTTGATGACCCGCGGAACTGAGCGCACGACCGTGACAAAATTCGATTTACGCAGACGCTCACTTGCCAAGAAGCTGGCAACGGCCACATCAGATCAGGGCTTCAATCTGGTTTTTATCGATCCACCTTATCGCGGCACATTCATCGAGCCACTGATGAATACGCTTGCCGACGGTTCTCTGCTTGCCAATGAGGCATGGGTCATTGTCGAGGAAGAGAAACAGCATCTGCCGCAGAAACCTTTTACAAACTTTTCCCAGACCCAGATACGCAGGTACGGAGATACCGAATTGGGAATCTGCCGGTTCATTTCACCACAACAGGAAAACAGGCCATGAGCACAGCCAACATCGCCGTCTATTCGGGCACCTTCGACCCCATCACCAACGGACATCTGGATCTGATCAATCGAGGGCTGAATCTTTTTGACAAGATCATCGTCGCCATTGCCGTTAATCCCGGCAAACAACCGCTTTTCGACCTTGCTGAGCGCCGGGCCATGATCGAGGCGTGCTTTGCTGACGGCGAGGCCGTCGAGGTTGACTGCGTTAGTGGGCTGATTGTTGAATACGCGGTAAAACGCGGCGCCCGCGCCATTCTCAGGGGAATGAGGGCAGTCTCCGACTTCGACTATGAGCTGCAGCTGGCGTTGATGAATCGTAAACTCAAACGGGAAGTGGAGTCGGTTTTTCTGATGCCTGGTTTCAGGTGGATTTACATCAGTTCTTCCATCGTCAAGGAGGCGGCCCGATACGGCGGCGATGTGGAAGAACTGGTACCCGTGCACGTCTATCAGGCGCTGCAACAAAAATTCAGTAAAGAATCCCGAGAAAATGAATCCAAGATGTGCTGAGGACGCTCGTGTTCAGACGTCGTTTACTGCTTGTCGCGGGGGTTGCCGCCGCACTCTACCCGATGCTGCAATTTATCAATTTCCGTCTGCCCAGAAAACCTCGCGTTGTGCAGATCAACCAGAACGTCGGTACTGATGGCTCGCTAACTACCGATGAGCTGATTGTGTTTACCGATGATGCCGGAGCCTGGGCCGTTTCAAGAACCTGCACCCATCTGGGCTGTCGGATCGCCGTTAAACCAACTGAGAATATTCTAGAATGCCCCTGCCATCAGAGCAGATTTACCCCTCAGGGCCGGGTAATTCGTGGGCCGGCGAAAAAGAGTCTCACCCGGTATCGTGCTGAACCGATGGAAAATGGACCCGGTTTCAGGGTAATCATCCAATAGATTTTCCGTGCGCTTTCGAGAGTCTGCTTTTATTACCGGAATCAACTGGGGGGACTGGAGTTTCGTCTGCCTCTATCTCTCGATCGGCTCAGGAATTGCGGTTGGCCTGCACTATGATCCCTCAGAGCCATTTTACTCAACTTCGGCACTTGACCTGTTGGTGCCCTATGGGGCCTTCTTTCGATCCCTGCACTTTTATTCCAGCCAGCTTTTTTTCTTGTTCGCCCTGGCTCATTATGTGAGCGTATTCAGTCGTACCGAGCGCTATCAGTTTCACCGATTTGTTTTTCTCGTATTGACGCTACCGATTATTCTTCTACTGCTTTTTACCGGCTACGTATTGCGCGGCGACAGCACCGGGTTTTCCGCCGGTATGATCGCTGAAAGCATCGTTCTGACCATCCCATTTATCGGCAACACACTCAACAATCTTTTCTTTGCCATTAGCAGCAACGGCATGCAGCGGGTGTATCTTCATCATATCATCACCTTCGATGTGCTATTTTTACTGCTGGCATGGCACCATGTACGTCATTATTCAACCAATCTTATCGACCATGGTTTGCTGGTTCTATCACTTTTAATATTCTGCTTGGTGGTGCCGGCACCACTGGAGCCACATCTTCCCGGCCAATTTTATATAACCGGGCCATGGTTTTTTTTAGGCCTTCAGGAGCTGCTCAGATATCTACACCCCTTTGTCGCCGGGGTGCTCGTCCCCTTATCATTTTTGGCTTCACTTATTTTTCTGCGGGCAAATCGCCGGTGGTTTCGGCCGCTTTTGATATTCATCTGCTGCTGGCTGCTTGTGTATGGCGGGCTATCAGTGATGGCACTCACCCTGCACTGATGACGATGTAATGGGCAGCTAATAAAGGGGTATCAGCAAAAAAAAAACGCCAATGGCTCGTGCTAAAAGCCTATAGTCAGAAAAAAATGGGGAAAAAATACTAAGAGGCAGAGCCGTTACGGCTCTAGTTGTTTGCGCAGACTCTTGATTTCGGCAAGAAGAGATATTCGAAGGGCCTCAATTTCCTGCCTTACAAATTCTGTTATTGTCTCACCCTGCTCGCCGTTGCTGATTTTTTCTGTATGATCCAGAAAGGAAGAGTCACCGGAGCCTGCATAGGTCTGCTCAACCTGCGGCAGGATGGACGAATCAGAATCTTCCGCTGCTGTTACATCTTCATCGACTGCTCCAATTAAAGTGAGGCTATCGGCGAAGCCATCATTATCTATGTCTCGTAGCTCGCTTTGCGCAGATGTCTCCACCTGGTAAGCGGGCACCTCGGTAGCTGTTACATCTGCAAATCCGGAAGATACTGGTGCGACGACGTTTTGAGTAGAACTGATCAATGTTTCGGCAGTAAGGATCGACGATGCCTGTGCCTCGATTATTTCCTGTTGCCACGCTAATACCTTGCCTGTCTGCTCGCGCACTTTCAGCTGGAGCCGCGAAAAGTCGGTTGGTTCCGAATAGATGGTTCTAAATGCAGTAAAGACAGAAGAAAGCAATGCATGGGAATCAGCCTGGGCCTTGAATCCGTATGTTTTTATATGCTGATTGACGGTTTGCAGAAGGGTCAGGAAAATCGCCGCCGTGGGGTCGTTTTTTAAACTGTTCTGAATGCCATCTATTTCCAGAGAGATATAGTCATTTATCTCGTCATCGATGTCGATCGCCAGGGCCTCAATACCGTCGCTGAGCCCATTAAAAAGGTTCTGGTCTATACCTTCCAGCCATGGGGCCGGTACTTCGATGGGTTCCCCCACAACCGGAACTACAGCTATTGTTTCGTCTGATTCCTGCTCTTCTATAAAAAAATCAGCAACAACAAGTTCTTCCGTTTCATCGCTCTTCTCATCTTTAAACTCGGCCGGCGTGATGACAGCGGCGGGTTCGCCCTCTTCCTCAGGGACCACACCATCCGCCTCCACTGAGATATCATGGAACGGAGTTTCCTGCTCATCAAAAATAACTTCAACCTCGGGCTCCTCATCTTCTTCACAAATATCACTACTATCATCTGGCTCTTCAGCAAAGCCTGCCAGGGCGGGAGTCAATTCAGCAAAAAAAACATCTTCCTCATCGGCATCGGAAGTGAACTCATCGAGATCATCCGGCTGGTCAGCGGGAAGAGGCTTTTCTGCTATGCCATCGCTTATCGGGTCAAGTTCTGCTGCTGCTTCTGCCGCGTCACCCTCTGCTACAAATTCGTCATCACTGTCCTGCTCGCCAAAAAAGAAATCGAGACGTTTTTCCAGCTCGCCTGGAAACTCCCCGTCGTCTTCATCAATTTCATGCTCATCGTCATACTCCGACAATGCCGGGGCGAGATCAGTGTCTAGGTCGACCGGATACGCTTCATCGGAATCATCTGCGAGATGCTCATCCTCAAAATCGGACAGAGCCGGAGTCAATGCTTGGGCTATATCCTCGCCGCTATCTTCTTCATCTTGATCAGACAGTGTGGAAACGCTTTCGAGATCCAGGATGTCGAATTGATCATCTTCACCCGGTATCTCTGAGTCGATATCGACGCCGGCCAAAGCGGCCTGCACCTCGTCATCACCATCGCCTAAGGTTATTCCAGGCTGCTCATCGGTACCATCGCTCGCCGTTTCCTGTATGGATACAGCCGGAGTTGGAAAATTTTCATTGGCCAACTCTTCTTCATCCACAAGAGCCGGGGCAATTGTACCGTCAGCGGTGGTTGGCAGAGCATCCTCTTCGGTGTCATCGTCTGCTTCAGACTCAACATTGACGCCGCGCAAAATTTTTTCTTCGTCGATGGGCTCTACGGATTCACCGAATGCTTCATCACTGAAAAAACTATCAACCGTTTTTAGGGTTTCCTCAGAGAAACCGGTAGAATAATCATCAACATCTGATGGATCGGCAAATTGGTCAACATCTTGATCTTTTGGGGAATCAAACAGAACATCGAGACGATTGGCAAGATCATCTTGAAGTTCCGTGTGCTCGGCCGATGTTTGCTCACGGTTCATGAAATGAGAAAATTCTCCGTCCGAATCCGCGTCAGTAACACCATCTAGGCCAGCGATCTGCGTGGTTTGCCGATCACTGGAATCGTCATCGATGGTCGGTAAAATAAGCCGCTTGAATTCAGCAAATTTTTCAACCTCGGGATCGATAATCGCTCTTTTTTCCGCGGCACTTAAACGTTGCGAAACGATTTTCTCCAACCCGATATACAATGAATCAAGCAGATTAAAGCTATCTACGTGTGCATTACTTCTCTTGAGCTTTATATAGCCCCCGATCGAGTCCATTGCCCGTAGAAAAAGCAGCCGGGATTTGATACCTGAAAAGCTCTGCTCTAACTCACGCAGTTCTTTGCTTAGATCATGAAGGGATAGATCGGTTATCTCCCATTCCAGGGCCAGAATCGATGCCTTTAGATTGAGCAGTACGGGAGGAGTTGCCGTATCATGAGAAGTCAACAGTTGAGATGATACAGGCGAACCATCTGGTTCGATGCTGGATTTTTTGCTTTTGCTGATGAAATCTTTTAACTTTTCAAATTTTTTTAAATCGCCCCTGGAAATGAGCTTTTTTTGTTTATCATCGATGTCTGGATTAGTTGCTAATTTTTCAAGGTTATAGAAAAACAGCAACAATAAATGAGCGGCACGGGGATGTGCCTTGGTTTTATTCTTGTAGATGTATTTACCGAGTTTTTCAAGGAGCTGTAGATATGTGCAGACATATTGATTGCTCTCCCAAACTTCTCTTAGTCGCTTAGTTTCCTCATCAAGATCCAGCAGATATTCATCGGTTATTTCCCAATCAATTGATAGAATAAGTGTCTTAAGACGATCCAGTGATTCGTCGTTTTCATCTGGAGAATACAACAGATCATCCAGATCATCTTCTGATGAGCCGAATTCACCATCATCGAGCCCAACGGTTAAATCATCATCAAACTGACTATCTGAATAATGTTCCACGTTAGGATGCTAGAAGAGCTTTTTCTGGATTGATATGACCGTAGCCGTAATAATTTTCTTCAATGTTTTCGGTACATTATATCCTGTCAGCGCGCTTGCTTCAAAATAGGGTACGTTAAGTTTACTGTTTAGATCTTTCTGCAGAACCTCGATAGGCAGGGTCGGGATTCCATGCTTGGCCAAATCGACCTTATTATACTGCATCACGATGGGAATCCGAAAAATACTCTGATTGTACTCCTTGAGATTTTCATGCAATTGATTGAGCGATCGAATATTTTTCTCTCGCTGTTTTACCATGGCATCAGCCACAAAGACAATACCATCGACGCCACGCAATACAAGCTTCCTGGTGGCGTTATACTTAACCTGGCCGGGAACAGTATAGAGCTGTATCTTTATATCGTATCCTTTGATTTTGCCCATATCAACAGGCAAAAAATCGAAAAAAAGCGTCCTGTCACCATGAGTCTTAAGACTGACAAGATCAGAAGCAATCTGGCTCCTGAATGCGTTATTGATATACTCCAGATTGGTGGTTTTTCCACACCGTCCCGGCCCGTAATAGACAATTTTTACCTGGACGACTTTTTCTTTTAGGTTAATGAAGCTCAACCAATCGTCTCCACAGATATATGATCTTAAGGGAACCTTGAAAAATGGCCTTTTTGCCCAATCTCATCGTTGTGTAAAAAATTTTATCCTCCGAATATTAGGCATATGACTGTGGTAAAATTTTTCTCACGCCTTAATCTTGAACGAAAATTCTTATTTTTCAAGGCTCCCTGAAAAATTAAAACCACAGAGCCATCTAACTGTCTTTCCAGAGTTGACCAATCTGCTCAATTACATCAACAACATTAAGCCGCAGAAAACCAAGTGATATATCCTTGCCGAACATGGATATCAGCAACAGATCATTGTCGATTTTGCTGAAGTGAATATTTGACTCCTGTCCTTTGTGGAAGAGCAGAGAAAATTCCCTTTCTCCCACCAGCTTTGCCATCGCATCAACCGTTGCAAAGTTGCCGGCGGCAAGGGCGGCAAAAGAATAAATATCGTACTTATGTTTTTTGCTATCTTTGGTGGTAATTATGTTACCCGCCATGTCGATGATAATGACACAGTCAACTCCCAGCTTGATCAACTTTTCGGTAAGAATTGCATCAATTTTCTCAAGCTGATCCTGGCTCACTATCCCATAATTCATATAGTTCTCCTAACTTTTAGAATAAGCGTTCAGGTTTTTTCCCCAACCGCTTTGTTGCTCGAGAAATCCCACTATGTGGTTTATGACGGGTTATCTTCCATTATCTTACTCATAGTTAAAAACAGATGCTTTTAAAGGGCAAGATTTCGTATTATAGAAGAGTTTCACCACCTTTCCAGCCCGACAAGCTGATCTTAGATTGCTGCCAGTATACGACAGAAAATTGCAGAGTAGAAGATTTTTTTTTGAAATTCCCATATTTTGGCAAAAATATATTCACGGAACTTCTTTCTCGAACAAGCATCTTTTACCATATCAGTAGATATCGGCAACCAAATTGCCATTGCCGATCTTACCATTCTCTGCTAAGGGAAGCGGCGAATTTTATAGACAAGGACCACGAAATACCAATGACCGCACCACCCCACGCATCACCGTTAATTGATACACACTGTCATCTCGACATGTCGCAATACGACGGTGAGCTTGAAGATATCATTAACCGGGCGAACACAGGCAATGTTGCAGGGATCGTCAGCATCGGCATAGATGTATCAAGTTCTCTAGCAAACATAACGATTGCAAGACGCTTTTCCTGCGTCAAGGCAACCGTCGGCATCCATCCGCACGACGCTGATAAGGTAACGGACCGGGAACTAGCCGATCTAATTGAGCTGGCCCGCGCCCATCAAGATGAAGTTGTCGCCGTAGGCGAGATAGGCCTTGACTATTTCAAGGCCTACAGCAAACCGGAAATACAACGAGACGTATTCAGAAAACAGCTGCGGATTGCAAAACAACTTGATCTCCCGGTTGTGATACACGACAGAGATGCCCATCAAGACTGCTTTACTATTGTCAAGGAGGAAGGACCTTTCCCAAGGGGTGGAATTATGCACTGCTTTACCGGTGCATTGCACTGGGCCAGGCGATTCATCGACGAGAATTTTGCGTTATCCGTCGGAGGCATCACAACGTTTCCAAATGCAAAGACGGTAAGAGAGATTGCCACCCATATCCCCCTTCAATCTTTGCTGCTCGAAACAGATGGACCGTTTCTCGCCCCTGTTCCATATCGCGGCAAACGCAATGAACCGGCGTATCTGGTGGAAATAGCGGCGCTGGTAGCAAAGCTCAGAAACATATCGATCGCCACGCTAGCACACGCAACCACCCGTAACGCCCAGAGAATCTTTAACTGCCGGTTTACCGCACCTTCGGAGGAAACTTCGTGAGCATCGCCCGTAACCTTACCACAATTCGCGATACCATCGATACCATCGCCATTCGCTGCGGCAGAGCCCCAGCCTCCGTATCGCTGGTTGCCGTTTCGAAGCGTTTCCCGGTTGAGGTAATTTTGGAGGCTTACCGAGCGGGGCAAAGATGTTTCGGCGAAAATTACGTGCAGGAGGCGGCGGCAAAAAAGACAGATGTGGACGGCATCGTCGATCTTCACCTGATTGGACACCTGCAAAGCAATAAGGTAAAAGAGGCCGCCGAAATATTTTCCATGATTCAGACGATAGACCGGCTCAAAGTTGCCCGCACCCTCAATAGATATCTCCGAGAAAAAGGCAAAAAACTAGATGTTCTCATGCAGGTAAACATTGCCGGAGACACCAATAAGTCAGGGGTTTCGCCGGATCAGGCAATCCCTTTGGCCGAGCAATTGCACCAATTTGATCATCTCTGTTTCAAGGGACTTATGACCATACCTCCCTATAGTCAGGAGCCCGAAGATGGTCGCATCCATTTTTCCGGGTTAAGAAAGCTGGCTGATACCATCAATCATCGTGGCCTGTTCGCAGCTGCAGATAGGGTTGAACTATCCATGGGCATGTCTCACGATTACCACATTGCCATTGAGGAAGGTGCAACCATCGTGCGGGTGGGAAGCGCTATTTTTGGCCAAAGGCCACAAAATCTTAGATAAGACAAAGGACAATCATCTTATGAAAATCTGCATGATTGGCACCGGCTATGTCGGCCTGGTAACCGGCACCTGTTTTGCCGAGTTTGGTCATCACGTAACCTGCGTGGACAAACTTAGAGACAAAATCACCAGGCTGCACCAGGGTATCATGCCCATATATGAACCGGGCCTGGAAAAACTTGTGGAAAAAAACTGTAGCGACGGCCATCTTACCTTTACCACCGATCTTGCCGGCGCCGTTTCCGAGGCAGAGGCCGTTTTTATTGCTGTCGGTACGCCAACCAGCCGGCGAGGGGACGGGTATGCCGATTTGACCTATATCTATGAAGCCTCACGTGAGTTGGCTCCCCATATAAAGGGTTTCACCGTTATTGTCGACAAGAGCACCGTCCCCGTCGGCACCGCCCGCCAGGTTGCCCGGATCATCAGAGAGATGAACGGAAAAGCTGATTTTGAAGTCGCCTCAAATCCGGAGTTTTTACGGGAAGGAGCGGCCATTGCGGACTTCATGAGGCCGGATCGGGTGGTAATCGGGGTGGAATCTGAACGAGCCGAATCTGTTCTCCGCTCCATTTATCAGCCACTTTTCCTGCAGGAGACACCCATTGTCACCACCTCCATTGAAACGGCAGAGTTGACAAAATATGCCGCCAACGCCTTTCTTGCAACCAAGATCAGCTTTATCAATGAGATGGCGCTGCTCTGCGATACCATCGGCGCTGACGTTGTCTCTTTGGCTCGGGGGATCGGTATGGACGGTAGAATCGGCACAAAATTTCTCCACCCCGGTCCCGGATATGGTGGCTCGTGCTTTCCCAAAGACACGGTAGCGCTTCTGAGAATCGCCCAGGAAAATGGGCAAAGCCTGCGCATCGTCGAGGCGGCGGTAGATGTAAACGGCGCCCAAAAGGCCAAAATGGTGAAAAAAATACGCGATGCGCTGGGCGGCTCCGAGGCAGGTCAAACCATTGCCGTACTAGGGCTGACGTTTAAGCCGGAGACCGACGATATGCGGGAGTCGCCCTCCCTTACCATACTCCCGGCGCTTATTGAAAAAGGGGCTACCATCAGGGCGCATGATCCCCACGGAATGGCGGAAGCCCGGGAAATGCTGCCGGCAAACGTATATTACGCCGAGAACGCCTATGATGCCTGCACGGATGCCGATGCCTGCATCCTTATGACCGAATGGAATCAGTACCGCGCCTTGGATCTGGACAGGCTTGGCTCAATCATGAAGCGTAAGGTATTTATTGACCTGAGAAACGTCTATCAACCAGCAGAGGTAAAAGCCAAGGGATTTTCCTATACCGGGGTGGGGCGATCATAAGGCCTCAATGCCCCGCCACTATCTCCTTAACGTTTTCTTTTTGACGCCCGCTTGGATGCCTTGAGCGGGTTTACCTTGACTTTTGCCACCTTGATTTCCGGTTTACGGTGGGTGGCAAAATTACATATTCCGTTGCGCCACTTGGCGGCGGGATTGAGATAGGTCTGGCAACGTTTGGCACCATCTTCCTCGATGACGCGATCACATCCCTCACATTGCTCAACTATTGGCTGAAAGACAGCCTTTTGCTCATCTACGACAGCATTCATAAAAGGTACCAATGGTTAGTATTTTTACGTAAAGACCTGTTCATGATGCATAATACTTCGATGAAAGGTAAAAAACCTATATGCCAGGTCTCTTAAAGGTCTATAGGACACATCTTATTAATGCTACATTCATTAAAATTCAAGATATTGTTGCCTGAAGCTGCACGAAAATACAACACGCGGTAGAGAAAAGGCACAAAACTCTCCCGTCAGAGGGTATAGTGGCACCGCAACAGTTCGCCCCAAACCCACACGATTTGCAAGCGAACCTTGTAACATGGCCTTTTCGTCCAACCTCATTGTTGCTCAGAACATGTTATCCTCGGGATATCAGGTCGGCCTGCATTACGTTTTCCTCGCACCTTAATCTTGAACGAACATTATCCCTACAACGAAACTTATATTGACATCATAGCCACAATATGTAACACTGCGCAACATAACCCAAACCATGGAGGTGGGCCTATGTTGTCGTCAATTC